>Ga0315542_1000304_pt1 | contig 29994 bp, 29 predicted proteins | sample SalMarSW160120MG_FD_202541 | JGI IMG/M metagenome (GOLD analysis project Ga0315542, IMG submission 202541) | Salt marsh sediment microbial communities from the Plum Island Ecosystem LTER, Massachusetts, United States - Salt Marsh Sediment SW1601-20 ...
TATCTGTGGCCGCGCAGAAAACGCGCGTATGACCTGATGAGAGGGTGGATCTCTGAATTGGGACCGGTTCCACTTTATATGTGCATGGAAAGTCCCGCAACCTGGAAAGATGTTTTTGGTAATTTACCTGGAAAAATGAATGAGTTGTGTGCTATATTTAACAATGTAAAAATATTTCAATAACATGGACGAAGTATGGAGGATTAGCCATGCACAAAAAATTATTGGCACGAGTAGGAAGTGTTTGTGTCTTTTTGTTGATAATAATCGCACAGGTAAGTGCCGACGGTCAGATCGTTTTTTTTGACGGAAGCGTGACCGTGACCCGAAACGGCAAGGAGTTCGACGCCTCACAACTGTATATCGGGTTTGAGGTGGGGAATTATGATCTGATTCAGACCGGTATGAACGGGCAGGCCGAGGTGGTGTTGGCTACCTCACCGGGCCGGGAGGTAACCGTCAAGGTCGATAATAATTCTTCCTTTTATATTGAACTGAATAAACTGAAGAACGGGAAGAGTTCCACATCGCTGGAAGTGCTTACCGGTTCAATGGCCCTTAAGGTTGATACCTTGAGCAGTAATACGGAGATGCAGGTGCGTACCAGGACAACCGTCATGGGGGTCCGGGGAACTGAATTCAAGGTAACCACCTCTCCGGATGATGATGTGCTTGTTACCTGTGATGAGGGCAAGGTAAGTTGTACCGATGAGAACGGGAAGGTGCTTTATTCCGAACCCGGGCAGGTGGTTGAAAAAATATCGGGAGAAACTTTTAAAAGTATTCCGGTTGATACAAAACAGCTTGAAGCGTATAAAAAACGCTGGGTCAAGAACCGACTGGAAGTATTTAAAGCGAACGCATTGCGTGCCACAAGATTTTTTGCAAAAATGTTCCTGGCTTCCTATCAGAATATCATGGATACCTATCAAAAACTGTTGGAGAAAAAAGATATCATCAATAAATGGATCAGAGAGGACACGCAAGGGAAAACGGGTTCGAGAATTGAGGTCATGAGGGAAAAAAAACAGCTTATCGGGCTGTTGTTTCGTTTAAAAAGGCACCTGTTCTTATTTGAACGGGCGTTTTTTCGTTTGATGGAGTTGGAATATTACTATAACCAGGGTTACGGCCATGGGGATATTAAACCAGGACTCAGTGCTGAAAAATTCTATAAGGAGTTTGGTGAGAAAAAGCCCAAGATCATCACAATGATCGCCAAGCTGAAATACTTGTTCAAGCTGTTTGCCAAGCGGAATGACGGCCACTTTCCCGTTGATATGATAGACAGTTCCTTTTAGGCGGTTTGTAGTGGTCTGAAATACAAACCGATATATATTCTGCAATTGATCTGCAATAAAAAAAACCCCGGCATACCGCCGGGGTTTTTGTTTTATATTAAACTATTTTATTAGGCTAAGGCTTCTTCTGTATCCATGTCAAAAAACTTTACTTTGTTTAAATCAGGAATAAAGTTGGCCTGCTTGCCGACGGTAAAATCCCATCTTGGGGGAACGCGTACAACAAGTTGATGCGATTTTGTACTTACATAGAGATGGATTTCCGAACCCAAGGGTTCAACAACCTCGATCGTTGTGCTGATATTGTTTTGTTTTTCCGGGGTCGGTGTATACACCAGGTCTTCGGGGCGAATACCGAAAAGTATTTGTTTTCCTATATACGGACGCAGCAGGTCCGCTGCCGCACCTGAAAAGGCGATCTGGAAATCACCTTCATCGGTGATGATTTTGTTGGCCTTTTCTTTTACATCGGCGGACATGATATTCATTGGAGGAGAACCGATAAATCCGGCAACAAAACGATTATTCGGGTTGTTATAGAGTTCCAGGGGTGTACCGATTTGTTGGGTAACACCGTCACGCAGTACCACGATTCTGTCACCCATGGTCATGGCCTCTACCTGGTCGTGGGTAACATACACCATTGTGGCCTGCAGCCTGGTGTGGAGGGATGAGAGTTCGGCTCTCATCTGCACTCTCAGTTTGGCATCCAGGTTGGAAAGGGGCTCATCGAATAAAAACACCTTGGGTTTTCGTACGATAGCACGGCCGACGGCCACCCTTTGTCTCTGACCACCGGAAAGAGCTCTGGGTTTACGCTGCAGCAGTTCCTCGATATTAAGGACCTGTGCGGCTTCCTGCACCCTGGCCTGAATCTCCTCTTTGGGATATTTTCTGATTTTCAAACCAAAGGACATATTTTCATATACGGTCATATGCGGATAAAGGGCATAGTTTTGAAATACCATGGCAATATCTCTATCCTTTGGCGGAACATCATTCATTTTGTTACCGTCGATAAACAACTCGCCGGTGGTGATGTCTTCAAGTCCTGCAACCATACGCAATGTTGTGGTTTTTCCGCATCCTGAGGGACCTACCAATACGACGAATTCCTTATCGTTTATGGTAAGTGTCGCATTATCAACGGCCTTGACACCACCTTCAAACACTTTACTCATATTCTTTAACTCAACAGTTGCCATCGTTTCCTCCAAAATAGTTTGTTTCTATAATATAAGTATGTATAATATATGAAACAATCGAAGTTTGTCAATTAGTTCAAACTTCCTTCCTTATATATTTATACAAAATTATTTAAATTTCTCCTTTAACGATGAAATTTGACCGGTTTTCGCTATCTGTTCAATCAACCATCCGGTAATTACGTCTTTTTTCAACTTTTCCCAGTTTTGCGGCAGGGGATTGGGGAAGATAAGATACTCTTCCGGGGGTAAGAGACCGATAAGCAGTGGATAGTATTCCGGCAAAAAATGTTCGTTAATGGGTTTAATAATCGAAAATCCATTGGCAATACCAAAGGTATCATTATTATACACATAACTCATTTTTATCATATTCTCTTGTACCGAAGGGGTGTAAATCCATCTTAGGAACGTCCGCGCCCCATCACTGTTTTTGGCTCCGGATGGAATTGCGAATATCAGTATTTTTTCGGGGACCGCTATCTTGTTGTTATAGGTGAGCCACCTGAAATCCAGATTTTTCCTTTTTTCCTGCGGAATGGCAAAATACTCACTTATGGTCGAAAAATAATAACTGATGGGGTAATAGCCCGGTTTGTTGTCCTGGATGAGTTTATACTTTGGTTCATATACATATTTCTTTGAAAACTCCTCTTCACGGGCAAAGCTTCCGGCGGATTCATTTATCCATGACCGCAGGTATTCAATGGCTGATGTTAAGGCGTTTTCGTCCCACACCAGGATGTTATCAGAGGTGACCCTGAAATCGGCACCGAACAGCATGGCCGTATAAAACAAAAACTCCTTGTTCCAAAGCGGGGAAAATCCCAGTCCCTTTAGGTTGTTTCCTTTAACAATAGTGTTGGCTTTGGTATATCTTCTTAACTCTTTTATACTCATCGAGAATTCACCCGGCTTTTCCTCTGCCTGTTTTCTGAAAACAATAACCGGTATATCGAAGGAAAAGGGCAGGATCCTTTGTACCCCCCTGTACTTTCCGATTTCAAGCAGGTTTTTATACACGTTATCATTGTTGACACCCGCCGCTTGGAGTATCCCGTCTAATGATTCAAAAATACTTTCATGAAGGATTACTTCCGGCAGAGAATAAAAAATCAGGTCCGGCTTGTTCTGCATGGTCTCGAAATCTTCAGGGATTGTCTGGGTGAAGGTGGCCTCTATCTTAAAATTCGTATGTTGTTTATTGAACTCCTCAATATAAGGGAGGATCTCTTCTTTATTGGTCCACAGGTGTATGGTGGGATTATTGAAATTAAAATTATCGCAACCGTATATACACAGGGAAAAGATAAGTATTATATTAAAAAGTAAGGGTTTCATAGGAAATAAAGAGTATGCGTTAAAAGGGTGATTGTCAATAAGCGTCAAGGTAATGAATGACATACAAACAGAGCGGATGTTACCGTTTAAAAGTTACAGCCGGTATTTGAAGCAGAAATACGGGGGCAGGGTGTATCGGGTGGGTGTGGATGCTGGTTTTTCCTGCCCGAACAGGGGAGCGGACAGGAGTGCGCCCGGATGCCTGTACTGCGATGAATACGGTTCCCGTGCCCCATACCTGGGTGATACCACGTCCCTGGACAGGCAGGTCTCCGCTACCATTGAATTCTTAAAACGGCGTTACCATCCAAAAGCGTATGTTCTGTACTTCCAGGCTTTCTCCGGGACCAATGCGCCCGTGGCGGAGTTAAAGCGTATCTATGACCACGGTTTGAGTCTGGCACCTTTCAAAGAACTTGTCGTATCAACCAGACCGGACTGTATTGATGAGGAGAAGGCAGCCCTGCTGGCCTCCTATGCACGTGAGGACCGGGACGTATGGGTTGAGCTGGGGCTGCAGTCCGCGCATGACGTAACCCTACGCCTGCTCTCCAGGGGACATACCGTTGGGGATTTTATCGACGCGTTTCACCTATTGAAAAAATATCGTATCAACACAGCGGTACACCTGATTTTCGGGCTGCCGGGAGAGGATATGGACCGGGTTATGGAGACGGTCCGCTTTATTGCCCGCCTGAAACCGGGGGGAGTGAAGATCCATAATCTGCATATCCCCTATAATACCCTGTTATATGAACGGTATACCGAAGGAGAAATAACCGCACCTTCGGCAAAAACGCATTTGGAATATGTGATAAACGCCCTCTCATATCTGCCTCCGGAGACATTGATCATGCGGCTGACCTGTGATACCCCTTCCGGAAGGCTGGCGGCACCGGTTTCTTTTTTACCCAAACAGCAGTTCTATTCCCTGCTTGCCCGTGAGATGCGTGCGCGCGGTATATCCCAGGGGGATTGTTATGAGGACATAAAATGATAATTCTTGCTTGACCAGTGAATATGGTTTATATTAGGCTTTACGGTATGCGATTATAGAGGGAGCGGAGGAAAACGTATGGTTGTAAAAGATCCGGACATTTATAAAATCATCGATAAGATCAAAGAGCATTACAATAATAATATTTACAACCGCTATATCCGTAAAGCTTTGTTGACAATGAAAATACCGCAGAACGTGTGGGACCTGCTGGACAGCTTTTCGGAAAAGGCCGACTATTATAAAATTCAGGGATACCAATTTGACGAGTTGTATGACAGAATTATTGCCGCGGCGACCTTTATTTTCCACGCACGAAAAGAGGTAGTCCCGAATTTGAGCATCCTGTTGTCCGGCGGTACGGATACCGTGTTTCACCGGGGCGCCGAAGGTGAGAATACCAGCAAAGTGCTTACCCAGATGGCCATCAACAACTTCCCGGTAAACCTGAAGATTTTTTCGGATATGGTGAATGAGCTGTACCTGAAAACGGTCGACCTGGATAAAAAATTGCATAAGGATCAGAGACCGGTTTATGAGAGAATTCCCGAACTCAAGGAAATGGGCCATTATCTGGTAACCGAATAAACAGTAGCGTGCATGCAATACCCTGAGTTTAAAAATAAACACATTATTTCCACAAAAGATCTTACCAAGAAGGAACTGGGGGTTATTCTTGACACGGCGGTCCGGATGGATACCGTTGTGCAAACACAAGGATTCTCTGCGGTGTTACCCAACTCACTGATAGCCATGCTTTTTCTGGAACCGTCCACACGGACAAGGCTTTCATTTGAGGCTGCCGCGCAGCGCCTGGGAGCGCATACGGTTTCGGTCAGTGACGCGGGCAGTTCCTCCGCCGCCAAAGGGGAGACACTGGCGGATATGGTCCGCGTAGTGGCCGGCTATGCCGATTGTATCGTGCTGCGGCAGCCGTACCAGGGGCAGGCCCGGATGGCCGCGGATTGCATCGATATTCCCCTGTTGAATGCCGGTGACGGTAAGGGGCAGCATCCCACCCAGGCCCTGCTTGATCTTTACACCATCCGCAAAGAGTTGGGCCGGTTGGACTCCCTGAAGATATCACTGGTGGGAGACCTGAAATACGGACGGACCGTGCATTCATTATGCTATGCCCTGATGCCCTTTACCCCGCAGCTTACCTTGTGCGCACCCCCGGAACTGGGACTGCCCCGTGATATTCTTGACGATCTGAAGAATCACAACATCCGCTGTACGCTTACCTCCAAACTTGAGGAGGCACTGCAGGCGGATGTCATATACATGACAAGGATCCAGCGTGAACGGTTTTCCGATAAGAGCGAATATGAAAAACTGAAAGGAAGTTTTGTGCTTACCAGGGAGCTTGTGCTGCGCGGCAACAAAGACATCGTGATCATGCATCCGCTGCCGCGTGTGGACGAGATCAGTGAGGACGTGGACGGCCTGGCCCGCGCCGCCTACTTTAGACAGGCGCATAACGGGATGTATGTACGTATGGCCTTGCTCGCCCTGGTGTTGGGCGGGGACATCCCGTAAGCGTGCGCTCCTGTTTGCCGGGCGTGACGGCCGTGAAGGATAAGTGAAACATACCAAAAGCAGCCGGAGGAAAACATGAGTTTTGTACAATATACCAAACTTGCCTTTTTTGTGCTTGGCATTCTTTTTTCACCCCTGCATGAAAAACAGGGATGCAAAGCCTATTTTGACGTGATTCATTCAGGAACCCTTGCGGTTGAATCATTCGTGTTCGAGTGCGGCGACAGGGAGGGGGAGTATGCCTTTTACGGGGTTGGTGGTGACGGGAGTCGCTCGCTGCTTTTTACTATTGTCCCGGATAAGGGTAGGGAACTGATCTTCAGGCTGCAAAATCCGCAGAATCGTAATTTCGCAAAGATAGATCTTGCAGAGTATTTTAGGGATATAAAAAAAAGCACTTTTTCCTGGAACGGGGAACAACAGAAGAAATTGGAATTCTCCACAGGGAACTCTATAATTGTATATAAAGCCGGGACAGCCCTTTATTTACAGAGTAAGGAATTTCCGGACCTGATCTTTTGTATTCATGAATAAGTAGAGCAATTCCGGCTATAAGCATTGACAGACACAGGAATTCAAACGTAAAGTGTAGTATGGCAGAAGAGAGAAAAATAATCGCAACCGTCGGACTTTGCGGTGCGGGGAAAAGCGTATTGGGAGATTATCTGGAAAGCAGGGGGTGCACCAAGGTATATTTCGGCGGCATTACTCTGGAAGAGGTGGGCAAGCGCGGACTTCCCCTTACCGAGGAAAACGAGCGGAAGGTCAGGGAAGAACTGCGGGAAAAACACGGTATGGAGGCATTTGCCGTACTGAACCTGCCGAAAATTATCCAGGCCTTAAAAAAAGGTGAAAAGGTCCTCATCGACGGGTTGTACAGTTTTGCCGAATATAAATTCTTAAAGGAAAAATATAACGGCGGGCTGTTTTTGGTTGCCGTGTTTACCCCCAGGGAACTGCGCTACCAGCGTCTGGCCCAGCGAAAGACCCGCCCGCTTTCCCGTTATGAAGCCGTGGCCCGTGATTACGCTGAAATAGAAAATATTGAAAAAGGCGGACCGATTGCCATGGCCGACTATACCGTGATCAATGATTCAACCGTAGACACACTCCTTCAGTGCATGGAGAAAATAGTAACCAAGGAAAAATTTCTTCCGGAGTAATTATGGAAACAAACCGAAAACGACCGGACTGGAATGAATATTTTATGGATTTTGCCAAACAGGCGTCGGTGCGCAGCGATTGCATCCGTTCCCAGGTCGGCGCGGTAATTGTCAACAAAAGAAACAAGGTAAAAGGCACGGGGTATAACAATACGCCGATCGGGGTGGAATCATGCCTGTCCCGGGGAATCTGCTACCGCATCGAGAACAATATTCCAAGCGGTACGCGGTACGAAACCTGCCGCAGCATTCACGCGGAACAGAACGCAATTATCCAGGCCGGGGAGGACAACTGTGTGGGGAGTACAATGTATATTTACGGACACACACAGGTGTGCATCCTCTGCAAGCGTTTTATCCTGAACGCCGGGATCGAGAGGATTTATCTGAAAAAGGATGACGCGTCACCCACAAGCGAACTTGACCCAAAACAATGGCGTGACGAGCTGTAGGTATACGACGTTTCATGAAGGCATTGCGGCTTCATCCGTGGAGGGTGACCCCCAAAGAGGCTATCCGGATTCAAAACGAGTTAGCCGGAAAAATAATAAAGCAGGATGATTTTACCGCAGTGAAGACGGTATGCGGCGTTGATGCCGGTTTTAAGGGCGATACCGCCTATGCCGCGGCCGTGGTCTTAAGTTTCCCCGGATTATCCGTACTGGAAAAATCCACCTGTACCTCCAAAATAATGATCCCGTATATTCCCGGACTGCTCTCCTTCAGGGAGATCCCGGCCCTGATTCCGGCCCTGGAGAAGCTTACAATACAACCGGATGTACTCATGGCCGACGGCCAGGGCATCGCGCATCCGCGCCGTATGGGACTGGCCTCCCATCTGGGGCTTGTTTTCGATCTGCCGGCAATCGGGTGCGCAAAAACAAGGCTTTGCGGGCAGGCACCGGAACCGGAAGGGACAAGGGGTTGTTATACCCTGTTATACGACGGACCGGAGGTAGTGGGGGCCAAGCTCCGTACCAAGGAAAACGTAAAGCCGTTGTTTATATCAATCGGACACAGAATATCACTGGCCACGGCCGTCAAACTGGTTCTGGAGTGCGGTAAGGGGTACCGGCTGCCCCATCCCACCAGGCTGGCACACCTGGAAACACAGAGGCTTCGCGGAAAGGTATAAGCCGGTTGTAAACGAACTGCAATCCGCTTACCGGGATGGTGGTTACAGGGGGCGGCCGGATATACCGGTTTGCAAGAATCTTCCCGTACCGGATTCCCCGTGGTAGGTTTTGTCGTCGACGATCAGCCTTCCCCCCGAAAAAACCTTTTCCACTTTACCGCCCAGTTTCATACCCTCATACAGTGTGTAGGGTGCGTTTGAATGCTGGCCCGTCCGGGTAACCGTCCAGGTATGCCGGGGATTAAAGACGACAAGATCGGCGTCCGCCCCGTTTTGCAGCCTGCCCTTACGCGGGAAAAGACCGAAAATTTTGGCGGGATTTTCAGCCGTCAGTCGGACCAAAGTGCCCGGACTGATACGTCCGGTGCCTACCCCATGGTGCCACAGCACTGGTAAAATATTCTCGATTCCCGGCGCTCCGTAAGGGCTTTCGTCGAACGCATCGTCTCGGTGTTTGTCCTTGGGGGCGTGGTCGCTGCCGATGGTATGAATCACGCCGCCGGAGAGTGCGCGCCAGAGTTCATCCCGGTCCTGCGCGGTTTTTACGGGGGGACGGATCTTGCCCAAAGGCCCGTATTTTTTCAGTTGTGCCCAACTGAAAACCAGGTAGTGGGGGCAGGTTTCACTGTAGAAGCGGATACCGTGCCGCCGGGCGAGGGTGAGGGCCTCCAGTGCGTGCCGTGACGAGATATGCGGCAGGTATACGGGACAGTGCATAAGCCCCCCGATACACAGCACCCGGAAGATTGCCTCCTTGTCCAGCAGCGACGGGCTTGTTTGCAGAAAATGGGCGGCCATGCTTTTGCCCTGTACACGCACCCGCTCCTCAAGATAATCGATCACCGAACCGTTCTCCGCGTGGACCGAGGCGATTCCTCCGTGTTTTCCGATTATATCCATGCCCAGGGCCAGGGCGTGGTCGTCGGTCATCATGTTCAGCTTTTTATACGCGGTAAACATCTTAAATGAAGAGACCCCCCGGGCGATCAGCGCGGGAATATCCTCCGCCTGGCCCGGCACGTCACAGAGCGCGGCATGCAGCCCGAAGTCCAGCGCGGATGTCCGTTCTCCCTGTGCAATCGCCTTCTCCAGTACAGACAGCGGTTTTTGGCCGGCTTTAACGGTTATATAATGGATCATGCTTGTGACCCCGCCGAAAGCGGCCGGACGGGCAATCTGCTCGAGGTTGTCCACATACACCGGGTGTGTGTGCGCGTCGATCAGGCCGGGCAGAATGAAGCAGCCCGAGGCGTCTACGAATGTTTTGCCCTGTGGCCTTTTGGATGATTTTAGAATATACAGCCTGCCGTTCTTGATCCCGACCGCGGCTTCCCGTGTTTTTTCCGGATACACAAGGGTTCCGCCCTGCAGAACGTAGTCATACAGCATTTTTTTCATCCTTTAATCAAAGCCTCTGCGGTAGAATAGAGCCGGGAAAAAAAATCTTCCAGAGCAGCGGTATCGAGGTTTGAGTAGGCCACCCTGAGCAGGTTGGGGGAGACCGCCACCGTTCCGATGCCGTGGCGTTCCAAGAGGAGCCTCCGAATCCGCTCCGCGTCAAGACCGTTACAGTGAAAGGTAAGGAAAAAACCGGAGTTAAAGGGCAGGGGCGAAAGTATATCGGTATTTTTTTGTTTCAGTAGTTTCTTTACCGCGACATACCTCTCTTTCAACAGTGAAGAAAACTTCGCCTTGTCTTTATGATACGCGGGATTTTGCATGGCATGAATTAACAGACTCTGTGATACCCGGCAGCAGCTGGAGACCGACGAGCGTATTGCCGCCATGGTTTTTTTCTCCAAAGCGCCGTACTGGTCCGGGGTAAGGGATCCGGCGCCGTAGGTAAGAAATCCGATCCGCAGTCCCCAACCCAGTTCCTCCTTGGTGGCCCCGTCCAGTTTTACGGCCAGGATGTTATCATGCAGACCGGCCAGCAGGCTGAAGAGTGACTGGGTAAAGAGTCGTTTTTCGTAAAAAAGTCCGAAGTACGCGTCATCGATCATCGCCACAATTCGTTTCCCGCCGTGGGCCAGATCAAGCAGGAGGTCCGCGAGCGCATGAGCTTCTGCGGTAGTAGGCGAATAGCCCGTGGGATTGTGCGGGAAATTTAACAGGATCACTAGTTTTTCCGCAGCCGTCCCACGGCAAACCGCTTCAAGACCATTCACATTCAGTCCCGTTCCGTCAAACAAGGGGTAGGTCCGGAGTACGGCCTTTCGCCGCATTTCAAAGATGAGACGGTAGTTGCCCCAGAACAGCTCGGGAAGAATAACGGTATCTCCCTCGTCAGCAAACAGGTCGGCGGCCAGGGACACCCCATGGGTGATCCCTCCCGTCACTATGGGAAGCGAGGAGGGAACATCCTTTAACAGCGGATTTTTCGCCTGTATCTGTTTTGCCCATGCCTGCCGCAGCTCCGGGACCCCGGCCGTCGGCGCGTAGGCGCAGATTTCAGTGTTTGTCAAACCGGGAAGTTGGATCGTTATCTCCGGCAGACACACCAGATCCTTGTTGCGTTGGGCTATCCCTACGGTTGCGTTATGGACCGTGGCTTGTTTTAGGGCCTCCACACTCTGGGCCACCACGCCGTTGGGAAAATACAACGCACGCCCCAACTGTGAAAGCATGAGACGTACGGGAGAGTCTTTTAAAGTTTCCTGTAGTTCCAAAGCAAGCTGATGCACAAAAAAATGATAAACTGCGGTAAGAGCGCTTGTCAATTGTAAAATAAAATTTTATAGTAGAAGTTCATCTAAAAATCCGCTTTTTTACGGCACAAAAGGCATTGTGCTGTAAAAACTGCCGTTTGAAACAGAAAAAGGAGTACAGGTATGAATATTTTGGAGTCAAGACTGGATAAAAGAAATTATGACGCATTAATATCCATTGGGAATGAACGGGTTTCCTCGTTTATCAGCCGGGCTGTCGAGATCTGCAATCCGGACACTGTTTGGATCAGCACGGACTCGGCCGAGGATATCGACTATACACGCAAGATGGCATTAGAAACGGGCGAGGAAAAAGCCCTGGATATAAAGGGGCATACTATCCATTTTGACGGGTTCAGCGATCAGGGGCGAGACCGCGCGGCCACCAAGTATCTTGTGCCTGAAAATGAGACCTTAAGCAAGGCGTTGAACCAGATTGACAGGGAGCAGGGACTGGCGGAAGTTACCGGACTGCTCAAAGATTCAATGAAGGGGCGCATTATGATCGTCCGTTTCATGGCGCTGGGCCCGGTAAACTCCAAATTCAGTATCCCGTGCCTGGAATGTACGGATTCCTTTTATGTCTCCCACAGCTTAAACCTCTTGTACCGTCCGGGATACGAGGAGTTCAAGCGTCTCGGCAAGGACGGGGATTTCTTTGCCATCCTGCATTCCAGCGGGAACCTGGATGAGCGCATGGTAAGCGCCGAACCGGACAAACGCCGGATCTACATCGATTACACCAAGGATTCGGTGTATGTGGCAAACACCCAGTACGCGGGTAATACGGTGGGCCTCAAGAAGCTCGCGCTTCGCCTCAGTATCCGCAAGGCGGATCGGGAAGGCTGGCTGGCTGAGCATATGTTTCTGATGGGAGTTCTGGGAAAGAACGGGCGCAAGACCTATCTTGCGGGCGCGTTTCCCAGTGCCTGCGGTAAGACCTCAACCGCCATGCTCCCCGGGGAGAAGATAGTCGGTGACGATATTGCCTATTTCCGTGAGATAAACGGGCGCTGTATGGCGGTGAACGCCGAAGCCGGTATCTTCGGTATAATCCAGAACGTGAATGAAGACGATGATCCCCTGATTTGGGACGTCCTGCATAAACCGGGAGAGGTCATCTTTTCGAATATTTTGGTTTCTTCAGGCAAACCGTACTGGTTGGGAATGGGAGTAGAGCCGCCGGAGACAGGAGAAAACTTTTCCGGCCAGTGGCGGAAGGGAAAGAAGGATGCCAAGGGTGCGGAGATTCCCTGTGCGCATAAAAATGCCCGCTACGCGGTGGATCTCACGGCGTTGGCCAACTGTGACACCGAACTCAACAATCCGAACGGGGTGGAGTTATCCGGTGTGGTATACGGCGGACGCGACGCCAAGGCCTATTTCCCGGTGCAGCAGAGCATGAGTTGGGAACATGGTATTATCGCCTACGGCGCGTCATTGGAAACCGAGACCACCTTTGCCACCATCGGCAAGGAAGGGGTGCCGGAAATCAACCTGATGAGTATCCAGGATTTTGTCGCCATCCCACTCGGTAAATATGTGGAAAACAACCTGCAGTTCGGCAAAAAACTCAAGAATCCGCCGTTGGTGTTCGGGGTGAATTATTTCTTACGCAACAAACAGGGAAAGTTCCTTAACGGGATCAGGGACAAGCACGTATGGGTAAAATGGATGGAGCTTCGTATCCATGGTGAGGCGAAAGCTTTGGTGGCACCTACGGGCCTAATCCCGGAATATGAGGTACTCGTACCGCTGTTCAAGCAGTTGGTAGGGAAAGACTATGCCAAAGAGGATTATATTGCCCAGTTTACCCTGCGTGTACCGGAGAATATCGCCAAGATCGACCGTGTCATCGAGTACCATCGAACCAAGGTTGAGAGATCACCCGAAGTACTGTTTACCGTACTGGCGGCACAAAAGGCGCGGCTGGAAGAGGCCCGGGCAAAACACGGTGATTATATCTCGCCGGAGCTTTTCCCGCGAGAAGGCTGATATTGACATTACGAACTGTTCTGTGTTACGTTCACAAGGCGTTTTTCAATAGATTTTATGTGACGGAGCTGACTGTAAACACAGGAGGAGAAGGTGGAAACCAAAGAAATATTTGATTTATTTGAGAAATTTGAAAAAAGCTCGCTCAATGAAATATGTATAAAGCAGGGTGACACCGAGGTTCTGCTGAAAAAAGGGGGGGGGTCCGCTCCGGTAATGCAGGTACAACCGCCGCTCCAGATGCCGGTACAAATGCCGCCGCAATACCATGCCCCGACTCCCGGTGTACAGGAAACACCCGGGCAGGTGCCGCACAAGCAGGATGATACTGAGATCATCAGCTCACCAATGGTGGGTACTTTTTACCGTGCCCCGGCTCCGGACGCACCGCCGTTTGTCGATCCCGGAACTAAGGTCAAAAACGGGGATACATTATGTATTCTGGAGGCCATGAAACTGATGAATGAGCTTGAGGTTGAATTTGACTGCGAAGTGGTGAATATTCTGGTGGAAAACGGCAAAATGGTGGAGTTTGGGACGCCCCTTTTTGAGGTACGGAGGATATGATAAAAAAGCTTCTTATTGCAAACAGAGGTGAGATTGCAGTAAGAATAATCCGCACGTGCAAGGAACTGGGTATAGCAACCGTGGTTGCCTATTCACAGGCGGATAAGAATTCTCTTGCCCTGCGTCTGGCCGACGAATCCGTCTGTATCGGCCCGCCCAGCTCCAAAGAGAGTTATCTGCATTCACGGAACATTATTACCGCGGCTATTCTGCAGCAATGTGATGCCGTTCACCCGGGTGTAGGGTTTCTGGCGGAAAATCCCGCCTTTGCGCGCGAGGTTGAAGAGGCGGAGCTTATTTTCATAGGACCCGATTCCAAAGTAATTGAACTGTTGGGTGACAAGGTAAAGGCCAAGCAAACCGCCATTAAGAATAAAATACCGGTCATTCCCGGGACGGAAGAGCCCGTGGAGACGACCGAACAGGCGGAAGAGGCCGCCGGTCACATCGGATTTCCCATTATCATCAAAGCCGCGGCGGGAGGCGGCGGTAAGGGAATGCGCATTGTGCGGGATAGTAAAGAACTGAAAAGTATCCTAAAGATTGCGTCACATGAAGCGGAAACCGCTTTTTCCGACGGCAGGGTATATTTGGAGAAATACCTGGAAAATCCCCGGCATGTGGAGGTGCAGATCCTTTCGGACGGTCGTGGGAATGTCATTCACCTGGGTGAGCGAGATTGTTCGGTACAGCAGAATCATCAAAAACTCATCGAAGAAAGCCCCTCACCGGGCGTGACCCCGGAGATGCGCAAGCAGATGGGAGAGGATGCCATCCGCCTGTTTAAAAACCTCAATTATAAAGGTGCGGGCACGATTGAATTTCTGGTACAGGACGGCAAATATTATTTTATGGAAGTGAACGCCCGTGTTCAGGTTGAGCATCCGGTGAGTGAGTATATCTCAGGCGTTGATATAATAAAGGAACAAATTTTAACCTGTAGCGGTGAGAAACTTACCCTTACGCAGGACGACATTACATTAAACGGGTACGCGGTGGAATGCCGGATAAACGCCAAAACACCGGGTACGGTAACCCTTTATCTGCCTTCCGGCGGATTCAACGTCAGGGTAGACAGTTACCTGTATTCCGGCTGTGAGGTCTCGCCGTTTTATGATGCTTTGCTGGCCAAGGTGATTGTTTTTGCAGCCAGTCGCAAGGAAGGCATTACCCGGATGCAGCGTGCGCTTGATGAGTTTATTTTAGAGGGAGTGGATACCAATATCGAGATGCAAAAGACCATTCTTGCGCATCCCCGCTTTAGAGGGGGCGATTTCGGCACGGATGTTCTCTCGCATATACTTCAGGAGGATAAGAATTGAGCCGCTTTACACGCAGGATCAGAACCTGGATGAACAGGATCCTTACCCGTCGGGTATTGATTACCCATCGCATCAAGGATGGGGATGAACGCCTTTTTGTCGCCAGGAAAAATGAATGTCCTGCCTGTCACAAACACCTTTCACCGGATGAACTGGAATCCTCACTTTTTGTCTGCCCGGCCTGCGACCATCATTTCAGACTCAGTCCGTGGGAAAGAATCAAGTTTACCGCGGACGGCGGAGTATTCCACGAGTTCTGTTCCGACATTGAAAGTTTTAATCCGCTTGGATTCCCTGATTATGAACAAAAACTGGCAAGCAGCAAAAAGAAATCCGGACTGAATGAGGCGATTGTCACCGGACTCTGCCGGATTGAGGGGAATGATGTGGTCCTCGGGATTATGGCTTTTCAGTTTATGGGCGGCAGTATGGGTTCGGCCGTAGGAGAAAAGGTCACCCGTGCCATGCTTATGGGCGCCCGGAAAAAAATTCCGGTGATTATATTTACCGCTTCGGGCGGTGCCAGAATGCAGGAGGGTATTCTCTCATTAATGCAGATGGCCAAAACCTCGGCGGCGGCCGCGGTGCTTGAAGAGAGCAAGGTTCCCTTTTTTATCGTGCTTACCGACCCCACATCCGGGGGCGTAACCGCTTCTTATGCCATGCTCGGTGATGTCATTTTGGCGGAACCGGCGGCGTTGGTGGGGTTCGCCGGACGCAGGGTAATTGAGGGTACCATCAGGCAGAAGCTGCCGGAAAACTTTCAGATGGCCGAGTTCCAGCAGGAAAAAGGTTTTGTGGACACGATTGTGCACAGAAAAGAGCTGAGAAAAACGCTCGGAATTCTGATTAAAACTCATACGAACATAAAAAAGGCATGGCGATGACGAAGAAGGAAGTTTTAAAACGCTTGGCAGAGCTACAGGGTCTGGCCGAAAAGCATAATCTTGATATTACCGAAGAAATAAAACAGTTGGAAGCCAAGCTTTCAAATGGAAAAAGTTCGCTGGATGCGGCGTGGAAAAAGGTGGAACTGGCCAGGCAAACGGACCGCCCCACAACCCTGGATTACATTGATATGATCTTTGATGAGTTTATCGAACTCCACGGGGACCGCTTTTTTTCCGATGATCCGGCCATGGTCGGGGGTATCGGACTACTGAACGGAAAGCCGGTTACCATTATCGGGCAGCAAAGGGGCAGAAATCTGAAAGAAAACCTGCTGCGCAACGCGGGGATGGCGCTGCCGGACGGATACCGGAAAGCCCTGCGCCTGGTAAAACAGGCGCAGAAGTTCGGCAGGCCGGTGGTCTCGTTTGTTGATACCCAGGGGGCGTATCCCGGCGTCGCGTCAGAAGAACGGGGTATCGGCGAGGCTATTGCCCATAATCTGAAGGAGTTCTTCGGCATCAAGGTCCCGATTGTGGTGATTCTTATAGGACAGGGCGGCTCGGGCGGTGCTCTGGGGATCGGCATCGGGGATGTGGTGTTTATGCTGGAGAACGCCATTTATTCGGTTATTTCGCCCGAGGGCTGCGCTTCTATTCTGCTGCGGGATTCTTCAAAGGCCAAATACGCGGCCTCAATTATGAAACTGACGGCACGGGATCTTCTGCAGTTTGACGTAATCGATACCATTATTTCCGAACCACCGGGGGGTGCTCACCTGAACCCGGAAGTAACCGCAGCTAAAATCAAACTTGAGTTGGTAAAGGTTTTGGGAAAGCTCGCCACCAAGGCACCGGAACAACTGTTAAAGCTGCGTTATGAAAAATACCGGGCCATGGGGGTGTTTATTGAAAAATCCTCAAAGAAAAAAGTGGGATTTTTTAAACGGCTGCTTAAAAAACAGTAATCCCCCCGCTCTCAAATAATCTTCAGTTTCTTGCCTTCTTTGGCTGCAATCTCCAAGATTTTATCAAGCTCATCATCGGTATGAATGGACATATACGAGGTCCGAATCATGGCCCGGTTGGGAGGAACTGCCGGCGGAAGGACGGCGTTTGTGTACACTCCCTTGTCGAACAGGGCCTTCCAGAAGCGTAAGGTTGTGGTATATTCCCCCGTAATGAGAGGCACGATCGCGGTTTCGGCCACGTCGGTATTGAAGCCCAAAGAGGAAAAGCCATCGATCATTTTTTTGGCTATTTCCTGCAGGCGCCGGGTATGCTGCGGTTCATTTTCAATTATTTCAAGACTCTTCAGTACCGCTGCCGTATGGGGCGGCGACATGCTGGCGGTGAAAATCAGCGGCCGTGAACTGTGTTTTATGAACTCGATCACGTCCTTGTCTCCGGCCACAAAACCCCCGATGGAGGCAAAGGATTTGGAAAAGGTGCCCATAATAAAGTCCGTATGGTTCTTTACCTTATAATGCTCCTCGGTACCCCTGCCGGTTTTGCCGACCATGCCGATGGCGTGCGCCTCGTCCAGGTAGATACGGGCCTTGTATTTATCCGCCAGTTTTTTTATTTCGGGGAGCTTGACAATATCACCTTCCATACTGAATACCCCGTCGGTCAGGATTATTTTCGGTTCCGCTGACGACACCTCGGAAAGTGCCTTTTCCAGGCTTTGCGGATCATTGTGCTTGAAGCGGTGAATGTTCAGTGTGCCTTTCAGCCCTTGGGCCAGAAAAATACCGTCCATGATTGAGGCGTGATTATAGCGATCGGTAAAAACATGATCATTCGGCGAGATCAAGGCAGAAATTGAGCCCAGGTTGGCCAGGTACCCTGCCGTAAAAACGAGGGCGGCTTTTTTCCCTACAAATTTGGCCAATCTGTGCTCAAGTTCTTCATGAAGCTCAAGGGTCCCGTTTAAAAAACGTGAGCCCGAACAGGTTGTCCCATATTTTTCAATCGCCTTTATAGAGGCTTCCTTAACACGCGGATCGGATGCCAAGCCCAGGTAGTTATTTGAACCCGCCATAATAATCTTCTTTCCGTTATAGGTCACCGTGCTGCCGTGAATCTCTTTAAGCGGAATAAAGTAAGGGTAGTAACCGATTAACCTGACCCGTTTGGCCTCCTTTACCTTTTTATCTATTTTTACTTTATGAAGAAAATCCAACTTTCATACCCTCCTTTTTACTGCATCGCGTTTTTCCTGCAACAAACGGTGTCATTATTCGAATAAAATAAAATCAGGTGGTATTTTAATATAGAGCGTATGAATTGTAAAGCCGGGTAACCAAGTTATTTTGCTGTAGTGGTTCGAAGACTGCGCCCGGAAATACATGTATCCGCCAAAACGTACCATCAGAATGACGCGGTTGCCGGTTAAAAATTAATAACCAGTAAGGTAAAATTATACGCGGCATGCGCAAGTGCGATGATATGAATGTTTTTCCATTCATAAAATATATAACAGAAAAACAGACCTAGTAAAAAGGCCGATATAAAACCAAAAAGATTTTCATACAGGTGAGCCGAGGCGAAAATCAGACTGGAGGTAACCGCGGCGATATGTTTGTTTACGTGAAACTCCCCAAAACGGGTCAGGAGGTATGAGCGGAAAAACAGTTCTTCCCGATAACCCACCGTCAGGCAAAAAACGGCGATCAGTGGAATTTGAAACGGATTGTGCATTCCCCATTGCAGTGGTGTCGTTACCTGGTCTTTAACGCCCTGCGGAAGAAGCTGCAGCAGAAGAAGCAGCGGGGTCACCACCACAAACGTGCCCAGGAATACCGGGAGAGCATACAACAGTTTTTTATCGGGTTTTGTTATTCCAAAATCTTTTAGAAGCGGCGGTTGTTGAATCCAGATGATATACACCAAAAGAAAAATATGGGGCAGGGCCAGGACAATATAGCCGATCATCATACTTTGGAAATGGGCGGAGGTCGCGGTTTGCAGGCTGGACTGAAATACATAGCCGGGCAGAAAAAAGGCGGAGAAGAGTATTATTATCTCAATTATCTTGCGTTTCATACGGATAACAGTATACGCTGTTTTTCCGCCTTTTTTCCAGTGTGGCCTTGGACAAATTAAAAAAAAATAATAGTATTATATTGGTTTTATTGAAATTGATTCAAATAAAGATATATATAAAGGAATCGATAATTATATTATGTGGATTTTTCTCCTGGTTATTATATTTATTTTTCTTGTCGGCGGTTACCTGTTCTTAAGACGATTAGGCGGGGGCACTTTCCCCTGGGTTCATTTTTATGCGACCGGAAAAGAATCGGGATTCACCTTCAAAGAAATCAATCTGCTGCGTAAAATCGCCGTGGAGAATAAGCTGCAGAATCCAACCTCGTTATTCTGGTCGGTGAAGCAGCTTGAAGGTTCCATCAAGGGACTCATTCTGAAATTCAGGGCTTTGGGAGTTGAGAGTGAACCGCGCAGTCAGAACCTGATCGCCAAACTATTTGAATTCAGAAAGCGGGTCGAGTTAAGCCAACCCAAATACAAAATCGGGATAAAATCTTCAAAGAATATTGTTCAGCATCAGAGATTGCGTATGATTCTGCCCGGTTTTGACGCCTTTTCTACCAGTGTTGTTGAGAATTTGAACAAATATCTGGCACTTTCCTATCCGCGAGGCCCGCAGTTACCCCCCGGTTTTTCCTGGAAGGGCAAAAAAATCGGGGTGCATTTCTGGCGGCTCAATGATGCGGGATATTTTTTTCAAAGCAAGGTTATCGACGATTATATCAACAGAAAATATCCGATTATCCATATTGCGCATTCCGATAATCTTGTGCGGACCCAGAAAAGAAGATCGGTAAGGATCGAATGCAATATCGCCGCCGAGTTATATCCGATGAGGGTAATGAACGAAGCGGATGAACACCCGGAGGACAGCCGGGGACTACGCTGCAAACTGGTGGATCTTTCCGAAGACGGCGCGGCAATCCTGATCGGCGGCAGGGCCAAACTGGGTCTGGTGATCAAGCTTCAGTTTGAACTTGCCGCTAAACTTATTATCATGAACGGCGTGATAAAAGGAATAAACTTTGATCAAAAGCGCAACCGCTCAATTTTACATATGCAGGCCATGCAGCCCAGCGCCTCGATGCAGAACGCAATTCTCTCCTATGTGTACAATATATTCGGAGACAGATCCGATACTACATCCGTGAAACCGGTCGTTCCTTGAAAAATGATTGATTTTTAGGACAAGGAATACTAAAATTACTAAGAGAATCAATTTTAACTCAAAAAGAAGGTGTCTATATGAAGATAAAATACCTGATCACCTGTTTCTTGTTTATTTCAATCAACTCTTTCGCTCAGAATGAAAGCAGCAAGCTTGGTGCCTATATGAAAAATTTCAATAAAGGAGATACACAGGTCAAGCTGCAGCTGATCGAAGAAGCCGCCGGTCTTGATTCTCCCGCGCTGGGACCGCTTTTTAAAAGCGCGGTGGATTACGCGGTTTCCAATTCAAGTCAACTGAATACCGATAATTATCTGAAAAGGTTCTCTATTATTGCCGTAAATGAATGCGCGGACCTGAATGTGGAAAACGCAAAATATCCGGTTTTAAGACTGTTTAATGAAACCAATGATTTTACGCTGCAGGAAGCCGCATTGAAGGCCCTGGCGGTCCTGGGTAAGACCGATTCTGCCATTATTACCAACCTGAATAATTATCTGGAAAATCAGAACAACATCTATAAAACCGGGAAAATACCGAATAAAAAGATTGTTGCCGTCTGTCTTAAAACCCTGGCGGAACTGGACGATGCCTCTTCATTTACCCCGATTTTCAATACGATGATTCTTGGTTATGACAAAACCATCAGCGCGCTTGCCTACAAAACAATACTGAATCTAGCGGGAGACTTTCGCACAAGTATTTTTAATATTATAAAAAACGGGACCACGGTCGAGAAAAAGCGGGCGCTTGAAGTGGGGTTGGGCCACCAGACCATGGAGGACACAAAGAAGGCGGAGATTGCCGAATATGCCCTTGATATTGCGCTGCATTACACAACGGCCAGTCCGGAGGACAGAAACATGATCCGGGAAATTCGGGATACCGCCACAGAAGCCTTAAGCGGATATAAATGGGGGAAGGCCACCGGCCTGATTATTTCACAGTTCGATACCGTGCTGCTTGAATACGAACATGGCGTGGCTCCCAAGAATTCGGTGCTGCTTGCGATTAATGCCCTGGGGAATATGGGAACTCACGAAGCCGCGCAACGGCTGACCCTTTATTTGAATATTTTAAACGCGTACACGGAAAACAAGAAAAAACACGATACCCAGATCATGTTCGCAGTGATATACAACCTGGGGAAGCTGGGCGATAAAATCGCCTATGATGATCTGATGTATATAAAATACCTGAGTTATTCCGGTGACATTAAAGCTGCCGCACAAAAAGCGATTAAAAATCTGAAATGGTAATCCATGACACGGATGCTCTCTCCTCTGTTCTTTACGGCTCTGGGCCTGCTTGCCGTTTTGTATGCAGGTACGGTGATTCCTGTTTTTGTGTTTATCCTGTCGTGTGTGATTGTGACGGCCCTGGGGATTACCGGCTTTCTATGTAAATCAGCCGAATTGAGGAAAAAGGGGCCGGCATTAATCTGTCTGGGGCTGGGGCTGTTCCTCGGCAGTATTCTTTCTCAGAGTATTACCGGTGAAAGGTATTCCTTTTTTACGGGCACAGACCCTTCCAGAGTCGCCTGGTTCAAGGGGTATCTTACCGCGGATGACCAGAAATTACATGATGACGTGAGTGTATGCACATTGCAGCTTACGGCCGCGGCAACCAAGGACCGTTCTTTTACAGCGGAGGCATACGGTGAGATCAGGCTTTTTATCAGACACAGTACCGGGGTGTATGCCGGACAGGTGATTGAAGTAAGGGGTAGGCTTACAGGTGGTCAAAAAAACAGTGCGGGGACGGTAAGTTCATGGGTGGACAATAAACAAATTCATATAATTGGTTTTCATTCATGGTTTTCCCACGCCAGGTATGCGGTGCTGCAGTGGTGCAGCGCGCGTATTGAAAAAATGGGGGCACCCCAAAATTCGCTTTTTAAGGCGCTCTTTTTAGGGGACCGCAGGGGCTTGGATGCCGACCTGCGTCAGTCGCTTGTGAATACAGGCAGTGTGCATCTACTCGCGGTTTCCGGGCTGCATGTGGGGATTGTGTTTTCGTTCATTGCCCTCCTGCTTTTTCCGCTTCCCTCAAAAAAAATAAAGATAATAGTCGGCTCACTTTTTGTCCTGGGTTATCTTTTCCTGGTGGGCGCAAAACCTTCACTGCTGCGTGCCTCGATCATGATCGTTACGGCCGGTATCGCCTCCCTTTTGGACCGGGACTTTAATCCTTTGAATATATTTTATTTAAGCCTGGTGATTGCGGTATGTATTGATCCCTCTTCGGTTTTTACCCTTTCGTTCGGGCTTTCATACTGCGCGGTCTTCGGCATTCTTACTGTAGGCAGGGGATTAAACTCATTTCTTATTCCCTATCTGCCCGCGTTTGTCCGCGTTCCATTGTCGTTTTCATTGGGCGCCCAATGCGCGACCCTGCCGCTTGTCCTGCTCTATTTCAAACAGGTATATGTGCTGAGTTTTCTGGCGGCACTCATCATGGTTCCGCTTGTTACCGTGTTTGTCTGGGGCGGTATTATCTTCCTTGCAGTGAGCAGTATTCCTTTTACACCGGTGTATCGATCGGCTACAGTAATCTTTGAATTCCTCTACCGGGCGATCTTTCGGATAAGCCGGTTTTTTTCACAAATTCCCGTCCTGATTACGGAATGGAACAACTGGTATCTGGCCGTCTTTTTTCTGTTGGGGGGCATGGCCTTTTATATTTTTTACCGGAGAAAACACTATGAATTATGAATCGCCGCAGGAGATCAGGGAGATCCTGCGGCGGCAGGGTATTGCCTTAAAAAAACGCTGGGGGCAGAACTTTCTCATTAACCGGGGCGCCAGGGAGAAGATTTCAGCACTGATTGATGCCGGGGAAACGGAGACCGTCTGGGAGATCGGCCCCGGCCTTGGTGCGTTAACGGTGCTGCTGCTGCCCGCGGCGGGAAAACTGATTGCCTTCGAGATAGACCGGGGGCTTGTCCGCTGGCTTACGGAGGAGTTTTCCGGCAACACAACTTTCTCCGTGTGCCAGGGAGACGTGCTCAAGACCTGGCCGCGAATCTATGAAACACAGGGAAAGCCGCAAAAAGTATGCGGGAATTTGCCGTATCGTTCGGCATCCGCGATTATTCTTTCGTTTATTATGGCGGAAGTAATGCCGTCCCGTATGGTGTTCACGGTGCAGCGCGAACTGGCCCTGCGGATGAGCGCGTCACCGGGTTCAAAAAATTATTCGGGATTTTCCGTGCTTTGTCAAAGTATGTTTGCCCTGGAACCGGGAGGAGAATTGAAGCCGGGATCATTTTACCCGGAGCCGGATGTGCGTTCAAGCATCGTCGTTTTTACTCCGTGTGTGCGTTGGCAGGGGGCTTTCCCACGGGAATGGTTTTTGCGGCTTGTAAGAATCGGCTTTGCCTCGCGGCGTAAGACCTTTAAAAACAATATTCTACAGACCCCCGATTTGAACCCTGTAGAAAAACAGAGGGTGCTTGCCGTATTGGAACAGAATTATTCAGTGGAAAGGCTGCGGGCGGAAGAGTTGAGTGTTGATCAGTTTATTGAGCTGGCCCGGAAATGCGGCAGGTAAAAAACCTGATTTCAGCCCGGGCCTACTGTTCAATGCCGGACATTTTTTTTATAATTTAAAAACGGACATGGAACTTTTTGAAGCGGCGACAGAAGATAAATTTCAACCCCTTGCCTATAGAATGAGACCGCGTACTCTTGATGAGTTCGCGGGCCAGGAACACATCGTCGGGCAGGGGCGTCTGCTGCGCCGGGCCATCCAGGCGGACCAGCTTTCATCGCTGATCTTTTACGGACCGCCCGGTACGGGCAAGACAACCCTGGCCCGGGTGATTGCCGGCAGTACCCGCAGCCGGTTTATCACGATCAACGCGGTGCTTTGCGGGGTGAAACAACTGCGCGAGGTGATCGACGAGGCCAAGCAGGAGCGCGCGCTCTATGACAAGCGGACCATTTTATTTGTGGACGAGGTCCACCGCTGGAACAAGGCCCAGCAGGACGCGCTCCTGCCGTGGGTGGAGCGGGGGACCGTCATTTTTATCGGTGCCACCACCCAGAACCCTTTTTTTGAGGTGAACAGTGCCCTGCTCAGCCGCAGCAGGATCTTTCAGCTTCTCCCGCTCACAGCCGATGATCTGGCCGCCATAGCCCGGCAGGCCCTGGGGGACAGGGAACGGGGTTACGGGAAGTACAACATACAACTGGATGATGATGCCCTGCGGCATATCGTTCATATTGCGGCCGGAGACGCCAGGAGTTTGTTGAACGCCCTTGAACTGGCGGTAGAAACCACTCCCGCGATCTTCCCCCCTCCCGATGACAGTCCCATCCATATTACCCTGCCCATTGCGGAAGAAAGCATCCAGAAACGGGTTGTGCTTTACGATAAAGAGGGTGATTATCATTTTGACGTGATCAGCGCCTTTATTAAGTCATTGCGCGGTTCCGATCCCGACGCCGCCCTGTACTGGCTGGCAAAAATGGTGCATGCGGGCGAGGACCCCAAGTTTATCTTCCGGCGTATGCTGATTTTCGCCGGCGAGGATGTAGGGCTGGCTGATCCGCAGGCCCTGGTGGTCGCGGAAGCGGCGGCGCGCGCGTTTGAGCGTGTGGGTATGCCCGAGGGACGGTATCATCTGGCCCTGGCCACCCTGTATCTTTCCACTGCCCCCAAATCAAACTCGGCCATGGCCTTTTTCGACGCCCTTGCCTGTGTAAAGCAGGAGGAACAGGCGGATGTCCCCGCACACCTCAAGGACGGAAGCAGGGACAAACAGGGGTTCGGCCATGGTGAAGGGTATTTATATCCCCATGCCTACAGAGACCATTGGGTGGCCCAGCAGTACCTCCCCCATAACCTGCAGGGCAGGGTGTTTTACCAACCGGGACAAATCGGCTATGAGGCAGGCATACGAAACGAGGTTATAAAGCGGCGGGAGGCCCAGCTTGCGGTTATGTTGGAAGAACCGGTCCCCGACATTCTTACCTTTACCCCGGATACCCGGCAGAAGGATGAGTGGCTGAAGCGGGCGATCAACACCGGGGGGAGGGTACCGGCTGATATGCGCGAGGCGGTGTTCTCTCATTTGCCGCTGCAGCGTCACCATTGTGTCCTGGACCTGAACGCGGGAAGCGGGCTTTTTCTCTGGGAAGCGCTGCGCCGGGTCCCCGAAGGCAGCGTGTATGCCTTGACCGGAAATGACAGCGAATATGAAACACTGAATCATTTTGCCGGGGGGTTACCCGAGCAGGAAAGACCGCAGTTTGTCAGGCAGTCCCTTGAGACCCTGACCCTCCCGTTACAGAGTACCATGCTGAAGCATATCAGGTTTGACGCGGTTGTCGGCAGGAATAATTTTACCCGTCTTAAGGATAAGCCGGAGACACTCGGCGTGATCCACAGCCTGTGCAAAGATGGCGGATTTCTGGGATTGGCCCAGGTGGTTCCCGTGAAGGGCAGCAGGCTTTCCGAACTGGTAAGCGGAAAGGGAGCCGGGGGAAAAGCAGTCGAGTATCTGGTCCGGGCCGAGGACAGGATTTACACGGCACCCGACAATCCGCTTGTCTGCTGGAATGAAGAGGACCTGTGGGCCGCGTGTGAACAGGCGGGCTTTTCTTTGGTCTGGAACGAGGTGAAAACATATCATGAAAAAAGACGGCTGAGTGCTGATCTGGTTGACAAATGGTTTGATCCGGATACGCCTCACCTGGGATACGGCAAAGCCCTGATGGAGTTTCTGAATCGGGATGAGTTTGCCTTGGTAAAAGACTCTGTTTCGGGGGAGCTATCCGATACGATCGCGGGATGGAAGGTCACCGTGGCAATGTTGGTGGCAAAAAAACAGTAAGGAGGGGATACTTATGAGACTCTATCTTATCCAGCATGGTGAGGCAAAAGGCGAACAGGAAGATCCGCAGCGGGGGCTTACCGCCCGGGGTGAGGCCGATACCGGGCGCAGCGCGACCCTGCTGGCGTCGCTACAGCCGACAGTTTCAGAGATCAGGCACAGCAGTAAACTGAGGGCAAAACAGACGGCTGTGATCCTGGCGGCGGCCATGAAGGCGGAAGATCTTTTACATGAACAACAGGGATTGGCCCCCAACGACCCGGTACAGGCTTTGGCCGCAGAACTTGTTCACCGGCAGGAATCACTGGCGGTGGTCGGGCACCTGCCGTTTTTAAGCAGATTGGCCGGTTTGCTTTTGTGCGGACACGAGCAGCGGCATCCTGTTGCCTTTTACAATTCAGGCGTGGTTTGTCTGAATTATGATGGTGAGAGTTGGCAGGTTGAGTGGGCGGTTCCGCCTTTTCTTTAGGTAATGATACTGTGCCTGCGCCCGGGTGGTTTTTATCACAGTAGGTTTACTGCAGTTTCGTAAATACAATCTTATCTACCTTCATGTTTGTTTCGCTTGGGGTAATCATCAGAGTGACAGGTGTTTTCTTATCGGTAACAGAAATGGTAATGCTTTTTTTACATGCGGCATAGGTTCCGTGGGCCATGCTGTAGGTCCGTAAAGGGGGACGGTTATCAATCTGAATATAGATTGCGTCCGTATTGATGTCCGGTGCGTTTTCATACACCGTTACTTCATACACGCCTGCCGGCAGGGTTACCTGACCGCTTATACTGCTGGTGATATGTGAGACAGCCACCGCCTGACCGCCGCCGGCGGCCGCGTCGGATACCACCTCCGCGTCGCGCAGGGTCAGAGATTCGGCTTCCACGGTTACCGTATCCCCTACCTCAAGCACCTCTTCCACGGTCTTACAGGTAAAAAAAACCGCCGCAATCATTACTAAAACAAATGCTTTCGAACGCATACACCCGCTCCTGTTCAATCCGGATTATTCCGACGGCCCTTTACTACTGGCAAAGTCCTGGGTTAATTTAAAAGAGTCCATCTTAAAGAAATTCGCATCATTATAATGCGCCGCGCCTACTCCCAGATAAGTAAAAGCGGGGTTAAGGATGTTTGCCCTGTGTCCCGGTGAATGCATCCACATGTCCAGGGCCTCTTTGGCCAACCCCAGATAGGTATGGTTCTGGATCGGTTCACCCCTATACTTATAACTGAAGTACCCGCCGTTTTGCGGGGGCGTATACACCGGTTTTCCGGCCTCGTATTCAATACCGAACGCCTCGGCGATATTTTCGCCGGTGGCGGCATTGCTGATTCCCACAAGTGCCAGTCTTTTAACCATGGTTTCCTTTCCTTCTACGGGACTGGAGTGGGAAAAAAATTTATAGCTTACCATATCCCGGCTGTGACCGATGGCCGCCTTCTCCAGGGCCGGTGAGTGTTTGAACGGCTGCCTGTTTTGCCGGACCCGCCGGCGGTTGGTTTCATAAAAGATGGCCGCGTCAAGCAGGGGATAATTTATATCGTTCATGTCGATCCTTCCGTTTGCCGCGGGCATAGTGGCAAAACTTTCATAATCATAGATATCGTAATCGGAATCACTCCATGTATCGAATCCGCCGCTGTAATCATTGGCAAGGAACACAAATAACAGTATGCTGCTTAATGAAAGATAAAAAAGGGTTTTACCGGTCATATTACACCTCTATTATACATTATTGCGCAAAACTTGGAAAAATCAAGAGTTTATACGAGCACACCGGTAATTCCCTTTTGGAATCGATTTCATTGAGCATTTTCTTGACAAGCTTCGGACAAGGGAATTAAATCATATCCATATTATGTTATAGAGGAGGGAAAACATATGAAAAAAAGATGGTTATTTTCTGTATTAATAGTCGGTCTTTTTTTATCGGGGTGCGTGGCCGCGGGAGGCAAAGCCATTGCCGGGGAGAAAGCAAAAACACAGAACGGGAATAAAACCGCTCTATTGCTAAAACCTGTCAGGAAATATGCAAGGGTTCTGGACGAGACATCTCTTCCCGCAAACATGCTTCATAACAGTGATTTTAAAGCGCCGCTGTCCAAGGCGGTTCCGAATAAAGACGGAAGCGTTAACACACAGGGCAGCTGGGTTTTTTATCCGAATCACGGAGGCGCCGGCAACTGTAAACTCGAAAACGGGATGGCCAAGATCACGCCGACAAAGGTCGATTGTCCCGATTACGGGATTCAGTTGATACAAGCTCCGGTGGTCGTGGAAAAAGGGGCAACATATATCATCAGTTTTGACGCGTACGCGGCAAAGCCCAGATCCATTACCGTAAAAATCGGCGGGATCGAGAATCGCGAGTGGAAAGCGTACAGCACGGAAAAAGTCATTAAAATCAGCACAAAAAGAAAGACGTATAAGTTTGCGTTCACAATGAAGGATGCCACGGACAGAAACGCGAGGTTCGAATTCTGGTTTGCCACCGGACAAAATCCGGCGCCGGTTTGGGTGACGAACGCGCAGATGTATAAAAAATAAAGGGAAACGTTGAAAACCGGAAGGCGGCTTTGCGTGATTATAAGAATTATTTTTTCGATTTTCGTTATACTCACCGGCGTGTTTTCTTGCGCCGGTGAGGGAAAATGGCGGCTTGTTTGGTCTGATGAGTTTAATTATTCGGGAGCACCGGACGCTGAAAAATGGAATATTGTTGAGAGCAGACCCGGATGGGTTAATCAGGAGAAGCAGGCTTACGTAAATAGAAAACAAAACGTGAGAGTCGAGAACGGTAATCTTATAATTGAGGCCAGGAAGGGTGATCCCAATGACTTTCAATATACTTCCGGCAGAATAGATACCTATTTGGGAGGGAAATGGACCTACGGCAGAATCGAAGTGCGCGCCAAGCTGCCGCAAGGCAGAGGCACCTGGCCTGCTATTTTCATGCTGCCCTCTGAAAATATAAAAAGCGTTTTCGGTTGGCCATCTTCCGGTGAAATCGATATTATGGAACATGTCGGGTTTAATCCGGGCACGATTCAAGCAACGATCCATTGCCATAACTATAATTATCTTCAGGGTAATCAAAAGTATAATACCATATATATCGACGATCCCTTCTCCAAATATCATGTTTACGCTCTGGAATGGTACCCGGACAAGCTTGTTTTTTTTGTGGACGATAGTAAATATTTTACCTTCAAGAATGAAATGAGCGGATGGAAATCTTGGCCGTTCTATAAAGATTTTTATCTGATAATCTGTCTGGCCGTAGGCGGTACTTGGGGCGGACAGAAAGGCATCGATCCGGAGATTTTTCCGACCGGAATGACGGTTGATTACGTCAGGGTGTACCAGACCGATCTGGCAAAACTTGGTTATGATCTAAAAAAATATAGCCCTGAGTAAATATTCTAAAAATTTATTTCCTCACAGTCAATGGGGGGAGAGCAGGCGGCTAAATTATAACGCAATATATTGGGGGCCTACGGGATCATTTTTTTTATTTTTGAAATCAGTTCGGCTTTCGTAGGCTTCCAACCCGCCACACCCTGTTCCATGGCCTTAAGGGCGGCAGCCAGGGCAACATTCCTGCCCACCTGCTTGTTCAGGGCCGAAGGAACGATGATCCCCCCCGCCAGTTCCTTTTCACTCACCATGGTTGCGATTGCATATGCCGCAGCTATTTTCATCTCTTCGGTGATCACTGCGGCCCGGACATCCAGTGCTCCGCGAAAGATACCGGGAAAGGCCAGGACATTGTTT
>Ga0315542_1000306_pt1 | contig 29914 bp, 28 predicted proteins | sample SalMarSW160120MG_FD_202541 | JGI IMG/M metagenome (GOLD analysis project Ga0315542, IMG submission 202541) | Salt marsh sediment microbial communities from the Plum Island Ecosystem LTER, Massachusetts, United States - Salt Marsh Sediment SW1601-20 ...
AAGCGGCTCTTTCCAATTGTGCGGTCGATCACTGCGACGAATCCTATGGAAAAAACAAAACTTGCAAAGAAGGAAAGGAGAGCCAGACCTGAGTGGTTTGATAAATTCATGACAGCGATATAGACGGCGGTCGAAATGATCAGAGGTAAAATGAATACAAGAAGCGCAGCAGAGAGGAGACTCCTTGCGGGAGTTTCAATTTCCACCCAATCCCCCGGTTTTAAGGGTGAGCCGGGATGTTTTAAATTTAGCTGCCGTTTTGGTGTGATTGTACTGGTGCAGCAATGGTTGATACTGCAGTGCGCGCATCCACCTTTATGGTCCAGTTCGACAATGATTCTGTCTCCCTCGATTCGGACAACATGGCCTTTTTCTATCATGTTGGATTCACCCTTGTGGTTAATAATATCATTTAATTTAATCTGTCAGGATTGATTTCCCCGACACATCCGTGTTGAATTGATAACGAAACAAGCCATGAGGTTGTTCCGTTATTAGATTTCTTAAAATTTGTCCCTAATTTAAATGGGTTTGTTTCTCATTCCGAGGGGATATTATAAGCATTAACATTTTATCAAATTAAATTTTCACTCAATTATTTCGGAAAGCATTTTCGATTTTTGTTTTAATTTATCGATCAAATGATCGTAATGATATATTCTTTTAATGGCTTTAAATACAAGATAAAATGCCAATACAATTAAACTGAGGTACAGGAAAAATAATGGCAGAATAAAATGCAGTACATGCATTACACTATAATTTTTTGATGTTGCAATGAGAATACTCAGCACAGAAAGCGGTAATGCAAAAACTGCGATACCCGTTCTCGGTATCGAAAGGGAGGTTCGCTTCTCCGATAAAATGATTTGTATTTCATTGATTGCAATTGAATCCAGATCTTGATTCATAGTTATTTGATACCTCATTGAGTATGGATATCTAACTTTTTGGAATAGTTAAAAATGAAATGTCAATTCTATCTCCGCCTGCCGGTGAGTCTCAGAAAAAACAGAAACAGATTGATAAAATCCAAATAGAGCCTGAGGGCGCCGATAACCGATGCTTTACGTTCGATTTCTTCATCTCCAAAGTCTGCAAATGCCATTTTCTTTAATTTTTGTGTATCGTATGCAGTCAGTCCCACGAAAATAAAAATACCGCCATACGTTATCACCCAGTACAAAGCCTGGTTGTGCATAAATAGATTCACAACTGAAGATAGAATAATTCCGATCAATCCCATAAATAAAAAGCTGCCCCACGATGTCAAATCCTTTTTCGTTGAGTAACCGTACAGGCTCATCGCCCCGAAAGTTGCAGCAGTAATGAAAAATGTTGATGCAATAGAAGATTGTGTGTAAACCAGAAAGATAATGGAAAGAGTAACTCCGTTCAGTACTGCGTAAACGAAAAACATCAGTGTTGCTGTTGAGGCACTTATTCGATTAACAGCTGCACTCAAAGCAAACACAAGTGCCAATTCACCAATAATCAAGCCAAAGAAAATTGCTCCGTTTCCATAAATTTGGGAAGACAAAGTCTGATTGGAGGCCACCATATATGAGACGATCGCAGTGACAGCCAGGCCAAATGCCATCCAATTATAGACATGTATTAGAAATGCGTTCTGGATGCCGACTCTTTCATGAGTGTATGCTATTGACGAATTCATTGTATTTCTCCTATATTAAAGATTTCGAATCGGTTATTATAGAATGATTTTCACAATGCTGAATTTTCCAATCCCTGAGGCATTATTATGGGTCTTCTCCGCTCGCCGAATGAAAATTTCTGAACATTCGATTTTAGGACAACCTTCAAATATTGACAAAAGCGGACCGCTGACGCGGTCCACTGGATATTTATGTCAACTTGTTATTTCATTAAGATCATTTTTTTAGATTGAACAAAATCTCCGGATTGAATTCTGTAGAAATAGACACCACCTGGTAAATTGTGCACATCGAAACTAATCTCATGATAACCTGCTTTAACCTCTTTATTGATTAATGTCTGGATCTCTCTGCCGAGAAGATCGTAAAGTAGTATTTTTGTGAGTGCCGTTTTCGGCAAAGCAAATTTTATTTTTGTAGTCGGGTTGAATGGGTTAGGGTAGTTCTGACTTATTGAGTACTCTATTGGTACTTCTTTTTTTTTCTGAACATCTGTCAGAGTTAAGGAAACCTCGTCGCAGTAGAATGATTCAAAAGAATCTTTATACGCTTTTATCCTGTATGTATAGGTGTGCCCATCTTGCACAGTCGTATCGGCATATGTTTCCACACTCCCTAACAACGAATCGATTACTGCAAAAGAGGTATCCGGACTCATCTTGCGTTCGATCACATATCCATCTTCAACGTCAGAGTGGTCTACCCAGGTAAGAGTGATTTCGTTTGTTCCACTTTTCTTTAATTTAAGAGTCGTTGGTGCCACAATAATCGTAAAATTCCACACATCACTCCAGGGGCCGGGGCCTCCAATGTTTGTTGCTGCAACCCTCCAATAGTATGTTTGTCCTTCGATGGTCCCATTTATCTGTTTGGCGGTATCCGATGTTGAAACGGAGAATAATAATGTCGTGAAGCTTGGTCCGTCAGATAACTGGATTGAGTATTCGTCAGCGTTTAATGCTTTTCTCCATGTCAACTTAATACGGTCTGCTGTTCTTGCAAATCGTGTAACAGAAACCAGTTCTGTCTTGGACGGTAAGGTGATATATGTAGCAAAGTTTCGCAATTCGCTCCAGGGACCTAAAGAACCCTCACTGTTTTTTACCTGAACGCGCCAATAGTATTTTTTAGCGAATGATAAGTCGGTGACTGTTCTTGTTGTGTCGGTTATCGAATCACTGATAACAGTCGTTTGAAATGTCGGGGTTGTTGATATTTGGAAATAATAGGTTTCAGCATTTTCCACCTGATTCCATATAAAGGTAATAGCACTATCCAGTTGTGTTTGCTGATTGGCAGGATAGACTAAAGATGCTCTTCCTAAAAAGGATGAATCATTAGAAAGTATCGGCCTGCTCCAATTAATCCAGGGGGAAAGGTCGGTATTATAAGGACTGGTCGAAACGTCCGTATCCGCGTTGTTGTTTCCAAGGAGAAATTTTTCAACAAACGCTTCAATTTCCTGTATCTGGTTCTCCGGGACTGCGCAGTGCCCATGTCCACCGATGATGCTGTAACCGAACCTGTCGGGAATACCAAGTGCAGTATAGACTTCTTTCGCGGCTTTACTGCTCACATAACCTGATTCATCTGCCAGCCATTCGTAATCGGGATTACCGGTCACCAACAAGGCTCGGGGTGCCACCATGGCCATCAACTCGTGGTGATCGTGTGGGAGTTTCGAAACCGCGTTGGCAAACTGGAACATGTCATCCTTAAACCATGAATGATCCGTTTTGCCCAGAGTTTCCACATTTCCAAGAGTTTCCGAAACACGCCAGGCGGGATAGCCTCCCCCACCCGATTCCTGGGGGATTGTGAGTGCGATACGCTCGTCGAACGCTCCTGCAAAGAGTGCCAGTTTACCGGCATAGGAGCAACCGGTTACAGCCAGGTGCTTTAAGTCTATGGGGAGAATATCCTGGACCAGCTCCAGCCCGTCGATTATTCTACTGACTCCCCAAGCCCATACACTGTATTGTCCTGTATTCGTAGTATTCAGATTAGGGTAAAGCTGATAGTAAGGGTCCGTATTTTGCGGGTTGCCATATGTCGACACCTGATTATGGCTGTATGCGATGGTTGCAATATTGCGACTGGTAAAGATGTCGGGAGGAAGACTACCTGTACCACCAAAGCCAACACCAATTACTGCAGGGAAAGGGCCGGTACCTGCCGGAAGGACAACAGGCGAAGTCAGCGTGAGTGTTTGTCCATTTTTGGTCACATTCACTGTGAGTGTTCCATCAGAGTAGCTGGCTGTGATGCTGTCCGGGCGGACCGGTTTTTCCCCGATCTCGTAATGCTCGATCTGAGCTTTAATCTCTGCACGCCGGTACCGCCAGTCTGATAAATTCTCAATGCGGCCTCTGCCATCGGACCACTCAAATGGATCGGGTAATGGTTCGACGGTTGGAAGCTCATCGATTGTAGGCATATAAGGTGCCGGCCAGTCCGCGCCTGTGTTCTCAACATCATAGACAAGGGGCATTTCCTGAGCAAATAAACCGGTGAACATGAATAGATTCAATAGAATCGTTAAAAGAATGATTACTACTTTCATCACTGCCTCCTAAAGTTTAAATTGATTCTTATATACGATTGAATTTATAAAAATTTTTAATATATAAAAAATTTGTCCAATGAAACTGGTGCTTCCGTCCCGAAAGAAACAGCTAAAGCTGATTCAAGTCCGATCATATCACATCATCTCTATCCAGCATTCAACTCGGTATGCTGCTGTATTTCCAATCTTTAGATTTTATTACAAATCCTTTCCGTACTGGACCGTTCGGTATACAAGATGTAATGACCGCTAAAATATACAATCAAAATGTCCGGATTTCAATGGAATAATTGTAAAATTTGGATAGATTGGTTAGCGATTGGGTTCCTGTATTTTGGGAATATAATTTTTATGCCGGCTGAAAGACCGGACCTGTGAACCGGTTAATTTGGTCCAGACGAGCTATCATACATTCAGGTTCCCGGATGAATTTATCAATTGCGGATGTTTGGCCCTGAGTTGTGGGCAGCTTCGTTTGACTTCATTTCAAAGATGCCAATGCGATCGCAAACAATCCGATACCCAGAAGGATGATTAATGTGCTGTTATCAGTAGTTCCAAGAATACTCAATACGACAGTTGCCACACCCATTGCCAAAGCGATGCTTCGAGAAATAAGATTCGTGGTGGATTGTTTTTTTGCCATTGATCTGCCTCCTTTTTATTCCTGTTTTCAAGATTCGGTTTGTATGCGATTTGAACAGGATAATTATCTATATCATTTCTACAGCGCGGAGAATACAATCCTCCCGCTATTTTAAAGTTTGCCTAACTCGGATTTCTGTAGGTTTCGAAAAGGCGGCCCCATTCGGAATCCTTCAGCCATTTTTTATAGATCCATTTTTCCTTGAACGGCCAGTGCAGAACATCGTGATAGAAAAACGAATAGAAATTGCCCAGATAGAGCAGGGGCGGTTTCGTCAGAAGTCCCTGAAAACATTTTGTGGGGCCGAACCAGGTCACCCACCCGGCAAATTTATGAAAGCAGAAGCCTACGTCAAAGCCCCAGTTTTCCTTGATGAGTTCGGTGTCGCCCACGATCTCTATCTCTTCCGGCCTGGCGGTTCCCAGACCCATGTTGTGAGCCAGGTTCAGGTATTTGATATTCATGGGATCGAATCCCATGATTTTTGCGGCTGCGGCATCCACTGCCACCTGATCCGCACTTGCCAGAAGGATGTCTTTTTTCACCGGTTTCATGACGCGCGGTCCCGGACCGTTTCCAGCTGTGGTGCCGTCCATGATGCAGAAGAGGCCGGGATGAATCTCTTTCTGAATGGAGAGAAGATCGACGAGGGTTTCATGAATGTGGGTGTGGGTCTGGTGCCGCTTGTGGTTCAAAAGGCCGCCGAATGCGTTTTTCATGGCGCCGGTCGTTGTTGTGTAAATGTGACATTTTACTGTCGGCAAGTGCACCATGTTTTTACCGATAAAATAGTCCGGAATCCGAATGTGGTTTTTATAGATTTGATCCAGAATCAACATTTTTGCTTTCGGGTGATAATGGATCCATTGCATGTCCTCTTTTTTAAAATTGAACAACACATTCACATTATATTTTTTGAAAATATCAGTATACAGATTGAGTTTCTCCCCTTTACAGGCTTTGGTCACCTCGGTTTTGTTCTGCACACAGGCAATGTCCTGAAGTCCGTGTTTTCTCAGCGCCTGAATTGTTCCCTCAAGCTGCCAGGGCGTGGTATTGGCCGACGGAAAGGGGTAATGCCAGCTGATATTGTCCTTGATAATAGTCGTATTGCCCGCTTGAAGATGTTTGGCTCCGTCCGCAAGTTCAAAAAGACGGATCGTATCTTCAAGCACTGTTTCCGGTTTTGTCTGTATTATTGCAACTTTTGTTTTAGTCATTCAATTCTCCGGATATTTTTATTGTAAGATACTCGGTATGAACGGATCTAATTTATAAATCAAAGATCAAAGTTCAAAAGAAAAAATGAAAAAGTTATTTTGATTTGTAAGGTATTTGAGTAACTGAACTTTGGCAAATTTCTTAAAACATGTCATTCTGATCCCGAAGTTTCGGGAGAAGAATCTTCCTTTCCCCAACCCCGGATGCTTCGACAGACTCAGCAAGATACCCCCCCAAACTAACGATATAAAAATTTGCCAAAGTTTACTGAGTAAAATGAAATGAAAGACAATTATACATGAGTACTGAATTTCCATTTTTCGGACTTTGAAAACAGATGAAATATCGATAAATTACATTAAGGTTGTGGAACACGGCCAGAATGGCTTTGGGTTGTGATTCCTATTCCGTAAGATGTAATTATTGTCATTTTAAAGAGAGAAATAATGTCCCGACTCATCCTCATACATCCTCCTGTCACCAAACCCGGCCAGCCGCCCACGGGCATACCCAGATTAAAATATGTACTCAAAAAACATGGCATATCCTCTACATCCATCGATGCCAATCTGGAGGGGCTGCTTTATCTGTTAGATCAAACCACCGACCTGCCCAAACGTGCCTCAGCTGCGCCAGCGGAGAACTTGGAATATCTCCGGAACGGAACCGCTTTTACTTCGATCAATCGATACACCAAATCTATCCGTGAAATCAACCGGATTCTTTCCAGCGCGGAAAAAGCGCATGGATGGCACATATCCCTTTCGGATATCAAACATCCGTTATTCTCTCCCGTTCGAAGTCAGGATTTGATAAATCAGAGCATCCATCCGGAAATCAATCCGTTCTACATCTATTACCGGGATCAATTAATTCCCAAAATCGCTGAATCCAATCCCGAAGTGATTGGTCTCTCCATTGTTTATCTCTCTCAGGCACTTTGTGCATTCGCCCTGGCCGGTATGCTGCGTCAATCTTTCCCTGATAAAAAGATCATACTGGGTGGTGGACTTATCTCGTCATGGATGAGCAATCCGAATTGGGACAATCCATTTGAGGAACTGGGTGTCGATTGTGTCAGAGGGCCTGGCGAGAATGTCCTGCTTAATCTATTCAACAAAACGATGAAACCGGATTTGTCCGGCGTTTCTGATTTCTCTGATTTCCCTGTGGATCAATATCTTTCCCCCGGATTCGTCCTGCCTTATTCAACCAGCTCGGGATGTTACTGGAAAAAATGCCAGTTCTGCCCGGAAACCCATGAGGATCAGCCGTTCAGGTCTATTCCTGCTGAACAGGTCGGAAAAGATTTACTGGCAAGCATTCATCGGACAAATCCTGCACTGATCCATCTGATTGACAATGCCATTCCTCCGGCCGCGCTGCGTTATTTTGCGGATCATCCATTCGGCGTGCCCTGGTACGGCCATGTTCGATTTGAGAAAGATTTGGAAGACCCTGATTTCTGCTGTGCCCTGCATACATCCGGGTGCCGCATGCTCCAACTCGGGTTTGAGTCAGGCAGCCAGCATGTGCTGGATCAGATGAACAAAGGTTTGATTCTCGAAAACGCGACAAAAATATTGAAAAACCTGACCCGTGCCGGAATCGGCACGTATGTGTATTTCCTGTTCGGCACGCCATACGAAACGCTGAAGGAAGCGCGGGAGACAATCGAAACTATTTTAAAACATCGTGATTTCATACAATGGATCAGCCCGGCGATCTTCAATCTTTCACGCTTTAGTCCTGAAGCCGAAATGCTCAAAACCCGGATGTTTTACAAAGGAGACCTTTCATTATATTTGGATTTTGAACATCCGAAAGGATGGCACCGGAAAGAAGTCCGCGATTTTTTCGGGAAGGAATTCAAAACGCATCCGGAAATAAAAAAGATTCTCCGCCGGACCCCGCCCGTTTTTACTTCGAATCACGCTCCGTTTTTCGAAAATGATTGGCAGGAAAAGAAACGATAATAGGAAGGTTATGTTTCGTTAATTGTTCTATCATCAGATCTTTTGCACCGATCTGTACGGCTGCAAGCGCATGTTGGGTGGCTTTTTTTATAATCTTTCTTTTGTAGATTATTCCTTCAATGATTTTTTTATACAACCAATGGAATAATATATAGCGCTCCAGTAAATAAACATGCAAATACAATTATGTATGTTTCTTTTTCATGGATACCGAAGAATATTGGTTGTTCTATTGCTCGTATTATCCAAAAACCAGCTATTACGAGTAAAATTATTTTCCCTAATATGGATGAATTAAGCGCATTACCTTGAAATATAGAAAGGTATGCAAATACTGATAGAAAGAATATCACTGTAATATTTAATATATATACAATTGCTCTGTTTTCATTTGATATTGAACTTAGGCTCTTTTTCCAATCAAATATTTTCCAAAATGAAAGGTGAAATGCAGCAAATGCAATACTAATAATTCCCCCAATAACTAAAATGATTTCTTTCATTTTCTTCTCCTCCTTAAAAGATTACGCGACATTTATTTCTTTATCCAAGAGACAATTATTCTTATACGCATTGTTCCTTTTCTATTATCCCTATTCGCTACCCAGCGGACGGGTGGCCAGTACAATATCAAATATTCTGAACATTGTACGGCACTGCCTTTAGGCAATTCATAGTCGTACGACCTAAAGCTTGTCCTTGACTCGATAAGGGAGTTGTACCACACGAAATTCGAATTGGTTATGTCACTCACATAGGCACCCGGCGTTGTGGACTGTGAAGTCCACTGATATTACACCTCGGGTATGGATATCCGAAGCGATCAGAGTTGTAAGATGATTTGTCCTGTTACACCAATCTGTATATCAGTTGTATTCCTGATCGGATGGAAACCTGTGTTATGGCATTGCCGGGTTGGAACCCTAAATCGGGTTTGATAATTTTTTGCTTTCCTCAGAGCAGTTGTTCCGGGACACACGTTCGAAAGGGTCCTGTCTGTAATATTCCTTCAAAACACGATAAAGGTCCGGTGCATGTTCAATCATTAGCCGCGGTTGGTCGAAAAATTGCTCGGTTGCGACTGCGAAAAATTCCGCTTCGTTTGTTGCGCCGTAAGCATTGAGAAAAGATTTTTTGCCCCTGGCGGCGTCGTGTCTGAGACGTTGAAATTCGCGGGAACATATCAGAACCCAGTCACGGTATTCTGCCCGATCGCGTAGCGGCGGAGTGCCGTCTGCGGCGCCATCGAGCATGTCCAGTTTATGGGCGAACTCGTGGTAAATGACATTGTGGCCCAGCTCCGGATGGCGGCCGCTCCGCAGGGCTGCATCCCAGATGATAATGACCGGCCCCTGCTGAAACGCCTGCCCGATAATGGGATGGTTAATATCCACGGGTGCGATTGTATTTTCAAAAGAACCCTGTCTGCGCTGCGGCGGAATCACAGTAGAGGGATAGACAATGATGGATTGGATATTCCGGTAATAGTTGTGAGGCAGGCCCAGAACAAGCAGACAGGCCTGAGCCGAGATTGTAACGCGAATCTCGTCATCAAGTTCAAGACCGCCGGCACCTTCCCATTTTTTCTCGGCGATAAACACCTGAATCAGAGCGCGCAGGTGAGCACGTTCGATATCATTCAGCATGCAGTAGTAGGCCACATTACGGCGGATGATTTCCTCCCATGAGGAAGGAAAAGGAGCCTGTGTGAGCTTTTTTCGGCGATGCTCTTTTAACCAATCAAACATTGGAATTTCCTGTTATTTTTTTGCTTTCAGTAATAGTGCATATATTATTGCCGGTAGTTTTACTGAGATTATACAAATAAGGAATGCATAAATATACGGTGATCGTATTCGAATTTCAATTGATATTTGTTGATCGACCTGAATTCCCCAATCCTGGGCGCATTATTATAGGGTTTCTGCCCCATCGTGGACTATAAAATCCAGTGATATTATAACTTGAGTAAGGATACGCAAGGCGATCAAATACCTGTTTTGGATGGTGTTAACTATCCAAAACATAATGGAAATAAAAGAACGAAAGGTAACAGGCGTACCCGTCAGCAAATTTTGGCTGTGTGAAATGCATATGTAATAATACCAATTTTATGGACGATCTGTGTTTCATATAGAAAAATATTGCTGGTGATAAAAAAAGTCATCCCTTGTTTCATTTAATAAGAAGGCATTTTCTTACTTCCACATAGGTGCCAGCTATGATCCTGTAGAGGTACACTCCCGAACTAATTTTGTTTGTTTCCCAGCAGACTTTGTGGAATCCGATCTCCTGTGATTCGTTGATCAGTGTCTTCACCAACTGCCCTGCTGTTGTGAAAATCGACACATTGACCATCTCCGATCCGGGCAGGTTATAACTGATTGTAGTGGTTCCATTGAATGGATTTGGAAAATTCTGATTGAGAATGAATCTTCCAGGATTCGATTCCTTATGACCGTCAACAGAGGATAGATTCGCATATCGGCTATAAGCCTTGTTGACCGCACTTCTTAATCCTTCCAGGTTGTCCCCTACAGCAATGGCCATTATAAAAGGTGATTTGAATTTCTGTGCCTCAAACGATATCGGGCCGCAGGAGAGCAGGATCGAGCAATCGCCTGTACCGTCAGTCCCAGATTCTACTGTCCCGCTTCGCATAATTTCTGATATTTGTGTTTCATTATTATTATCGAAATAGGAATTTGATGAAAAACTTGCCTGAGAATTTACGGCTGAACCAGTCGAATCGAACATGACCATCCCGATATAAGGATATCCTCCTGATACATTATACATATAGGCGAAGCCAAGGCCGTTGTTTTCATCCCAGGCGGCCATATTCTCATTGTATGGACCAATATCGAAATCCATTGCCTGACCAATATAGATATCGGACAGATTGTTTTCGGAGGGATTTTCGAATGTGTACTCTACCAGAAGGAAAGGTTCTCCATCCCAGGCGCAGGTATGTTGATGAATTCGTAATTTCTCAGGATGCCAGGCAGCACCGTCTTCATAGACGAGGAGTGCTTCTTCACTTGCCTTTGGTCCCGGCTCCTGCATCCGGATCGATCCCCCAGTTGAGGTTATATAATCCTGCTGTTGGAAATTTGCTGTGGCCACAGTGTTGTTGTCGTAGGATATCTGCAGTGATCCGTGGTATAGGTAATCGACTCCGGCATATTCCAGGCCCACTCCGGACCGGATCGGGCCCCATAATCCCCGATCGTCTATACCCATTCTAAAGGAGCCGGCATCATGAACTGCCGTACGAATCAATCCCATCATGTTGTAGCGGACGATACCATCCATGATTGTCATCTCGACAGTAATATTCCTCACTTCATAGGGATCGGTGCTGATCGGATCATTGGAAAGTATGGTCAAGTCCGCGAGTTTTCCTGGTGTGACAGTTCCCTTGTAAGCTTCTTCGAAGGCGACCCAGCTATTGGTAACAGTCATTGCCCGTAATCCTTCCTCCACGGTCAACTGATCTCCATCCAGCCAGTCCTGCAGTACATCTGAAGCCTGTGTTTTTCGGGTGGCCAGGTAGCTGATCGTCTGCATACTGTTCTCTCTTGTACAGTAAGGAAAGTCATTGCCTCCGACGATAGGTATTCCACGGTCTACGAGCCGCCGCCAGGGATAGATCCACTCGAGTACATGCGGTTCATAGAGCACTTCATATTTAGCAGCGCTCTGAGCATTAGCCCAGGTATACTGTATCGAAGCCGCCACGCCCAAAGAGGCAAACTTGTCAGTTAAATCCTCACGCATGACACGCAGGTGCTCAATTCGGCAGCGGAGGACATTCCCGGATCCGGCAAAAGCTTTCTCGAAAGCATTGAGTCCCACGCTCACTGCGGAATCCCCGATAGCATGCATGGCAATGGGGTAGCCGGCTTTAAGTATAGTGTCTACGATTGTATTCATCTCTTCCTGTGTTTTGAACAAATCACCATGGGTACCAGCGGCTCCTCCTGCCTGATAAAGTGTGGATAGCGCAGGATAACCCACACTGCCGCCGTCCGCGAATATTTTCACTCCAATGACTCGCAGGGTGGTATCGATTTTCTGAGTATAAGGATAGGTCTGCCAGGGCACTACATCAGCATTGCCGTTTGAATTATAGGGGATATAGCAGTCAATCCGGACGGACAGCTCCTTGTTCTGCGCTAGTGTTTGGGCCCATTCGATGAATCCGGCGTCACCGTACAGTTCATGAACGGTGGTGTACCCATCCGCGGCCATGTCCTTTGTTGCCTGGACCAGCCCCTCGGGTCCGTCATCCCAAAAAGCATTGAGCAAAAGGTGGCTGTGTCCTTCGATCAAACCCGGGAAAATGATACGCCCTTCCAGATCATAGACTTGTGTGTTCACATCCTGCAGGGCGAGCACTTCTGCATCTGAGCCCACTGCCGAGATCAGGTTCCCGGTAATAGCCACTGCCTGGGCTTCCGGTATCTGATCGTCCATGGAAACCACGCTGGCATTATGGAGTATGATATCCGCCCCCGTGGACATTAATTTTATCGATTTTTTCTTATAGATTGTCCTTGATTGTGTGGACGCATGTGCTGAACCACTGTTATCGATAACGTTGTTGATGCACACAATGAGCAGAAACGGGATGAGTATACGATTCCGGAAACATAGTTTTTTCATTTTCTACTCCTAAGAAAAATGGCAAAAATGTTAATAAATACATATACAATGATCGTATTCGAATTTCAATGAATATTTTAAAAATAGTTTTTGATTCATTATCGATTGAATCCCGTTGAAGACAAGCTTACAGCGGGATTTTTAGTCAATGCACAACAGTTCTGGAAGATATTTTATTTTTTCTTCGATGCGGCAGCAGTGCGGTACAGAATCACTCCCAAACCGGTGAACAGAAGAAGGGATAAGATCTGCCCCAGCCATTCCTGCGCGTATTGAACCTGAAAAAGTTTGGGCGCCCGGGTGATGATCACGGCAATAACGGCAATGACCACGCCTGTCAATCCCTCACCGGCAATTAGTCCCGAACTCAGAAGGATACCCTGATCCTTGCTTTTTTCTTCATCCTTGTTATTATTCTTCGATTTGGCATCCACGACGTGCTTCAGCAGACCTCCTAAGAATACAGGCGTCATTGTGTACAGAGGCAGATAGACACCCACCGCAAAAGGCAACGGAGGAATATCCAAAAGATAGACGACCAGTGAAAGCGAGGCGCCGATACCGACCAGATTCCAGCGGAGGTTGCCGTCCAGAACACCGTCCAAAACAGTTTTCATCAAAGTGGCCTGGGGTGCGGGAAGTTCGGAGGAGCCGAAACCGTAGGCTTTTCCAAGATAGTAGACCGCGAGACAAACGAAGAATGCGGAACCCACGGCTCCGATCAGTTCGCTGGTCTGTTGTTTCCTAGGCGTGGCGCCAATAATATATCCCGCTTTTAGATCCTGAGAAATATCCCCGGCAATCGAAGCAGCAATGCAGACCACGGTGCCGATTGTCAGGGCTGTGATTTTCCCGGTCAGGTCGGTCCATCCCAATAATTTGAAAATCACACCCACACCCAAAAGCGTGACGATGGCCATGCCCGAGGTCGGATTTGAGGAGACACCGATCATTCCCACAATTCTCGAAGAAACCGTCACGAAACAAAATGCAAAGAAAGCAATCGAAACACCGCTGATCAGCCGCATAAAAAACGAGGTGTGGCTCCCGATGATCCCCGGAACGATGGCGATGCACAAGATAACCGAAGCGACTCCGAGAAGAACCCACTGGATCGAGAGATTCTGTTCGGTACGTTTCACATTGGACTGCATCATAGCCGCACTGGAACGAAGTTCCCGGAGCCCGACTTTCAGAGAGTTGACCATGGTTGGGATGGATTTGAAAACCGTAATCAGGCCGGCACAGGCCACGGCTCCCGCTCCGATGATCCGAATGTATTTGTCCCAGATCTCCTCCGGGCTTAACCCCGCCGCATTGCCTCCCCATGCAATCAGAGGGATAATCACGACCCAGGAGAGCAATCCGCCTCCCACCATGATGGCGCCGATGCGTCTTCCAAGAATATATCCGACTCCCAGAAGGGCGGGTGTGGCCGAAATCCCGACTTCCGCTTTCGGAATTACGGGAAGACGAAAATGGATTTTCGAGGGCCAGAGATAGAAGAGGGAGATGAGTCCCTTGTAGAGTGCCCCGATTCCAATTCCCTTAAATACATTGACTGCGGTCGATCCGCCTTCGGATGCCGCGATCAACACTTCGGCACTGGCGGTCCCTTCCGGATAGGGGAGCGTTTGATGCTCCTTGACGATCAGGAATCCGCGCAGCGGAATCATGAAAAGCACGCCGAGCACGCCGCCGCACATAGCAAGCAGCGTCATTTGAAAGAGCGGCATATTGTAGCCCCAGATAAACAGCGCCGGGATGGTAAAGATGATTCCAGAAGCCAGGGAGGAGCTAGCCGATCCCCCGGTTTGTGAAATGTTGCATTCCAGAATCGAGGGTTTTCCGAAGACCGGCGTGAGAATACGGAGAATCGCCACTGAAACCACGGCAAGCGGTATGGCCGTGGAAATAGTCAGACCCACACGCAGTCCGAGATAGGCATTGGCGCTTCCGAAGAGGGCTCCTAGGATCAGACTTAAAACCACGGTTTTGACATTAAAATCGGGCAGAGATGTCGTTGCGGGAACGAAAGGTTTAAATTCTTTCATGGAATACTCCGTTAAGGTCTTTTGTCAGAGGGTTATCTGTTTCAATTTGATCGAAAATTGTTTATATTTGTTTTAACAGAAAACAAGAAACGGATTTTTATCTAAAAAAGCAAGCGGTAAAGAATCATTTCAATATCCAAATGATCAATCATTCAGAAGTATTTATATACAATCATTAGTATTCTGTTAAAACCATTCAATCATTTATAAGTCTGCAAGCTTTTTATGTTATGTTCATATGATATCCTGTTCTTTTCTTTAGAAGAAAAGAACCAAAAGAATCGGCCTTTTTGCAAAGCCCGGCTCTATACAAGCTTTTTAGAACAGAAACTCAAGTGTACATCCACCCGGCCTTTCCCATTTGCCATCCCGAAGCTTCGGGATGATGCCCACCCCTTTGTTGAAGCCTTGAAATATCAGGTTTTCCTGGCTGCAAAAAGGCCAGAAAAAGAATGCTTTTTTCGCGGTATTCGAAAAATCGCTGTGTCGGAATGTCAAAGTAAGAGTAAACGATGAAATTTTACACTCTCACATTACGTTTTATCAAAGCTTTAACACTTTTAAATATTTTCTTAATCGGACATTAAGGTTTATATACAATAAATAAAGGATCATAAAATGGGACAAATTACTCGATTTGGAATTTCCATGGACAGTGAGCTGCTCAAACGGTTTGACCGGTTTATTTCACAGCACGGTTATGCAAACCGGTCCGAAGCGATCCGGGATCTGGTGCGGGACCGTTTCGTGAAGGAAGAGTGGACGGACGAAAAAGTGGAAATCGTAGGGACCATTACAATCATTTATGATCATCACCAGAGAGAACTGGCCGAAAAATTGACGGAACAGCAGCACCGGTCGCACGAATCCGTGATCTCTGTGATGCATGTTCACCTCGATCATCATAATTGTCTGGAAGTTTTGGCAGTACGGGGAACGGCCAAACATATCAAAATCCTTTCAGACAGTCTGATTAGCGCAAAGGGAGTCAAACACGGTAAACTTGTGATGACGAGCACGGGAAAGGGATTATAAATTCAGGATCCCGTGAGGGTACGGAAGAGATTGTATGCGAAATAAACTGCTACACAGAGAATGAGGATGCCGAAAAACGTTTTAATAAAAAGCAGTCTTTTCGGGTTGCTGAACAGTTTGACATGGCGATTGACCAGAAAAATAATTATACAAAAATAAATGATTGTCCCTGCTGCAACGGAACTCCACAAAAGAAATCCTGAAAAAATGGAGCAAGTTGGAAGTAAATCTTCGTTGTAAAACATACTGATCACGGCGCTCCATGTGATCAGATTTGACGGATTTGACAAAACAAGAAGGAATCCCGCAAGAAAAGCATATCTCTTTTTCTTAACCAGCGGCAGAACAGATGGATTTAGATATTTCTTCCGTGCATCACGGATAAAGGAAATTCCAAGAAAGAGTAAAACCAATACGGCAATGATCCAGAAAATTGTGGCGACCCACTGAATTTTCAATAAAGGAGCCAAACCGAAAAATACTGCAAGGGGCCACAAGCCGTCTGCAACGGAAGCACCAAAAGCGAATATCAAAGCGGACCCGATATGCCGGTTCAGTACCCGGCGGATGATCTCCATATTTACTGGCCCAATAGGGATCGCTGCTATGAGTGCGATTGCTGCTGATATAAGAGGAAATGCGATGGACATCAATCCTCCTGTCAAACAGAGATTCGATGCAGATAGGGGAGTATTTCGTGTTCGGCACGCTCCAGATCTGTTTTAAAATCTACTTCCATTACCCGGCAATCTGTTACATCTACGGTGTGAATGATTTCGCCGCTGTCAATGAGTTCCTGAAAGGCATCTTCATAGAATTCTGTTCTGCCCCGGCCGTTTTCAATCCGCCGTTTTAATACATCAAACAGTTTTTTGCTGTATTCAGATGAGAATTTTTCAATACCGATGGATTCTCCTGCTGCTTTTTCAGGTTCACCGCTTTTCGATAAACGAGATACTGTTTTCCCGTCTTCGGAGTACACTTTCATTTCTTCATCACCGAGATTGTCTCTTTTATGAACGGCAAGGACATTCTCATATTTTGATTCGAGAATTCTTTTAAGTACAGTGGGTTCAAAAACAATATCGCAATCGAGCAGAAGAAATTCCTGTCCGGCAATGAAAGGTTCTGCAAAGCTCAGGGAGTAGGCATTGTTTGTTATGGAAAAGTCGGGATTGTGTGCGAAAGTGACACGAAAAGAATTTCCAATGGAACGGATATAGTTCTTGAGAGTTTCAGCAAAATATCCGGTGATTACGATGATTTCCCGAATTCCATTCAAATGAAGGTTTTCCAACATCAGGGCCATCATGGTTGTATCACCGATAGGAAGCAAGGCCTTGTGGCAGTGGTCGGTCAAAGGCCGAAGTCTTGAGGCATAGCCGGCCGCCGGAATAACTGCTTTCACCAGATCAACCTCTTTTTTTGGAATCGACGATTGACTGAAGGATATAAAGTGTTAGCGCAAACAGGTTGATCGGAATGACAATGGTCAGGAAAAAGAGGTCCGGGCGGTTGATTATACTTGCGATAACTGCTATACTGATCTTTGTGCTCGGGCCGATCAATGACCATCCCCTGACAAGCAATTTGTTTTTTTGGATCAGATATTCATAATCGATTTTTTCTGCTGTACAGGTTTCCGCGGGCGAGAGTTTTATGTTGATATGCAAGTATAAACGATAGATGTTATTTATAAATCGGTTAAATATTTCGGGTCTATCGGTTTTAGATTTTTCTTCAAATTCTTTGTGTTCATCCTTCAAACTTTGTGATTGGCCTTTTGTCCATGTAATGAAACGGCTTCTATATGTGTCGACCAGGAACGATTGCAGAATATGTGAAATACCGGCAACAATGACAAGTCCCCACCAAACAGGCAAAGTATAAAATCTTCCTGAATATCCGATTACAATACCAACAAAAATAGCAATGCCGGTTGCATAATCGGAAAGTCCGTCAAGAATTCTTCCAAGCTTTGATGAAGTTCCTTTTAATCTGGCCAGCTGGCCGTCTGTGCAGTCGAGTATATTGGAAATTAAAAGCAGAATTGCTGCGATCAGGGTAGAGGTTGTTTTGCCTGCCGAGTAAAATATCCCGGCCATGATCCCAAATAACGTTGAGATTGCAGTCACGCCGTTCGGAGTGATGGATGTGTTCATGAATAATTTTGCAAGGACAAAGCCAATAGGCCGGAAAAAGAACAAGTCGACAGGATCTTCTGTCATGGAATTTTTAAGAGATTTTTTGTAAAGATTGAAACTGTTCATGGAAGGGAGACCGCGTCTTTGATACATTGAAAAACGAGGGAGTTGATTTCGGGTTTTGCGATAGAGATTCGAAAGTGATTTTCCAATCCATTATTTTCGAAGAAACGGACAAGGATGTTTGCTTTTTTAAAGTTGGCTTTCAATTTAGGTAAAACATTACTTGGTACTGAGATAAGTACAAAATTGGCCTTGCTGTCATATACACGCACGCCTGACAGGGAACGAAGCTCCGAATAATATCGAAGCTTTTCATTTTCGACAAGTCTGGACATGGCTTCGTAATGGTCTGCGGAATCCAAAGCTGCAAGTGCTAACTCTTCGGATAACCGGTTGAATCCGAGATATCGCTTTGAAAAGTTAATGAACTGTTCATGTTTTTGATGAATAAAACCGAATCCGATCCGAACGCCGGCAAGACCGTAATATTTTGAGAACGTTCTTAGAATTACGATGTTCGGATACAGTTTTAAAAAACGATGCAGATGAGCGTTCTGTTTTTCATGATAGCCCCAGTAAGATTCGTCAATGAGCATCATCGCTTGCGGACAATGTCGGATCAGGGTTTCCAAATCGTCGTTACTCAACATATCGCCTGTCGGATTGTTGGGATTTGCTATCAGGATGATTTTGGGATGATGTGTATTATATAAAGTCAGAATATCATTTACATTCACGCGAAATGAGAATTCGTCTTTATACATGGGGAATTCGAGTGTAACGCCACTTACTTCATCGGCAATTTTTTTATAATACCACCATGCATGTTGTGCAACCAGAATTCCATCTCCTTGTTTTATAAAGTAATGCACAAGCTGTGTGAGCAGATCTTCACAACCATAACCGAGGAGTATATTTTCTTCAGGGATATTGAAGATTTTTGCTATGCGTTCTGTTATTGTACTCTTGGCATTGCGTTCAAATGAGCGCGAGTAATGTGTCAGAAGAGAGGAGGGACTGTTCTGTAAAATCTCAATACATCTCGGAGGCAACTCAAACTGATATTCATTTCGGTCGAGATAGTGCATGTTTCAGAAAGCCGGTTTTAATATTTTTGGTTGCATACGATTCATTGTATAAACATGTTTAAAAACAGTATCCTTATTTTTAATGAAATAGACAAAGGTAATACTATTAAATAAAACATAGTGCGAAAAAATCAATGTATATTATACAATATTAAACGCATTTTATCAAGATATTTTATTAAAGAGCCCAAATTTTATAAAAAGAGTATTATGCGGTATGGGCAGTGTGTTTGTTCTTTAAAATGATTTTTCTTGACAACCGGGCGATTTTTATATATATTTTAGTGTTACTAATTTAGAAATAGTAGCACAACATTATTTATTTTTATATATTTTCATCCAAATGATCAGGGAGATTAAATAGTGAAAAATATAAATAAATTTTTTGTGGTTTTCGTTTTACTTTCTATTATGGCATTTGTTTGTGTTTCTTCGGCGACTGAAACGCCTGGGGATTCTATCGAAGTAAAATATTATTTTAATCCAATCGTTAAAACGGCCACAAAAGTGTCTCATGCACAGCGGGATATCGCTGCAAGCATTTCGGTCATTGAACCTGCCCAATTGCAAAGCGCAAACTCTTATACGGTTCTGGATCTTGTTAAAACCTATACGCCGGGACTCTATTTAACCGAATGGGGCGTCATGGGTTTTGGGGTGGCCGGTTCTGCCGCGGGCAAGGTTTCCATCCGGGGTGTCGGAGGAACGGCCGATACCCATGTTTTAATTTTAAGAAACGGCCGTCCCGATTTTATGGGGCTTATGGGCTGTACGATTGCTGACGAGTTTGCTGCGGACGGCGTGGAACGGATTGAAGTAGTTCGGGGGCCGGCGAGCTTTCTCTACGGATCGAATTCGACATCGGGTGTGATTAACATCATTTCAAAGAAAATGGCAGAAAATGGCTTTGATACCAGACTCAATGCCGGATACGGAGCCTATCATTCCCAGAAAATCGGGTTAAGCCACAGCGGAAAGCTAGGAACCTTCGATTATCAAATCACAGCCGCAAGAAGAAAAACAGACGGCCATCGGACCGATGCGAATAATAACTACAGGGGAGATTTTTACACAACCCGTCTCGGATACGAATTCAACAGGAATACATCCCTGGAAATAAACGGCAGTTTTGCCGATATTTTTCTTTTCGATCCGGGATTAACTTCTGCTCCCAAGAACGATGATTGGTACGACATCAAACGCTGGGGAGGAGATATCACGCTCAATCACAGAAGCCGGCTGGGGGATTCCTATCTGAAATTGCACGGCAATTTCGGAAAGCACAAATTTGCGGACGGCTGGCGCTCTGATGATCAGATGATTGGCGCGATGTTCTATCATAATTTCAATCTGCTTCCCGGAAATACGGTCACGACAGGATTCGACTTCAAGCGGTTCGGAGGAAATGGCGAGAGCGGAACGAGTGTTCCGTATCAGGAAAAATATATCACTGAGTACGCACCGTATATTCATGTTCAGCAGCTTTTTCTGAAGAGATTAATCGGTTCGGCCGGTCTTCGAATTGAGAATAACGAAATGTTCGGTACGATTGTGATTCCCAAAGCAGGTCTTGTCGCTCATGTCGCCGAGGCTACTTCTTTAAGAGCCTCTGTATCCAAGGGATTCAGGAGTCCTTCTATCCGGGAGCTTTATTTCTTTCCCTCACATAATGAGGACTTGAAACCGGACGAAATCTGGAATTTTGAAATCGGATGGAACCAGCAGATCGGCCGGCGATTGAACTTTGAGGCGGCTATTTTCCAATTGCAAGGGAATAATATCATTACGTTGAATAAAAGAGTTTCAGGAATGGGATATCAGTTAACCAACACGGGCGAGATCAAAAATTACGGCTATGAATTAACGCTTCACTGGATTCCAATTCAGGCATTTGAAATGGGCGGATCGTTTGCTTATGTGGATATGAGAAATCCGATTCCGAATGCTCCTGAAAGAAAGACGACTGCTTTTGCAGCCTTCCGTTTTCATCGGTTCAGTCTGACCGGTGATGTCAATATCGTAAAAGATTGGATAGGGATGGACAACGCGGTTCCCGTACCACATACCTATCCCATGAACGATTATATGATTTTGAATTTTTCGCTGGCAGGTCCGATTTACGGCCCTCTTAATTTTAATATATCATTAAAGAACGCCATGGATGCGGAATATGAAGCCATGTACGGTTATCCCATGCCGGGACGGATGGCGTTTTTTGATGTCAGGTACGATTTTTAGTAGATGCAGACACCGGTTAAAAATTTGACTCTGAGTGCTCTTTTTATTGCGCTCGGTGTTTTGATTCCCATTCTATTTCACGGCTTCGGTCTCGGAAGCGTATTTCTTCCAATGTTTTGGCCAGTAGCCGCTTGTCCATTTTTCGTGCCGGTGTCGTACGCTGTTGCCGTGGGTGCCTTGACCCCGTTTGTCTCAACGCTTTTGACAGGTATGCCTCCTTTATCTCCGCCCGTGCTGCCGATGATGGTGGTTGAATTGATCGTACTTGCCGGTGCTACGGGCTGGTTTTATAGAAAAACAGCTTTAGGAATATTCTGGGTGCTTCTTATCGGATTGCTTGTTTCCCGGGCAATCAATTTTTTTATCGCCGCGGCGCTAGCGCCGATTTTAGGATTGCCATCGATTTGGGTAGCAGTTGCTTCTAGTGCCAAGGGATTTCCGGGAATAACGGTTATTCTGGTTTGTGTTCCGATTTTTGTGAACCGTTTTAAAAAGGAATCCATCTTTAAATACAGGATAAGAAATGTCAAAAACGCATCGTGATTATTTTAACAGTCTGGCATCCGAATGGGATGCCATGGTGGAAGATTTACCAGTTCTCCGCGACTATCTGCTCCGGTTCGGTGTGTCAAAGGGGGAGCGTGTTCTCGATGTGGGTGCGGGAACCGGGCGTTTGACCCGATATTTAATCGAGCTGACAGGTCTGGAGGGACAGGTGATTGCTGAAGATATTTCCGAACGGATGCTGATCGAAGCCGGAAAATCGATCAATTCTGAAACTGTCCGTTTTGTCTGTGATGATGTGTGTGAACTTGCGTTGAAATCCGATTCTTTCGACAAGGTGATCTGTTTTTCCATCTTTCCCCATATTCTTCATCCGCAGAAAGCATTGAGTGAAATTCGGCGTGTGCTTCGTCCCGGAGGCCGTCTCCTGATATTACATACTTCTGGCAGTCATGACCTCAACCGTTTTCATGCGTCATTAAATTCGGTTGTCTGCTATGACAAGCTGCCTCCTGCCGAGGGGATGGTTCCGCTGATCCGGAAATCGGGTTTGATGGAACGGTTAATCGAGGAAAGGGAGGATCTTTACTGGGTAGAAGCCGAAAAGCCGGCACAAAATTAATCATTCAAATAAATCGATCCCCGAACCTCCCGGAACTTTTGTTCTTTCGGGAGGTTTTTTTATGATGGTGTTGTCCAAGAAAAACATTGATTTTAGAGTTAAAAATGATTAATCTTTATTTACGAGAGCTGTCATTAAATTTCTCTTTTGAGTTGCTTTATGAATGACATCGATAGAAAATTGAAAAAGCTAAAATCTCTTTTGAGTGAAATGGGCAATGTGCTTGTGGCTTTTTCCGGCGGAGTAGACAGTACATTTCTCGTTCAAATTGCCAGGGATGTGTTGGGAAACCGAGTTCTGGCGGTCACTGTGAAATCGGATGTGCATCCCGAGTTTGAACTGGATGAAGCCAGAGAGCTTGCGGAAGAAATCGGTGTCATACACCGAATCGTTGAACCGGCCGATTTGATGAAAGATCGATCGTTTATTTCCAATCCGCCCAACCGGTGTTATCTCTGCAAGAAATTGATTTTTACCACCCTTCGGGAATTGGCGGAAAAGGAAAACATACAATTTGTAGCGGATGGATCCAATTCGGACGATGCCGGAGATTTCCGGCCGGGCATGAAAGCACTTGATGAACTTGGTATCAGAAGTCCGCTAAAAGAAGCCGGATTGACAAAAGCGGAAATCCGACAGATTTCAAAAGAAAAAGGGCTGTCCAGCTGGAACAAACCAGCGATGGCCTGTCTGGCGACACGGATTCCATACGGTACGGAGATTACGAAAATAAAATTGAACCGCATTGCCGAGGCGGAAAAATCTCTCCGCCAGCTTGGATTTCGTCATGTGCGTGTCCGCGATCATGATACTTTGGCGCGCATTGAAGTGTCCCCGGATCAAATTGCTTCAGTACTCGACGAGACAATCAACACGCTTGTTGTGATGAAATTGAAAACACTTGGATATAAATATGTCGCCCTGGATCTTGAGGGATACCGCACAGGAAGCTTAAACGAGGTACTGGGTTAGAATGAACAGAGAAACCATCAAGAAGCTGCTCGAATCCGTCCGTTCCGGAGATCTGGACGTTGAGGAGGCGCTCGAAAAACTGCGGTCGCTGCCTTATGACGATCTCGGATTTGCCAAAATAGACACGCACCGGACCATGCGCAGGGGTTTTCCCGAAGTGATTTTTTGCGAAGGCAAAACCGTCGATCAAATACAGGAAATTGTCCGGAAAATGACGGAGAACAGCGAGGTCATTCTAGCAATGCGCGCCGGAGAAGAAGTCTATCAGGCTGTCCAAAAAATCACCGATCAAGCGGAATACAATGCACCTGCAAGAGCGATCCTTGTCGGTAAAAAGTTAGCTGTAAAAGCGGAAAGCTGTATTCTCGTGATTTCGGCCGGAACAGCGGACATGCCGGTGTCGGAAGAAGCTGCATTCACAGCCGAGGCGATGGGGAACCGGGTTGAACGGTTAACGGATGTCGGTGTTGCCGGCGTACACCGGTTGCTTCGAAATGTGAAGCAGATACAATCGGCCAATGTACTGATTGTCGTGGCGGGTATGGAAGGCGCTCTGCCCGGTGTAGTGGCCGGACTGGTCGATAAACCAGTGATCGCTGTTCCAACCAGTGTGGGTTACGGCACGAATTTCGGAGGTGTTTCCGCTCTGCTCACCATGCTGAACAGCTGTGCACCCGGGCTGGGAGTCGTGAATATTGACAACGGTTTTGGGGCGGGTTATCTGGCGAGCTTGATCAATCAACTTGGTGAAGGGAAGAAATGATGAGAATTGCCTATTTTGATTGTTTTTCCGGTGCAAGCGGTGATATGATTCTGGGCTCCCTGCTCGATTCAGGACTCAAGATTGAAGAGTTAAAAAATGAATTGAAGAAACTCAATCTTTCCGGTTATAAAGTTCGTGCAACCAAGAAAACGAAAAGCGGCATTGCCGGAACCAAGTTCGATGTGGATATTTCGCACGATCAGCATCACCGGAGTTTGAAAGATATTTTTAAAATTGTCGATGACAGCAGTATTGATCCCGAAATCAAGAAAAAGAGCAAAGCGGTTTTCAAACGTCTGGGCGAAGCGGAAGCAAAAATTCACGATAAATCGGTCGATGAAATTCATTTTCACGAAGTGGGAGCAGTCGATGCGATCGTGGATATTGTTGGAGCTGTCATTGGTTTTCATAGTCTCGGTATTCAGGGAATTTATGTGTCCAAACTTCATGTCGGAACCGGAACGGTGGAATGCGCCCATGGAACACTTCCAGTTCCCGCGCCGGCGACTGCTGAACTGCTTCAGGGAGTGCCGATCTATTCCACCGGAATCGAAGGGGAGTTGGTCACGCCGACTGGCGCGGCAATCCTTTCGACGCTGTCAAGCCATTTCGGCTCGATGCCCGAAATGATTATTGAAAAGATTGGTTACGGTCTGGGAGGGAAAGAACTTACCATTCCCAATGCGCTTCGCGTCTGCATCGGCAGATTCGAAGGCATTTTTTCAGAGGACAGGGTGCAGCTTATCGAAACCAACATTGATGACATGAATCCACAGTTCTATGATCACATCATGCAGATGCTCTATACCGAAGGCGCCAAGGAAGTGTATATGACACCGGTTTATATGAAGAAAAACCGGCCCGGAACACTTCTCAGTGTAATTGCCTCAATCGATAAAGTCGATTCGTTAATCGAAATCATTTTTCAAGAGACTACTACGCTTGGCGTGCGGATTTCCGATGTGAAGAAGCGAAAGGTGCTCAAACGGGAACTCATTACAGTGGACACACCCTGGGGTAAGGCACACGTCAAAGTCCGGATGATCAGTGAGGACAAGAAAATCATCTCTCCCGAATATGATGACTGCAAAAAGCTGGCTAAGAAGAATCGGCTGCCGATTCAGGAGATTTACGAAGCGATCAGACGAATCGCCTCTGAACGATTGGATCGATCCTGAAACGGTTTGGATATGTCACTTTTTCAGTGGGATTGATAATCAATTTAGAAGTGAATAAATCGTCATTCCGGTCCTTTGAATACTCAAGGACAAGCTCCGTGCCGGAATCTCATTCGGTATATTGTGTTTGAAAAAGGAGATGCCGGCATAAAGCCGGCATGACAGAAAAATCGTATACCGATGCAAGAGATTTACGAATCGGTCAAACAGATAGCGGCGGAACAATTAAGTCGCTCTTAAAAATTCCATAGTTATATTTTATTGAAAAAAGAGATGCCGGCATAAAGCCGGCATGACAAATGTTGATAATTTAGTGATGTGCTTTTGTCAGATCAGATCATCATATAAATCTTTCCATTCCGGATTCATTTCGTTGATCGCATTTTCTTTATAGATTTTTTTCCATTTTTTTATTCTCTTTTCTTGAGTTATCGCGGAATAAACATCTTTTGTTGCTTCATACCAGACCAATTTATGGCAATTGTATTTTTTTGTAAAACCGTCGATGAGATTATTTTTATGTTCATACACACTGCGGATCAGATTATTGGTTATGCCAGTATAGAGGACTGTATTGTATTTGTTGGTCATTATGTAAACATAATATTGTTTTTCATGCATCGTTAATACCAATCCATAAATCAAATAAATAACAAAATTATTGTCATTCCGGCCGAAGTGCCGGAATCTCATTGGTTGTAATTTCATCGGAAAAGGAGATGCCGGCATGAAGCCGGCATGACAGAAAAATCGAATGTTTGTTTATATTTCTATAACAAGTATATTGAAATTACTTCCAAATAAAGAGTCAATTTGACAAATCCTTGAATCCTTCCGTAATTTTGGCGATCTGCTCGAATTTTGACATGACCTGATCCAGTTGTTCTCCCTGACGATACGTGTCTTTGTCCAGCCGGCCTGCCGGATTAAGTTCGCTGAGTACATTCGTTTGATTCATGTTCGGATTTTCATGGGCAAAAGGCCAGAGTCTGAAAGAGCCCCCGGTGATTTCGTCGATGACCGTGGCCTTGCCGTCGATCAGGCCGTATTCCAGTTTAAAGTCGATCAACTGAATGTTGAAACGGGCGAATGCCGATTCCAGAACTTCGAAAACCTCGGTATTGATTTTCTTCATATCTGCGTAAATTTCGCCATCCTTTTTTGCCCGGATGATGTAGTCGATATAGGACTCATCCAGCATGGGGTCATGAAGCGGATCGTCTTTGTAATGAAACTGGGTCACCGGAGGATTGTATCTTTTCCCTTCCTCTTCGCCGCCCCAGTGGAGGATCGAACCTGCGGCGACGCGGCGTGTGACGACTTCCAGATTGATCTTAAAATCGAGCTTTTTAACCAGAGTCACTTTTTCTTCCGGGCTTTCGATGTAATGGGTCCGCATGTTTTTCCTGTTGAGATATTCGAAAATATCGCGGTTCGTTTTCCAGTCGATTAAAGCTTTACCTGTAATCACATCGTGTTTGACTCCGTCCCCGGCCGTGATGTCATCTTTGAATACCATGAAGACCGATTTCGGATCTTTGGGGTTTTCGTAGATGATTTTGGTTTTGCCTTCAGCGAGTTTTTTATGGGATTTAAAATCAATGGACATAGTTTACGCCCCTTCAAGCTTAATTTTTAGGATTTTTAAAATTATAATCATTTTTGGCTTAATACGCAAGTATTAAGAAAAATCAGGAACGAATATTTGATGCGTAAAGGGGAACCAGATCATAAAAAATTTCGTCAAATGGGTGTGTTGTTTTTTCTCTTGGAAATTTTCGGTGAATATCATAAATTTAATACAAAGCAAGAGTTGGGGAAGATGGAGGTAATTGTATTAGTATGAAGAAAATAATTGTTCTGTATATATTTATTGTTTTGGTGCTTCTGGCAGGATGCGCAAGCCAGCACACGATGATTCAGACTCCGCCCATTCATATTAAGCCGATCGATCAGAGAAGTGTGGGGCTTTATATTGATGGCGTAGTTGACGATCTGAATCAGAATTATGCCTCCGCTCTTCTTTCGTATCAGGAAGCGCTCCTTTATGATTCCACATCAGCCACGATTTATCTGGACATTGCCAAAGATTACATCCGCCTTGGAAAAGACGAAAGCGCGCTTTTGTCGTTGGAAAAATGTCTGCACTTTGATATCAAGTGCATTGAAGCCCGGGAACTGCTGGCTAATATTTATGCGAGTCAGGGAGAATTGGATGAAGTCGAGAAGGTTTATATCGGCATACTCCGATACGATAGCACCCGGGTCGATGTGATGTACAATCTCGCATTGCTCTATCAGCGCATGAATAAAAGGGAACAGGCAATTGATATTTATCAGCGCATTCTATCCTCTCAGGAATCTGTCCCACCGAGAGTATATATGAGCCTGGGGGAAATGTACATTGAAAAGAGTCAGTATCAAGAGGCGATGGATGTTTTCCAGAAACTCATTATAGCGAATCCGGACGAAGCGTTCGGATATTACGGGCTCGGCCTGTCAAAAGAAGCGATGAAAGACACATCCGGGGCGATTGAAAACTATCGGAAATCGATTGATCTGATGCCGGAGTTTGCCGAAGCAAGAGAACAGTTAGGCCGGCTGTATTTTTCGAAGGGAATGTGGAATGACGCGCTTGCACTTTTTACACAAGCTGTCGCCCTCGATTCGTCGGATATTGCCAACTGGCTCCTGTTAGGTGAAATCTATTGGGAAAAGCGGGATTCGCTTCTCGCCATTGAAACCTATACCAATATTAAACACAGATTCCCGGAGGATTGGCGCCCCTATTTCAATATGGGCCAAATCTATCTCGATACCCGCAAGCCCGAACTTGCGTTTCATGAATTTAAAAATGTCATCCGGTTTTCCGAAAAGACACATCTCGGATGGCTCTATTCGGGAATTTCGATGCTGCTGCAGGATAGTGTGGAGGCCTCTGTCTCCTATTTGGAAAAAGCGCTATCGATTGTTCCGGAAGATCCTCTTGGGAACTTTTATCTCGGTTCGGCTCTGGATCAATTGAATCAAACCAAAGAGGCAATTCCTTATTATAAAAATGCGATCCGTGTCAGATCCAAATGGATGGCCGCTCTCAGTGCGCTGGCCGGAGCGTATGATAAACTCAAGATGTATGTTTATTCGGACAGCGTGTTTCAGCAAGCAATTCAGGTGGATTCCGGAAACGCGCTGTTGTTGAATAATTACGGTTACAGTTTGTCCGAACGTGGTGTTCGATTGGATGACGCCATGAAAATGGCGCAGAAAGCTCTTGCCAAGGATCCCGACAACGGAGCCTATCTGGACACCATCGGGTGGATCTATTATAAAATGGGAGACTATGAGAAAGCTCTTGAATATGTCAAGAAAGCGTGCGAACAGCGGGAGGACAATGCTGTGGTTGTTGAACATTTGGGCGACGTCTATTATAAACTTCAAATGAAGCATGAAGCACAGAGTTTATGGGAAGAGGCATTGAAATTGGATCAGGATAATCCTGAACTCAGGAAAAAACTGAATAATCTCGAAGCTGAACAATGATCAATGAAAAGGGAGCCGATGCAGAAAATCGGGTTGTTTCTGATGTCAGTGGTTCTGGTATCGCTTATTCGTTGTGCCGGTTCTTTTCGTACGACGATGCCTCTGCCGGAAATGAATCCCGAACGGTTACTGAATCAGGTTCATGTTCATGCTTCACAACTGGTTACGTTTCAGGGGATTGCACATTTCAATATCGCATCTCAGGAAGGATCTTTTTACGGGACTCTGAAAGTGGTGATGAAAAGTCCAGATTCTTTATGGATGAAAATTCAGGGGCCGTTGGGCGTGAGTCTTGCCGTCATTCGTTTCGGGGGGGACAATGCTTTGGTTTACAGTCCGTGGGAAAATGTGGTCTATCAGGGGTCTCTTGCGGATATCAGTGAGATGGACCTGCTTCCTTCCGGTTTTTGGAATTCCTCACAGTTCATGCTGGGGATGACAGGGCTTCTCGTGCCGGATTTTTCCATGCTCGATTCACTGGCTGAATTTACTTCGGAAGACGAACGATACCTGCTTGTTGAAAGAAACGGCGAACAGTACTGGATTGAACCAAAAGGTCCGGTCGTAACAAAATGGGAAAGATGCGACAGTACAGGTCATCCTTTTCAGAAATGGGAGGGCAAATCATTCAAGAAAAGAAAGGGGATTCGGTCCCCGCAGCAAATCCTATTTGCCAATCGGTATCCCGAACAACGGGTGACGCTTCAGTATGACGAAATCAAAATGAACAAACCGCTGCGGAAAGGATGGTTCGGCATTCACATACCTGAAGGGGCTCAAAAAATTGAACTCGGATATAAAACATCCTTTGAATGAAACGACCGCGCTTTCCGTGGTTGTTCCGCTTTACAACGAATCAGAATCCATCTCCGAATTGCACAATGAGATCTGTCTTGTTTGCGAGACAGAAAAAATGCCGTTTGAAATTATTTACATCGATGACGGCTCTTCGGATCGCTC
>Ga0315542_1000307_pt1 | contig 29860 bp, 28 predicted proteins | sample SalMarSW160120MG_FD_202541 | JGI IMG/M metagenome (GOLD analysis project Ga0315542, IMG submission 202541) | Salt marsh sediment microbial communities from the Plum Island Ecosystem LTER, Massachusetts, United States - Salt Marsh Sediment SW1601-20 ...
TATCTACAGGTGCATCATTCATTATAGGTATTGAAGATTTGGGTTGGGGAGCAATTTCAGGTACGGCACCACTCGCTCTTAATTCCGTTCTATACTCTGATATTAACCAATTAAAGATATTATATGCCAAACTTGGATGCTCTTCGCTACTAAATCCTCCTCCCACTCTATCACGGAACATTTCATAGCTACCGATGGCACAAACCCTCCCTTTATCTGATTCAGAAACGCACATTAGGGGGGAAGAGAATGGTTCTGATGTTTCGTTAGATGATGCGATTGAGATCGCATTACCTAATACCATTAGAGAGCATCCAGACCGAAAACAGAGTGAGGAAATTCCATTAGTTATAGGATGTGGTGGAATGAATGAAGTGATAATAGGCATGTTTTCCATTCCTAAATTGTAAGTGGAGTCTAAAACTTGATCGTTTTCAAAGGATATGCCAAAATTTTGGGATAATTCACTTAAATTACTATTTCTCCCCTTATCTCCACCAGCGTGAGAGAGCAATAATAAACCTCCACCGTCCTCTCTAACCCAGTTTACAATTTCCGTGATTTCTAACGAAGAGATCTTCGAGAAATCAGGACACACGAATACTAAAATATCATAAGGTTTAAGAGACGATTGAGTAATAGGTGCTTCTAAAAAATTATAACATTCAAAACCATTACTATTGAGAAAATCCCTTAATTCAGTAAGATTTTCATCAAGTCTACCACGTGGTTTATGAGCAGTATCAAAAGCGACGTAATATGGCATGATAATTCAGACATTGAATATTGTTTTTTAAGATAATATTTAAAATCATGAAATTATTGGAATGTATTTGAATCTTACTATAAATATAATTGCTCAGATTAAAAAACATATGTAAAATATAATACTACTTTTAAAGGCATTTAATAGCTACTCCTCTCTCCGATAATTAAGTTGTCCTTCGTGATATTTCCCACACTAGCATTACTTCCTATTATTGAATTTTCAGTGATCACATTCGTTAAATGCGTATATCTTTCAATTACGCAATTTGAGAGAATACATCGCTGAATTTTGCATTCTTCTCCGATGGAAACATAGGGTCCAACGACAGAATTAAATAATTGCACGTTTTTTCCAATATGTACCGGATTATTTATGTAAGATCTTTCAGAGACAATGTTTAATTTAGAAAATTCTTCTTTTTTAATATTTTGTGATTCCAATAAATATCTATTTCCTCGTAGTAATTCAGTGGGTTTCCCAAAATCAAGAATTCCCTTTTTCAACACTACTGCAGAAATTTTAAACCCTTCATCAATAATATCTTGCAAGCTCTGGGTAAGATATATCTCTTTTGAATTTTCAGTTCTTTGATCAAGATATTTCTTTAAGTGTTTAAATAGTGCTTGCATTGTTGGATTCGAAAATACATACATGCCCCCTATCGCTAAATTTGAAACATATTTTTTTGGTTTCTCCACTAATTCTTGTATGACGGAATTCTCATCTAATTTCACTACTCCATAAGAACTTGCTTCATCTTTGGGAACTTCCCAAACGGTTATCATTCCATCCACTCCCGCTTCATAATATCGATACATTAAAACGGAATAATGTTCAATGGGAATCATATCAGCAAGAAATATCAAAGCACCCGCTCGTTTTTCTTCTTCTTTGGAATCAAATGAGACTTCTTCGAATCTATCTTTGGTTAAATATATTGATTCTCCTAATCCCCAGAAATATGGAATATCTTCTTCACTGTATCCACGAGGTATTTGCTCAATAAAGGTGAGTTCGAACTTATCGTTATACTTTTCTTTGACAAATTCAATTATCTGCCTTTTTTTGTATCCAACAATTAATATTAATTCAGGTTTATTCTCAAAAGTATCTCTAAAACGATCGAGAATATGTTCGAGTACTGTTTTACCCGCTATCGTCATAAAAGCTTTTGGTTTACTTAGAGTAAATGGTCGCAAACGGGAACCGATACCAGCTACAGGCCCTATAATTTTCATCTTATTGTATTCTATGTTGTGTTATTTAATAAAACTTTGATTTATCCTCATCAAATATTCTTTGTAAATATCCAAATAGCAAATCAGCACCATGTTCTTCTTTTATTGAACAAGGAATTAATTCTGAAGTCGAACCTAACTGAATGAAAACATCCGATATTAACATTGATAATTCTCGAATTAAACCACTTTCCCTTTCATTTGTAGAATCTTCAAGTGCTTGGAAGTCTTGGCTCCAATCTACTATCATGTCTATTTGATCATCGTCAATGAGATCAGATTTAGACAAAATATTTATTTGCGGAATATCACGAAACCTAAATTGCACAGATGCTGCAAGTAATAAGGTTGAAATAAACCCATTAGGTCTTAATACAAGATTAGAATCGAATAGAAATGACACGGACCTTTGAATAGACCCAAATCCTAAGGAACTAGCGATTAACGGTCCAGTATCTCGAAAAGCAAATAATTCCAGCTGTCCCGCAGTATCTACAAATATCCAATCGGGAGAATATTCATCAATTTCATCTTTTAAATCATCTAGATAATTAACCATTAAATCAGAACTTAGAATCATGGCACCATTAGGACCTAATCCATATTCGTTCATAACCTCATCTAACACGAGATAATCACGTATGTCAATGTCTGGTACGTAAGGCATTATCTTTGAACCTGGATCTAAATTTAGCGTTATTGCAGAAGTTTCAGGATCGCGATTAATGATATAATCTTTAAGTAAACCTGTTAAAGTAGATTTACCACTACCTGCAGTTCCTATAAAATAATTTAAGAGAATTTTTATCTAACCTCAATGAAATATAGCTTAAAAGAGAATAATGTATGACTATTAAAAAGTTAGTATCATAAAATTTTTATCTTCTTATTTGGGTGGTTTTAAATTTTCTAAAGAAAGGTCTTCACTTTGTTTGTTTTCGAGTCTTTTAATTTGATTTTGAATTGCAATCTCCTCTTTTTCTCGAAGATTTTCCTCGCTTAACGTAATGGATTGTAGTTCTTTTTCAGTCATTGGTTTTAAAATTTTTCGAATATCAAATTCAGAATTATCTGTAGTAGTTTTTTGAAAAACTTCCTTCATTTCCCTTATTACTAATAGTTTTGCTGGTGATCCGCCAGCTACTATAGCTGATCTCGAAGGAGAATTTTTAATTCTTTCGATTCCCGAATCGCTATTCCTTCTTACTGGAGGTCCCGAAGGGAGATATGAGCCGCCACCACCATTAAGTGAAACATGTTTAAGAACGGTTGTGAGATTTTTTAGTTCATTTGCTATTATTTTTAACGTCTCATTATTTTCCCTAATCATGGATATTAGAGAAGAATTCTCGGGATTACTATCTGAGATACTTTCAATACTTTCTTTTTCGATAAGAATGGTGTTCTTTTGAGTATTATTTTTATGATCTGTTTGTATTTCCTGGATTAATTTTGCATGAGTGATAATACTTTTTACTTTTTTCCTTGAGTTTAAATCTCCAAATTGATATCCATCGTAACAATCTTCATTTATCCAGAGATCGGATAATCTAATTTTTTCCGTGAAATTATATTCGAGCTTATATCCATTATGTAGTTGAATGATCAATTGTAACAATTTTATTTGAAGGTCATCCACTCCTCGAAATTCATCTAAGTCAATCGGGAATGATAACATATCATAGGTATAATATACCTTTTTGATTGATAATAGAATTGGCTCTCCTCTTCGGAAAAGGCCTTGATCGAGCATTTTTGAGATCTCAAATTGGATATTAATATACCTAATATTCTCTGGAACGAAGATCTCCCTTTCATCTTCTCTTTTTTCAAATTCTAAAAATAAACGTTTTTGGTCGTCCCAAAAGACTTGGAACAATTCCATTTTTATTTATGACCTTTTATAATCTCTCTTTAGTACATGGAATTTTTAATGAAAAGAATCGTCCTACTCTTTAAATAATAGTGAGTTTAGGGAATTTTTGATTTTTTTAATCTTGAAAAGTAATAAATCGGGCGATTTAAATGGTTTTGAAAGTAGTTGATCTCTTCTTTTGTTTGGTCTCAGATATAATCATCCACATCTAAAACCAGTATTACATCATACTGGTGTAATTTTCTAAGAGCGATTTCTTGTAATTTATCCCATTCTTCTACTGAAAATTCTTCCTTGTTCAATAATCCATCCACAGAACAAATACCAACAATTTTTTTATACATGATTTGAAGGATTGATTCAATTCTAATAAAGTAATTTTTAAATCGAATTGAACCCACTAAAAAGATTTTTTCTTCATGGATTTTGGAAAAATCATAACTCTCGAATTCTTCCAAGAAATTCTTATTCAATCGCTCGTTAATCATAATAAAATTAAAAGACACCATTGTTATTGAATTGACCCATGAAGATAAATGAAGTGTTTTTAGGGGATAATCTGGATTTAATGAAAGATATTAAATCCGAGTTTGTTGATTTGATTTACATTGACCCTCCTTTTTACAGTGGTGTCGATTACAAGGAATTTTCCGATGTTTGGTTTTCTTTAGATCAATATTTAGGATTTATGCGCCCTAGAATTCGGGAAATGTATCGAATTTTGAAAGAAACGGGTAGTTTTTACATTCATTGTGACGCAAATGCGATGTTTGATCTAAAACCAATATGTGATGAAATTTTTGGAAGAGAGAAGTTCCGAAGAGAAATTATTTGGAATGTGGGAAGTGTATCCGGTTTTAAGAGTCAAGTGAAAGGATGGGTAAGACAACATGATACTATCTTATACTATACGAAATCTGATGATTTTACATTTAATAAGCAGTATCTTCCTTATAGAAAAGAGTATGTGAAAAAAATGTTCAGGTATAATGATGAGGACGGGCGATTATACCGAAAGAGACGGGGAGGAAGACAATATTTAGATGAAAAGCCGGGTAAGGTAGTAGGAGATGTGTGGAATGATATCTTTTCATTTCAAACCACTACACGATCAAAAGAATATACTGGTTATCCCACCCAAAAACCTAAAAAGTTATTGGAAAGGATATTGTTGTCGTCATCAAATAAAGGAGATATTGTAGGTGATTTTTTTTGCGGTAGTGGAACAACATTAGTAGTCGCAAACACTTTAAATCGCAAATGGATTGGATCTGATGATAATCCTAAAGCAATCAAATTGACAAAACAACGTTTAGAAAATTTGCACTAAAAGATGTAATTTTTTCAATAAAGAATGATTATTTCACCAATCAAATTTAATTTTCAAAAGAGGTAATTTTATGAGTAAAAAATTCGCATTATTTGCATTTAATGGGGATCCTATGTGCTTCATTCACGTGATTTTAAATGCGTTAGACCTTAAAAAGAGAGGATATGAAGTAAAAGTAATTGTTGAGGGATCTGCTACAAAATTAGCAGCTCAATTCGAAAATGAAAGCAATCCTTTTTATAAACAATATCAAGACTTGAAATCTTCTGGTTTAGTTGATTGTTTTTGCAAGGCTTGTAGCAATAAGATGGAATCATTAGAAGAAGTTCAAAAATTGGGTTTCAATACGTGTGATGAATTAATGGGGCATCCCAGTATGGGTAAGTATTTAGATCTAGGATATACAATAATCACGTTTTAATTTCGCTAAGATTGAACAGTAGATTTCACTAAATTTGTTTTAAATTTAACGAAAATATCAAATTAGCAGAAAGTGGGAGACTTACTTTCTTATAATTACTTTCTCGATTTCAATCCACTTTTTTGCTTCTTCTAAATTCACAACAATCTTTCTTTTTGGAGAAGATGCTTTATTTATGAGATATTTCATCTCTTCACTTAATGGTGGATTTTCTGCTATAATGAAAGCGGAACGATGAAGTTTTTCATTATTTCTCTTTAACAAGTCTAAAATAATTTGAATTGAATCTAATTTGAGAAAAATCGCATCTGTTATATCAACGACTACACATAATCCTGATTGAATATCTTTTGTCAACTCTTCGAATTCTTTTACGAATTTTTCTGAAACTAGATGAGGAAATGTTCCAATTGCTTTTATATAAAACTTATTTTCTTGCAGTTTTTCAATTTGATACATCTAGGTAGATCCAAAACTAGTGAGTGAGTTATAATAATATAACCACTTTGGTTTTATAAATTTTTAAAATTTATCCTAAAAATTCAGTGAGTTTAAATACTTAAGTATTCTCAATCTCCCGTGTGAGGGCCACATAACGTGAGAATGTCGGATTTTTTATAGTTTTATTTAAATGTATTGTTATTCGCAGAGCCAATAAGTAAAAAATGGTTTATAATCCAAAAAACAAGTGAAAAAAGCATGAGAAAATTTAATAAAACAATCTTAGGTTTATCTGCCCTTCTAATTGTCATGATGATGGTAGGTATAAATTCTGTGACAGCTTGTGAAGATTACGTAGAAAATCGTGATATAGCTATAACATCTTCCAAAACAAAGGGTTTTGCTAAATGGAAAAGCTCTAATGGTCAGTTCTATCTTCTTGTTAATGCTCAAGATTATTATAGTTTAGGATATTTGACTGGAAAAGGCTTAATGGATCAAATTTTGACCATGGATGCCATTATAAAATCTTTAATTAGTTCTTATGGTTTTCGGCTGCAAGAAATCCTTTATTATGCTCAAATTTATGAGTTATTCATTCCAATGGAATATAAGGATGAGATGCAAGGCATGGCCGATGCGACGATGCTTACTTATTTGGATATTTTACTCCAAATCGTCTTCTTGGATTTATATTATGGGATTTTAATCCCCACACAAATTGGATTAGATGGAGTAGGAGCTTGTACTGCATTAGGTGTTAAGAATACTAAATGGCAAGTTACCATTGGACAAAACATGGATTTTGGTCTGGCGTTCCTACCAACATTATCATACGTAAAACACACTGTGATGGGAAAGCAGGCAGTATTTTCATTGAGAATGGGAGCTTCAACGTTAGCAATTGGAAAGAATAAGAGAGTGAGTAGTACTCTCACATTAGTTCAAACATGGAAAATGGCTAATTTTGGAACTCCTACCGGAATTAAAGCAAGAATGGCATTTGAAAATTGTAAAAGTGCTTCAAAGTTCTTAGAGATAATGACATCATCATATTGTGCTAGTTGGAATTATATCATATCTGATTTTAAAGGAAATGTTATAGCATCTGAAACTTTACCAGAATCATTTATAGTTCAGAACCTTAAATTCGGAGAAAGTGCAGTAAGAACGAATACGTATATTTCGGAAGAATTGAAGTTATTCTTAATCGATCAAAGTTATTCTATCTCTCGTCAAATGAAAGCAGAGAAATTGATCGAAGAAAAACAAGAATCTAAATGGATCATTAGAGAAAGAGATTTAATGACTATTTTGAGATATTATGATGGAACAGATGCATCAATATGTCGATTTCCCAATCCAACCGATCCTACTTATATTTGCACCGAAGCATTCTTTGTATCAGCAGGAGTTAGAAGGGGCTATTTTGGAATAGGAAATCCCATACAAAATTCTTGGGGTCGAATTCCAATTTAATTTTTTTTTTTATTTTTCGAGTTGTTTATAAATTTACTTGTAAAATCATTACAATTAATATCTGAATGGTTAATTCATGAGTGATTCTGCCCCACATAATTATTTTAGGTATTATTTTTATTTCTGGAGCGGTCAACTTTCATCCCTTTTAGGTTCAATAGTGGTTCAATTTGCGATTATATGGTGGATTACTGTAGAAACGCAAAGTGTTTTAGTTTTATCATTTTCATCATTCCTTTATTTCCTTCCTCAAGTACTCTTCACTCCAATTGCGGGAGTAGTAATTGATAGATGGGATAGGAAAAAGTTAATCATTTTAGTCGATTCAAGTCAAGCTATCCTAACATTCATCCTTATATTACTAAATAACTTATTGTCTGGGATAGTCGGAATTTTATTAATAATTAGCATTAATTCATTTAGAGGAGTTTGCCAAGCTTTCCATTTTCCCGCAATAAATGCTGTGATACCTACAATGATCCCAAAAGAAAAGCTCTCTCGAGTCAATGGCCTTAATTCCACTTTAAATCAAGTAATACAGATAATTGGCCCCACCTTAGCTAGTATTCTTTTGGTAACTTTTCCTTTGCATTATGTTTTATATATAGATATATTAACTTTCCTGATTGCTTTTACATCGTTAATTATTATAAAAATTCCAATACCTGAAAGGAAGAATCGTAGCAAAAAATCCAAATTCTATGACGAATTTCAACAAGGATTTAAAATAGTGAAAGATATGCCCATAATTCTCATGTTAATTGTATTATTTATGGGTTTAAACTTTCTTTTGCAACCAATCAGTGTCTTATTTTCTTACTTTGTAAATGTTACTCACAAGGGATCAGTGTTAGATTATGCATTCATCATGACACTTTTCCAATTTGGATTTTTTATGGGAGGGATGTTGATGACAATTAAAAAGCAATGGAAAAACAACATAAACTCTATCTTTTTTAGTATTGCTTTTGTGATGATTGGTTATTTTTTTCTGAGCTTAAGCCCGAAAAGTGCATATCTATATATTGGGGTAGTATTTGCTTTCATGGGATTTAATATTCCAATTACAAATTCTTTATTTCAAACACTACTCCAAACTAGGGTCCCCCATGAAAAATTTGGGAGAGTATTTTCAATTTATGTAGCTTTTTCGTGGTTAATGTCACCATTGGGAAAGTTAACTGTAGGATTTATAGGGGAGGTGATTTCTATTGAACACATATTTCTTTTTTGTTCATTTATCGGTATTGGTTTATTGACAACAATTTACTATGCTTTACGTTTAAAACAAAAAAAAGAAGATTTAGCCATAATCCTAACTGAGAGCTCTATAAATAACTAGGATCCTTTTTTTTCTTTTGATGCATATAATTTATTATAGTTAAATGATTGTGCAAAAGGAGAAATAAGTTATTTTGAATGTTGATGACATTATTATTAGCTTTTTAAGGGCTAACTCCGGTAAAGCTTTTACACCAGAAAGTTTAGTAAAAAGAATTGAAGGCAATTTCCAAAATCCTGACCAATTAAAATACTTTCAAAAAAATACTCAAGGATTGCTTAATAGATTAACCTTTAGTTTTAAAATTAACACCGAGGAATATAATGGAACGAATTATTATTTCATAGAATAAAAGAATTGTTTATTTTTTTCAGATAAAATTTCATTTTACGTTTGCTTACTCATGATTTATAAGAAAAAGCCTTATTGCTTTTATCTAATTCTAGAAGCTAGATGTCAGACGTTATGCCAACTTTATTCGTTGGTCATGGTTCTCCCATGAATGGAATCGAAGATAATGAATTTGCGCAGGCATGGCAAAAATTAGCATTAGAGATTCCTAAACCAGAATTAATTTTAAGCATCTCTGCTCATTGGGTAACACAGGGAACCAGGCTAACTGCTAATGACAAATTAAAAACAATCCATGATTTTTATGGTTTTCCCCAAGAATTATATAACATTGATTATCCCGCTTCAGGGGCACCTAGAACTGCTGAAAAGATAATAGAACAAGTAAATGATCTTCATATTAACCTTGATAATAGTTGGGGTTTAGATCATGGGACGTGGATCGTGCTTAGAAGGATGTATCCTAAAGCGCGAATACCGGTTATCCAACTGAGTTTAGATTATGCTAAGTCTCCAAATGAACATTTTGAACTGGGAAAAAAACTAAAAAAGTTAAGAAGTCAAGGCGTGCTGATACTTGGGAGTGGTAACATCGTCCACAATTTAGGAATGATGAATCCATATACACATGCACCTTTTGAATGGGCAATCAAGTATGATGAATTAATTAAAGATTTAATCGAGCAAACGGATTATCCTTCCATCATCAATTACCAAAAATTTGGTGAAATAGCCCAATTATCTATTCCTACAAATGAACATTATTTACCACTTTTATATATCTTAGCAGCAAGTGATGAAAAGGATACTTTATCATTTAGTTGTGAGAAGATTGTTTATGGTTCTGTTTCAATGAGGTGTGTGCTTTTTTCTTAAGTTAGATCAATTTTAGCCATTATTAAAAATGAATTATATAGGAAATTTATCCTACTTATTAAATATGAGAAGTAGCTTTAAATTTCTAATTGAAACAGAAATTGATACAGCAAATTTAAAGTGAAAAATTATAATGGATGAATTATCAGAAGCAATTTCGAATTTAGAAGAAGACAAGGTTTTACAATTAGTCAAGGAAAGAATTGACAAAGGTGAAGATCCGATTAAAATTCTAGATGCTTGTCGAATGGGAATGGCTAAAATTGGTGAAGGTGCTGGTGATACAGTGTTCTTAACTGATCTGATCATGGCGGGTGAGATTTTTAATGAAGCAATGGAGATACTCATGCCTAAATTAAGCAGTGATACATCTGAAAATTTGGGTAAAGTAGTGATTGGTACTGTTCAAGGAGATATTCATAACATAGGAAAGGATATCGCAATCAATTTTCTTAAAGCAGAAGGTTTTGAAGTAATTGATTTAGGTGTTGACGTTCCTCCCGAAAAATTTGTTGAAGCAATTGATGAATATGATCCCATGGTTGTTGGAATGAGTGGACTATTAACATTATCAATAGAACCAATGAAAAAAAGCGTTGAGGCAATAAAAGCTGCAAATAAGAGAGATAAAGTAAAAGTAATTATTGGAGGAGAAAGAACTGATGATGAGGTTTGTAGCTATGTTGGTGCGGATGCTTGGGTCAATGATGCAATTGAAGGAGTAAAAATCATAAAAAAATGGGCAGGGGTGGCATAAATAAATGGAAAATGCAGAAGAGATAATTAAAACAAAAATTGAAAGATTAGAAGTAACTACTGCCTTAAAAACTCCCGATAGAGTACCAATTGGGATAGCAACTACTTATTTTCCTGCAAAATATGCTGGTGTGTCTTATGAACAAATTTGGCACGATAATGATAAATATATTGAAGTTGGGACTAAATTTTCACGAGACTTCAATTGGGATGCGTTAAGCCTTCATCGTTCATTTGAAAGCGTTCCTCTTGGGCTTGCTTTAGCAGGATTTAATCCAGATTTAGCTATAGGCGTTGCGGTTTCTTCAGTTTTAGCAGGAGGGGCATCTCATGATATATTAGCAGACGTCTACTCTTCCAACCCAGGGAGAGAATTAGGTGAAAATAATGAATCTCAATGGGTAATAGAGACTCCAGTCATGAATGCTGATGAGTATGATCAATTTAATGAGAAACCATTTGACTTTTTAATGGGAAAAGTTATCCCAAGAGCGTATAAGAACCTTTCTGATCCTGGTTCTCCCACTGCAGTGGGTTCCTTATTACTAATGGGCCAAGAAGTAGCAAAATTTCCTGGCTTTTTAACCAAATTTGTAGGAGAGATGAAAAAAGAAGCATGGCTTCCTTGGTATTATGCCCTTGCTCCCAATCCTTTAGATTTCATAGGAGCCTTCTTGAGGGACTTCGATGTCCTTTCGCTGGATTTATATAGATCTCCAGAAAAAGTCAAGAAGGCTTGCGAAACTTTAGCTCCTGTTCTCGCAGCAGTGGGGAAAATGACTGGTACTATTTCTCGGGATGTTACTGGTTCTAAGAGAGTATTTTTTCCGATGTGGTATAATACTTATTTATCTCCTGAAAAGTTCAGGGAATTTCATTTCCCGTACATCAAGCAAATGGTAAATGAAGTAGTTGAAGCGGGTTTTACTCCTCTAATGAGTATTCAAGGCAGGGCAGATCACTTACTAGACCAGTTTAAAGAGCTTCCTGAAGGGAAAGTTATTTTATGGTTTGATAAAACGAATCTTGTTAAAGCAAGAGAAGTGGTAGGTGATAAATTTTGTCTGGCTGGAGGAGTCCCCTCATCGCTTCTTATTGGAGGAACTCCAGAAAAAATTAGAGCTCATATTGAGAAATTGATGGATGCCCTAAAAGGTGATGGAGGGTTAATTATTTCCACTGAATTCAATGGAATGGGAGACGCTAAGGTTGAAAACGTTAAAGCTTTAACAGAAGCAGTAATGAAATATGGGAAATATTAACTCTTTTTTTTTTATTTAAAACACGCTAAACCAAATCTATATGAATATTTATTAGATGGATATTCAATTTCGATTTTATTACGTTTTCTTAGATCTAAAACTGTTCTAATTACTTCAATTCCAACTGCTTCCATAGAATATCTTCTTTCTGTTGGATAACGACAAGGATCCCCATCATCAAAATTACAGGCCCCCTTTCCTTGGATCTTACAGTATTTACACGTTCCATCATATAAAAGAAGTTTTTTTGAATAGTGACTTTTATATTTTGATAAAAAAGAGGTGAATTCATTTTCTAAATCGTAATTATCGAAGCTTTTCGTGAGTAAAAAGGTATTCTTAATGTAAAATTCCGATCTATTCGTTCTTTCCTTTTCTTTTTTAATATACGATTCCAAATCAAATTTAGAATAAATTAAGAAAAATTCTTTATAAGTTGATAGTGCCTTTTCGAGAAATGGAGCATTAGGGGGACAACTCCACGAATGTCCATAAAAGGGACACTTAAAACTTGGTGACACACACATCTCTTGAATTTTAGGATCGAAATATATGTCTTCATATTGTATTTGAACGAAAGGCATCTTTAGGTGGAAAAAGTTAATGAAAATTTTAAGGTTATTCATTTTAAAATATTAGGTTATCCGGATAATGATTTAATTTGATATCGTCCAATGTCCCATAAAAATAGAGGTTTAATCTTTTTAATAAAAAGGTTATATGATTTGAAATATTGAATTTCATATTAAATATGCATCCCCGATAAGGTGATTATGACATAGATTCTTTTACTCGAGTATATGCTGCCTTAAAAGGTGATGCAGTTGATAGAGCTCCCATTTTTCCGCAAATAGGTGATCATGCGGGGATTATTGATGGGCTAAGTTTTAATACCATGTATAGGGATGCAAAAAAAGCGGCTAACGCTCATATTAAGGCTTTAAAGTTATATGGATATGATATTGATACAATTCAAGTAGAACCAAGCTGGCCTGTCAGCGAATCGTGTGGTGCAGAAGTGAATTATCCTCGAGATAAAAATCCATGGATTACTAGATTTCCTATACAAGACAAAGTAAATCTCGAAGAATTAGAAATTCCCAATTTCATAGAATTTGGTAGCACAAGAGTAATGATCGAAGGTACTAATTTACTTAGTAAAAACGCAAACGTTCCTATTGCAGCATACATGACTGGTCCTATTACCTTCAGTTTTCAGTTAATGCCGTATGAATCATTAATTCCAAAATTGATAAAAGATCCTAAATTTGCTCACCACTTAGTCAAGAAAAGTATTGATATTATCAAAGAATACATAAAATTATTGAAAGAAGCAGGAGCATCGATACTTGTGTTATGCGAACATGACTATCAAATGTTAAAACCACAGCAAGTTAAAGAATTTAGTTTAAATTACATGGAAGCGCTTCTCGGTATTTATGATTTTAATGTCCTCCACATGTGTGGAAAAGTCTCAACTCACTTACAATATTTAGGGAATTTTATAAAACAGATTAAAAATCTGGATATGATTAGTATAGATTCTTTTGTAAGTATTACAGAAACTCATAATTTGCTTGGAGATAATATAGGTGTTGCAGGGAATATCGATCACGTAAGATTACTTCCAAGGGGATCTCCTCAAAGAATTAAAGAAGCTATATTTAGGGCATTAAAAGAAAATAAAAATAACCCTCGATTCATGGTAGCTCCAGGCTGTGAAATTACAGCAGATACTCCAATTGAGAATGTAAAAGCATTCGTAAGTGCTGCTATTTCCTTTAATAGTTAAAAATTACCAATTTGAAAAATATAAAAATATGAAATTTTAAAGTGAATGGAGACTGGAATCCAGAGGTAAAAAAAATGGAACATCTTACTGAACAAGAACGGAAAGAATACCGAGAAAAATTAGCAAGTTCAAGACCTTTTAGTTTGAAAGAATGGAAAGTATTTCGTGGAGAGGTAAATAAATTAAGAGGAACAAAAACTAAAAACCCTCAATATGCTATCCTCTTTATAAATGATGATAAAGCTTGTCTTGATCTTGTTGGGGCATATTATAAAGCAAAAGGGATAACATACAGGGGCATATCAGATGCAGTAAAAGGATTAAAAGAATTAATAACCAATCCTCCTCAACTTATAATGTTGGATGATATTATGCCTGACATAAGTGGTTTTAAAATCTATGAATATATAAAATCTGATCCAAAACTGAAACATATTCCTGTAGTAATGTTTATTTCTTGGTTAACTAGTAAGTGGATATATCATTCAGATTTTAAACCCGATGGGTATTGTTGTTATCCTTTTTCTTTTCGTGATCTCGATGTATCTATCAATATCCTCGCAAAAAAGGGTAATATAAAAATACCACAAATGACCGAACAAGAACTTAATGAAAGACTCAGGGAGAATTTGAAGCCATTATTCTCAAAAGAAGAAAAAACTATGGCGAGAAAAGAGGAAATATCAAAAAAGCCCAAAAGAACAAAAGAAATGGATGCTAAAGCTCAAGAATATTACAATAAAATATTAAAATATAGTTTAGGAACTAAAAAGGCCGTGGAACGTGAATTAACTCATTACAAAGAAATAAGATTTGAAGATATTTCACAGGAAAGAATAATTTTATCTTATAAACTGTTGATACATTGTTATAGCGACATCCACAGGTACGAATCGTTGCTACTCACAGGAAGGGTAGAAGAATTCGATTTTAGAGGAATTGAAAAAGAGATTCGAGAAACATATAACATTCCTGATTCTATTCCAATTTTATTTAAATGAATTTTTATTCTTAATTAAAGAGGTGGAAAAAAATGGAAATGAAACCGAAAAAAAAACAAGCTTTAAAAAAACGGGCAAGTGAATTACATGAACGAAGTCTACAACTTAAAACTATTGCTGAGAACAATTTAGAAAACGAATTACAAAAAAAGACTCCAAATTTAGAAATTATAGAACATCATATTAATGTTATAGTTCATCAATCAATGCAAATAGAATATTATCGTTTGGTATCAGAAAATAAGGGCTTTGAAGCTTTAACGAGTCAAACCCCTGAATATTTTGCTAAAATAAGAACCCAAATTAAAAATTCATTATATAAAAAATATAATCTGAATCCTAATGACATGAAATTATAACTCTATTTTAATTTAGATAAATTATTTGTTATAATATCCCTTTTGTTCCAAAGACATTTCGCCATGTATGAAATAATATCCCTCCTAAATATTTGTTCGGATTTTGGCAAGAATGATGGAGTTCTTGCCACCGACTGCTATGAAAGAGGTAATTGGGTTAGATGATTAATAATTAATAAGGCGTGACGCAAATGCTATAAAGTATTCAAATATAACAATTGGTAAATATATTTATTAATACGATCAAACATTACTGTTTATAGGGTAATGATAATTCGTCTTAAAAATCTTGTCTAGTTTTAAATTAAAAGTACTGCTTCTAGGCGGACCCGATTCGCAAAAATCGGAGCTCATGCAAAAGTTTATAAAAAATCGGTTTGCGGCAAATTATAAACTCACAGTTGGAGTTGAAATTTTGACGAAAGACGTGGAATTCAAGCCTCAGGAAGTTGCTACTTTAAGTATCTGGGATGTTGGGAGGCAACAACGATTCGAATTTATTCGTAGTACGTTTTATAGAGGTGCTGCAGGTGCAATCATCGTATTCAATTTGAATCGAAGGACTAGTTTAATTCAAGTTGCATCATGGATAGCGAACCTTCGAAAGTATGCTGGTCCAAAAATCCCCATATGTTTAATCGGAAATAACATCTATTCGATGGAAAAAGATCAGGGAATTGAGCAAGAAATTCAGCATTTAACCAATAATGAAGATATGATATATATCGAAACGTCACCTAGTTCTGGGAACTATATTGAAGAGATGTTTGTAGGGCTCACGACTAAAATAATTGAAAGTCGAGGATAGGATGGGATAAATTAGAGGTGAAAAGCTATGAAAAGAAAAATTGTGAAAAGAAATACTGTGAAAAGAAAAGATGTAAAAAAAAAGTGTCCGAACTTCCAGTATATACGTTTAAGGTTGCGATTGATGGAATAGATATAAACTCTGTAATGTCCATTCTTCAAATCCAAACTAAACTTTTTGGGACAAAAAGTTTTTATATAGGAGGAAGAGAAGTTGTGTTTCTTATTAAAACAATACGTCTTTTTGATCCACGTGTAAAGGACTACGTTATAGTAAAAGTACAGGTATGGGTCATGACTAATGAAGAACGCCTTTCTTTTCTCGTACCACAATATTTTACTGCTTCTAATGTTGCTTTCTTTATTAAGGAAAATAACATCAGATCAGTAGAAGAATTCCAAGCAATGGTTAAAAATAGAGGCAATCCCATAATTAAGATTTTAGATACACCACAAGAATTCACTCTTGAACTCTTTGAATCTGCAATGAAAGAATTGATCGAGAGATATGATTAATGAACATGGCGTAATTGGAATTCACTTCTTGTTTTTCTCTTTTTTCACGTATTTAGTCCTTTAATTTTGTCACTATGCCATAGGTTAAAACCGTTAAAATATCAGGAAATGGAATTTCACCCTTGCTTGAAACTTCTTTGTAACCAGCTCCTAATTCGTTTGTGAAAGAGTATATTTCTTCCATTGGGATTGTATCTACTTCTGGTTGTTCTGGTTTACTTAATCCAATAACTGTTATGGGCATTTTAAACTGTCGGTTCCTTAATTTTCGTAATCTTACCTTTAGACCAGATTGTTCTTTGACAATTGAAGCAAACGTTTTCATTCTTTCAAAGGAATCTCGATTGGTTGTATTAAAAATGAAAACTGCTCCAGCAGCGCCCCTAACATACTGCTTCCTTAAGAATTCAAATCTCGCATCATCTGATAGGCACCAAATTTGTAATTGCACTACTGATTTGTCAAAAACCTCTATAGTATAGGTGTAAAAATCCACGCCTATAATATTGGCAGTATCGAGTTGTGCTTTATTAAACATGTAAAAAGCATCATTAACCTGTTCTCGGTTTAACCCAAACATAATAATCTTGAGTGGAAAGTCAAACTTCTTGCCCCATTCACCGAAACCATTTACGAATTTGTCATATCTTCGGACTTTTTTTCTTAATTCATGTAATTGGCTTCTTTCCGTGCTTGTTAATGGGGTTCCCAAAACACGCTTGAGTATTGCTTGAACTTGACCTTGACTGATCGTTTTTTCATATTGTTCGTAGATGTGAGATGATAATAAAGAAATGATCCAATTAGCATCGTGATACTGGATTAAATCCCAAATCAGGTCATCTAAAGGTTCTTCTGTTTTTTCAAAAGTATCTCCTTCTGGAAATATGTTCACTGTTGGATCCAAAATGTCCTCAACCAAATTTCTTTTGGAATACTTGATCTGTTTCAAGTACTTAATTAATTTTTCAACTTGATTTTCGGGTATTTGGTTATTTATTTTAATCACCTACATTTTTATATGTGAGCGTCCGTTATGATTGTGGACGTCCAATATATGTATGGACGATTTTATATTTAAATCTTTGTAAAAAATTGGGAAATGGATAATAAAAAATAGCAAGAAGGTTTTTATTAGAATTCACTCGATTATGGTTTAATATGAAAAAAAAGTATTTAGCAATCATAATCATTAGTGTAATCGTTCTTGCTGGTCTTTCTGGTTTCTTGATTTATTATTTTGGATTTAAGGGGTATCTTCCAGAGTGTTCTGAAAAACCGTTTACCAATTATCCCGTAGATATGGATCGGATCACGAGTATCACGCCTTTAGGAAATCTCAATCCTCCAGCGCATACATTTCCGACAGATCATATGTACTTTTATACTAATATCACGATGTATCCTGATGGATTTGAGATATTTGCCCCAGGCTTTTTAAACATAGAGTCAATCGAAAAGGTTGAATATAATCCTCCCGAAGGAAATATATCTGAAGATTATACCATTAATTTTTATGCCTGTCGTAACATTAGTGGTCGTTTTGCGCACGTGAATAATCTGAGTGATTACTTATGGAATAAAGTTAACGGATTTGGAACCGTCTATGGAGATTCAGTGGATAAATATGAAGTCGCCGGAATGAATGTTACCAGGTACATTAAAAATGTAAATCTTGATGTAAATGGTGGTATTTCTCTAGGTATAGCGGGTTTAGGTGGTGGATATGATTTTTGGCTAAAAGATGAGAGAATTCAATTAAACTGGGTAAACAACGTATGGACCCGGGAATTCCAACATGCAGCATGTCCGTTGGATTACTTTACAGATCTTTTAAAAAATAATATGACAACATTTTTAAAAAATTATGACAACACGCCTGTTTTTCCAGCAAATTATTGCGGAAGAGTCGATTTCGACGTTGCAGATACTGCTCAAGGTATTTGGGTTAGAAATGGCTATACTGGTCGACCTGAGGATAATGGATTAAGCTTAGTATATAGTAACTTTAATTCATCGTTAGGATCAATCTCGATAGGTTATGCTGGTAATTCTACGTGGGATTCTCGAGTATACACGTTTAATCCAAGTGGAACTGGATTTAAAAATAGAAACTTTGATGAGGTAATTAATGATGGTAATGTCTACTTTTACCTTTGTAAAGAATTTTACTCCGCTCATTACACAAAAGTAATTTTCCTCAAAATGATAACAGATAGAAGCGTAAAACTCCAATTTTATGACAATGGAGGATTTCCCTTGCCAGCGGATCCAAGGACGTACTGGAATGAAACTAAAGCTATTGTTTATAGTAGATAATAATTTCTATTTCTTTTTTATATTACAAAAAGGTTTAAATTTTGAATAAATAATTTAAAACACTATTATTATTATAAAGATAAGAACTACAAATGATATGCACCAAATTAAATATAGTATTGCCCTAAATTCATCAAATTGCTCTTTCTTTTGAATACTAATCTCTTTTCCACAAATGGGACAGTAAGACGGAATTTTGCCGAAGAACCAAACCTTTCGGATGAAAGGCGTATATCTAGGGAATATCCGAGCCCCACAATAATCACACCGAGGTTGTTTTAATCTACTTATTTTCCATTATTTGTCTTTTAAATTTAATAGCGAATAAAACATGCTTTTAATGTCTTATCATATATATAAATTTTACTTGCTTTGGAAAAGTGGAACAAATTGATGTATTTATTCGAAACAAGTGAAAATAAGGAGATAAAATGGGAACCGAGGGATAAATTCACGCGTTTGGAACTCAAACGCAGTTTTGAACCCCCGACCTACAGGTATCCGCACGCAATAAGTTGCTTAAAGGATCTGGAGCCTGTTGCGATACCGGGCTACGCTAGGTCCCCATTTTATGTTATATTAGAAAAAGAGTACATTAAATTTATATTTTGATATTAAGCATGGATTAACGGGGAAAACTCTAAAAATGATGCTATTGATAGTTTTTTAATGATGGTATATAAGATAGTCCGGGAACATTCCACTGAAATTTTTCAAATTGTAGGGGCAATCATACTTAGTTTTGTGTACCAATTGGTAATTCCATTGTCGTGGTTCCCATTAGACAGTCTTACTAGACCCACGGTTAGGCATGGCGATCCGGGAAGTAATATCATTATTTTCACCATATCTCAATGGTATTTTTCGTTTTCAGTTGTTTGGTTCTTCAAACGGGATAGTAAGTTCATCAATAATTTCTTAATTTATTCAATTCCTGCATTATATCCCATATTAATTTTGGAGGTTTTTGGATTTGGATTAATTTACGATTATATCCATATTCTTCCATTAGTTGTTGCTTTTATTATTTTTTTTACTCAACTTGATACAATAAAACCCAAATTTGTTATTCTTAACCTCTTAATCTCATCTGTTTGGCTCTATTTTGCATATTTTCTGCGGTTAGCATATTATGATGATTCCATTGGTTTTTTCACTTTCAAATTATTAATAATTTGTATAGTGGACTTAACTATTGCATTTATCGTTTCCAAATTGCAAAAAAAGTATTCTTTAAAGGAAATCACGTGATTTTTGACCCACAAAACTCGCAAAATCTTAGGTTCTCTGCGTTTTTCAAGCTTGACCCACAAGTAGGGCAAAAGTTTGGTTTTTCAGGAATTTTTTCTCCTTCTTGAATCACCACATAATCTCTTTCTTCTGATGGTTGTATAGCCATTGTGCCAAGCAGAGGAAATCCACATTTCTTACAATTAATATATTCTGTCCTTTGAAGCTTATTACAGTTTGGACATCGAATTAATAAGTCAAATCCACAATTTTTACAGTATTCAGCATATTGACTCACGGGATAATTGCAGCGGGGACACTTTTTTGGAGACGGCCCGGAGATTCGATTAATGATAATCCCAATTATAGGTAAAATGATCAAAAGAATTAAGATTCCGATTAAAAAATTAGTTGTAATTCCCGATCCTGTGGTCCCAAGAACAACAAATAGCAAGATAAAAAAGGTGACAAAGAGAATGCTAAAGGAAATGATGATTAATCTCCCCGTTCGTCTTGGATAATTTATTAAGCTCATGATCAATAGATCTATAGTTTTTTTTGTTTTTATTGCTTAGTGTTTTTATGAATCTTACGAGGTAATTGATTGAGAAGTCCTATTTTAATTCAGTGTCGCAATAAGGACAAATTTTAGTATCAGCATCTATGACTTCTCCGCAAGCAAAACACACGATTTTGCCTTCTCCAATCAAAATCTTTCCTTCCTTCACGTTGACATCCTTATTTTCCTTTTCTGGCATTAAATATCTCTCATTAATTATTCTTATCAAGTAAAAAAAAAGTCAAATAGCTTTAAAATAAATGGAGTCCAATTTTTTTGAATGAGAAAAGCAAAATCCATAAAATTTAAGTTTTTTAGATGATATTTTAAATATAAAAAATAAATCACTAATAAAAAAAATTGAGTAAAAATGCCAGGAAGTCATGGAAGTTTAACCAAAGCTGGTAAAGTAAAGATGCAAACTCCTAAAATTGATAGAACAGGAGTAAATTCTGTCAAGAAAAAGCCTCCAAGAATGAGATTTCGTGAATTATACGTTAAACGGTACGTGAAAGGAAAGTACGGAGGACAAACAGACAGTTTAGGTGCAAAAAGAGCATCTTATTCACGAAAATAAATTTTTCTATTCTCTTTATATCGTTATACCCAACTTCTTTAATTGATTTATGTAGATTTGAGCTTGTTTATAATAATAAGCAGAATTTTTACTATTTTTTACTATCTTATCAAAGTAATCACTCATTAAAAGGTTCCATCTAATTGCTCTTCGAATTCCAGAAACTTTTTTAATGTTCAACGATACGCGATCTTCTAATTTCTTGAGTAGATACAATGACTTACGGGAATCGACCCTCTGATGAATGTAAAATTCTGCTAATTCTAAAACCAAATCACAAAAAAGATTTATACATTCTTTTTCATTAAATTCAATTCCGATTGAATCAATTCCTGATTTTAATAGTTTTTGGGATTGAGAAAAATTTCCTTTATCTTTAAAATATTTTGCTCGTAGTAAATAATAGTTGATTTTAACTTTAACTGAAGTTTCTGTTAATTTAAGAGTTTGCTTAAAGAGTGATTTAGCTTGAGAATGATGATCCTCTCGCTGATTTATCAATCCCATATATAAATATGATAGTCCAAGTAATTCACTTACGTTGGTTGAAGGTTCCTCTTTTTCAAGAAAGCTAATAATAACATTAAAATGCTTTTGAGCCTCAATGTTCATCTTTCTCTTGTAGTAATACAGTCCAAGTTTATAATGGGTCTTCATTATGTAATCAATGGGAACTTCTCCAGATTTAGCAACACTTAATGCGCTTTCTAGATAGTTTAAAGCGATTTCATCTCGATTTAGTGTGGATGCGATATGATAGAGTTTCAATAAAATAGATACCACTATCTTTTTTTGTCGATTTTTATTAAAAATTTTCAAGGATTGGTTTAGTAATTCAGTTGCCTCATCAAATCGATAATTCTTGATTAATTCTTCTGCTTCTGTATAGCTTTGAATTGATTCTAATACTTCAAAATTTGTGGGAGGTGAGTTAAAAAGATCATTATGAATTTGGTACAACTCTCCCTTACTTATTGAACTTTCATAATGAAGAGGCGTTAGTGGAAAACAATTTTTTTCTTCTTCAAAACCATTTGAGTTTATTTCTCTTTCATAGTTGAATTGCATGAGATCATGTTGGTTAGTATTTGCCAAATTAATAATCTCGATAAGCGAATTTAACATCATTCTTGAAAATTTAATCCATTTATCCACTAAATTTTCCATATTTACGTTATTATTATCAAGTATCTTAAATAGTATATATGGAGTGTATGAATCAAAAGAAGTTCTCAAAAAGAATTTGTTGTATTCTAAATCCTTAAAGTAAGTAAGGAACCCTTTTTCTAAAATGAAAAATTCATCAAAAGGTTCATCATTTGAAAAAAATAAAGATTCTGTAGTTCTTAATTTAGGAACACCTTCTTTTAATTCCCAAGGTAATTTAAAAGTTGCTGTTAATCTTGATTTTTTGATTGCACTAATTACTTCTTCGATCATTTGTGCTTCGTGGTCATTAAATTCATTTCTTTTAGCCATTAAGGAAATTCTTATCCGATTTATCCAAGTACTTTCACTTTCCCCGCTTATGACTTCTGGTATGAGTAAATTTAATAGATCCACTAATAAATTCTCTTTCCCCTCTATTGGAAGAGAATGTTCGATAGAAACTTGTATTGCTAAGTCTCTGAGCATTTTAATTAAATACAAAATTAGTATATTTGTAGATTGATTTAAATCCCAGATTTTAAATGCAATAGAAAGCCTAAAACTCACCATTTCTATAGGGACGTTTATCCTGACGGGAAAAGAAATGGGGAATCTTATTGTGAGGATGATCAGCTTTTCTTTTTTAAGACTATACCGAAAATTATTCTCGATTGAAGTGTTTAATTGCCAACCATTTTTTTGAAAGAGGGCATGTAAATTTTCAAGTTCATTTGAAGAGAAAGGTAGATGAATAGACATAACAATTGGGATGTGTTTTAATTATCTCTTAAACTCTAATAAAAATCTTTATTATTAACTTTTTTTTAAAAAAAAGACTATAGCAGTTTTAAATATTTAGATTTCCGATCAATTTATATGGATGTAGCAAAATTTAATCAAGAATTGGCAAAGAGAGTTTCAAAAGCTCGGAGTTTCGAAAAGTCGAATGATATTAAAAATGCGATAGATTCATGGGTCTCAATCGCAGACCTGGTTTTATCTGTCTCGAAAACTCCAAATTTGCCATTCTCATATAGATCAATGCTTATTAATAAATCTGAACAAATCTTAGAACACATAAAACTTTTAAAAAGTAAAATCGTAAAAAAACCCAAGAAAGTAGAACATCCTAAACCTATTGAACCTAAGATCTCAAAGGTTAAGAGAGATAAAACTGGGGAAATAAAAGGCGAGATTCCAAAACCTAAAGGAAAACAAAGTGAATTTGAGAACCTTCCAGAAGGAGTTAAGGAAATTGAAGTGTCTAAAGATTTTAAGATAATAACACCTCATGATGAGGCTTATCTTGATAAATTATTGACTATGCATGATGAGAATGATATGACTAGTACGCCCACTAAGGAAATCCCTACACGAAATGAAGAAAAATCCTTTTGTTTTGCTTGCGGGGCAGAAGTATTCCCAAATGCTCGTGTGTGCCCTCAATGTGGAACAAAATTAGCTTAACAACTCCATGTTAAAAATTATAAAACATATTTGCATCTTCCAACCCAAATACTCCAAATCGTTCGATTCTCCTTCTCTTTAATGTTTGCCAGCCCATATTTGTATCTTTTAGACATAATTGAGTTTTATACCCTTTCATTAATTCATATAACTTATCTCTATATTCTACCATCTTGACTTTTATTTGCCGATCCATTGGAATTTTTAGGAGGTTATAGATTGCATAGACGTAAAATTCTACATTCACTAGTTTCATCTCAATTGCAGCATATTTCGCCATATCATGCGTAGCTTGATGATCAGGATGATTATTATTGTTACTTGGTAATACTATTCGATCAGTTCCAGTAAGTATTTTTTTTGCTAAATCTTTACCTTTATTTACCTGATTTATAGCATCTTGGTCATAAAACTCAAAAAGATGGATTTTATTATCTGGAAATCCAAAATCTTTGGCGACTTTTTTGGCTTCTATTAAACCTATCTTTCCAATCTCATCTTCAGAAAGATCAATATATGGTGCTGCTTTATCTTCTATTAGTTGATTTTCCTTTTTCCCCCAACTGATCAATGCTCTATTATCGGTTACATAAATTATGTGAAGATCATGTCCCTCATCAATCCATTTTAAAATGCTCCCTCCACATCCATAAATTTCATCATCGGGATGTGGAACAAAGATACAAATTCGCATCAAATTTGTGAAGAATTTTTACTTAATCAATTTTTCTCAAAATCTGAAATATTACCTATTTCGAAATTTTAAAATAATTTAATGATGATATCAAAGTAAGCATCTTTCTTATTGATGGATGGGTGGATCTCTTTTATTTCACATAAAGCTTTAGTTTTTAACTCTCTTTCAAGAATTCCTTCAGTAATGCCACATATTATGTATATGTGATAATCGAATTCATTAGTATCTGATAGGAATGGAGAATTTTTGAATCGAAATGTTGCACTTTTTTCCTCAAGGTCAAAATTTATAATTGAGATATCAATATCAGGAGAAAAAGGATCATACACGGGGTAAAAATTTTTAAAACTCTCCAAGTGTACTCTAGAAATAGGGTTATCTTTTAATGATTTCATTTGCTTGTATATGTTTGGAGTAAACGTGAATTTAATATCATTTACCGCTTCTTTCCCGATCTTTTTTGCGAGATCCTTTGTTTCAGGAACATATTTCTTAATGCGGGAAATTAATGCTTTATAATAGGAGATAGCAAATTCTAACGGGATATATCGCTTCTTAGAAGCAAAATATAACCTGTATGCTCCAATATTTTTGCTAAAGATCTCTTTTTTCAATCCAAGAATTGAAACATATTTAGATACGGTATTTCTAGAGAAATTAGTGAAATTAACGATATCAGAGACAGTTACACCACCGGGATTGTCTCTTACACATTCAAGAATTTCTTGTTCATGATCGATTTGTGCTTTTTTTTCATCCATTTTTATTCAAAACAGTATGTTCCTTCGAGAATTCCTCTCATGTATAGATAATTGTGTTTAATATTATTTAAAAATAGTAATGATAATTGATCAGTAATAATTATTCGTGATCATTAATTGATAAATATTTATAAATGATCGAATCGAATTATACCATTAATAAAATTTACTTTAATATGATCATGAAATCTGATTGAATTTAATATTAACTTGTGATTATTATGGGAAGAAAACTAAATTTTGTCACAATATTCTTATTGGTACTTGGAGGAGCTGCCATTCCAGGTGGCTTTATACTAAATAATTACATTGATAATTTATTATATGAAAATGTTGATACTGGTCTTTCAGGAATCGAAGATGAATTCATTCCTACTGCGGAACAGATGATCTTAGATATGGGTCCTGCTATTGCACTTCCAATGATTGAAAACCAATCAATACCAATCATAGAAGAAATGATTCGAAAATTAGGACCAGCAATCGCACTTGATTTGATCCAGCAAACATCTCTTCCAATAATAGAAAACATGATTCAAGAAATTGGTCCAGCTATCGCACTTGACATAATCAGGCAAACATCACTTCCGATAATAGAAAGTATGGTCCATGAAGTTGGCTCGGCGATTGCACTTGATTTAATCCGACAAACTTCCCTCCCAATAGTAGAAAATATGATTCAAGAAATTGGACCAGCGATTGCACTTGATTTGATCCAGCAAACATCTCTTCCAATAATAGAAGAGATGATTCAAGAAATTGGTCCAGCTATCGCGTTAAATACAATTAGAGAGCTAGCAATTCCATTGGTAGAAAAAGAAATTTATAAAGTAGGTCCCGCAATTGCACTACAAACAATTAAAAAAATTGCCGTACCTGCTAACCGTTTGATGGTAAATGCTTCATTTTTGGCTCAATTACTATATCAAGCGTATCAAGAGGGAATGACTCATTCAATGGACATATTTGGTTCTCACGTTGATGGAGGTGATGCACTGCTTAACTTATTTTTTGATTATAACGATCTCTTTTTAGGGACCACTCTTTTAGGTGGCCTTGGTACGACTTCTTTCAGCGAGCAATTAGAAGCAAATGGACTTCCGCCAATTTTGGGGGTTTCAGAATGGTGGTCTGATATCCAAGGGTCTGACATTGATCTTGAAATTGGTGCATGCGATTATGTTCTATTGGGGCAAATCCCCCAACCAAATCCAAATGATATTTTGTCTTGGGGTAATCCATCACAAAAAGACATCGATCTTTGGCGAAATAATCCACCGGGGTTTATCCAACATAGTGAAAAAGGATTTGGAATATTGGATTTTCTTACAAATTTTTCAATTGCCAATGAGACTGGAATGCATTTTGAGTTTCTTTCACAATATTATGAAGGTAGAACCTTGAATTGGAATGATTTCGAGATACTTGCACGATATTTTAATGAGTACTGGGTTCCTGTTGTTATGCCAATATTACTGGGTGAACTCCAAGATCCCAGCTCAGAATTTAGTACACGAGCACCTGAATATGTGGGAATGAGTTTGGATGATATTTCTTATTACGAATTTTTGAAGGAATGGATAAATTACTCAACATATCCTCTTGGAGTTGATTTTCATTCTTTCATTGAAGAGATACCCGTAGGAACATATGGGTTAGAAGTGAATAGCACTATCTCAACTAATTCAGCCTATGCCTTATGGAATGAAACTAATAAATGGTCGTTTCTCAATACAACAGGTATCTTAAAATGGTTTGATGCAAATTCAAGTGATGAAGATCAATTAGATCTTGCTTTGCATTTTGGTCTAAATTCTCAGCAGGTCTCAGATATATGTAATTGGTTATGGGATAAGAATGGATTTTCCAATCAACTATTTCCAATGCTTGTTTCAGCCCCAATTCCTTATGGATATGATATGTCTATAGAAAACTTATCACAAAAAGCTTTCTATGAATTATGGGCAAACGGAACTGCTTTAGGTTTGACTCTATATCCTGAAGGTATCGATTTTGGAGAATTTTTTCCAGAGGAATTTGATCTCAATACAACTGGATTTGAATTAGGAGTCCCAATACCAACAGCAATATCCAGTGATTTAGCTGAAGCTCTCTGGAACGAATCAAATCCATTTTCATTGACTAATATCACAGGAATTCAATTATGGGCCGATGCCAATTCATCTTTAATTGTCAAAGATGAGATATATAATGCATTTTTAAGTTTTGGAATAAGTTTTGACCAAATTGATCAAATCCTCTACTGGTTATGGGATGGCGAAACTTCCTTTAGTCAATTTTTACTTCCTATTCTTATAAACAGTTCTTTAGGATATGGAATGAATATTAAGGAATTAGCGAGATACGTTCTATATGAACAATGGGCAAATGGTACGACATTAGGATTATCTTTATTTCCAGATGGCCTGGATTTTGGTGAATTCATTGAGGAATTGCCGTTAGGAACGGTTGGGTTTGAGGTTGGAATACCCATATCTACTGAGATGCCGATTAAATTAGTTAAAGCACTTTGGAACGAGTGTAACAATAAATCATTGCTGAACATCACGGGGATCGAATTATGGTTCAACGCTAATGCATCTATAGAAGATCAAGCTACCCTGATCTCGGAGTATGGACCTCTTGGATTGACGCAGGAAGAATTAGACAAGATACTACAGTGGTTATGGTACCCTGGGGGATTTGTAGATAGCTTATTTCCGAAATTAGTCGAATCTCCAGCTCCCTATGGCTACGGAAGACCCATCCCACTACTTGCGGAACAAGTATTTTACGAAATGTGGGCAAATGGGACGGCATTAGGATTATCTTTATTTCCAAATGGCTTGGACTTTGGCGAATTCGTTGATGAATTGCCGTTAGGAACTGTTGGGTTTGAAGTAGGGATTCAAACACCTACAGGAATGTCACTGAATTTAGTAGAAGCGCTCTGGAACGCATCAAGCCAATTTTCATTAACAAATGTTTCAGGTATCCAGGTATGGGCTTCAGCAAATTCTTCTTCAACTGAAAAGACAGTTTTATACAATCAATTTTCGAGTTTACAAATGACTAATGCCCAAATAACCGGAATTCTTGATTGGTTATGGGGTGGTCCAACCTCTTTTAGCCAAGCTCTCTTACCAACCCTTATAAATAGTTCTTTAGGTTATGGAATGGATATCAAGGAATTAGCGAGGTACGTTCTATACGAACAATGGGCAAATGGTACAATATTGGATATGGTCATGTTCCCAGATGGTATTGATTTTCACGAATTTATCCCAGGTTTACTCCCGGGAACAACTGGATTTGAGGTTGGAATACCTATATCTACTGAGATGCCAATTAAGCTAGTTGAAGCACTTTGGAATGAGAGTGAAGATAAATCATTGCTGAACATAATGGGTATAGAACTATGGTTTGGGGCTAATACTTCATTAGAAGATCAAGCTACCTTGATCTCGGAGTACGAGTCTCTTGGATTAACGCAAAAAGAATTAGAAATGATATTACAATGGTTATGGTACCCTGGGGGATTTGTAGATAGCTTGTTTCCGAAATTAGTCGAAATTCCCGCACCATATGGTTACGGAAAGCCTATCCCATTACTTGCTGAAAAAGTATTTTATGAAATGTGGGCGAATGGGACGGCGTTAGGCCTATCTTTATTTCCAGATGGCTTGGATTTCGGTGAATTCATCGAGGAATTACCGTTAGGAACGGTTGGGTTTGAAGTTGGGATCCCCATACCCACTGGAATGTCATTTGATTTAATCAAAGCCCTATGGGATAAGAACAATGAAAAATCATTGCTTAACATAACGGGTATAGAACTATGGTTTAACGCAAATGAATCAATCGCCGATCAATCTATGTTGATCTCGGAATTCGGAAGTCTTGGATTGACTCAAGTAGAATTAGAAATGATACTTCAGTGGTTATGGTACCCTGGTGGATTTTTAGATAACTTATTCCAAAAATTAGTCGAAATTCCAGCACCCTATGGTTACGGAAAGCCCATCCCACTACTTGCTAAGCAGGTATTCTACGAAATGTGGGCTAATGGGACGGCATTAGGATTAATTTTATTTCCAGATGGTCTGGATTTCGGAGAATTTGTAGATAGCTTGCCTTTGGGAATGGTTGGATTTGAGGTGGGAATTCCAACTCCAACTGGACTTTTAACAAGTCAGATCGAGAATCTCTGGGATACTTCAAATCCATTATCCTTAACAAATATGACAGGTATTGGAAAATGGAAGGACGCTTATGAAAATAAGACTGTTAGAAATGAATTAAAATTTGCTTTCGGTTTATCAGACGATCAAGTCCAATTAATCATTGATTGGTTATGGAATGGCCCTTCATCCTTCAGTTTAAATTTACTTCCAAAACTCTTAGAGAGTGAACTAGGATATAATATGACAATAAATGAATTTGCCTATCAGCTGCTTTTAGAGCAATGGTCAAACGGTACGATAATGGGCATGGTTTTATTTCCAGGAGGGATAGATTTCCACGACTTTATACCGAGTTTACCTC
>Ga0315542_1000308_pt1 | contig 29791 bp, 20 predicted proteins | sample SalMarSW160120MG_FD_202541 | JGI IMG/M metagenome (GOLD analysis project Ga0315542, IMG submission 202541) | Salt marsh sediment microbial communities from the Plum Island Ecosystem LTER, Massachusetts, United States - Salt Marsh Sediment SW1601-20 ...
GTCAAGCGCGACTGGCGTGCGGCCAGGGCGTTTCTTTTCCACGAACTCTCGGGATCCGGAGCGGACTGAAGGGGCACACGTGGATGCCGTGAACCGCGAGCACTGGCGGCAGCTGCAGGCCCTGTTTCATCAGGTGCTCGATCTGCCCGCGAGCGAGCGCGAGGCCTTCCTGGATGGGGCCTGCGCCGGCAATCCAGGCCTGCGGCACGAGATCGAGGCCCTGCTGGACGCGGACCGCGCTGCGGACGGCTTCATGGAGCGTCCAGGGGCCGAGTACGTCGCCGCGCTGGCTCGGCACTCCGGCGAACCAGGTGCGGCCGACGACGACATGACCGGGCAGCGGCTCGGGCCCTGGCGCCTGCTGGAGGAGATCGGGCGTGGCGGCATGGGGACGGTGTATCTGGCCGAACGGGCGGACGGCCAATACGAAGCACGGACCGCGCTGAAGCTGTTGCAGCTGGGACTGGCCCGTGGCGAGAGCCGGCGGCGATTCCTGCAGGAGCGACAGATCCTGGCCCGGTTCCGGCATCCGAACATCGCCACGCTCCTGGACGGCGGGGTCAGCAACGACGGCGTCCCGTACTTCGTCATGGAGTACGTCGAGGGCCGGCCGGTCACCCATCACTGCGACGCCGAGGGCCTCTCCATCGACGACCGCCTGGCGATCTTCCTGCAGATGTGCCGCGGGATCGAGTACGCCCACCGCAACCTTGTCGTCCACAGGGACCTGAAGCCGTCCAACATCCTCGTAACGCAAAAGGGGGAGGTGAAGCTCCTCGACTTCGGGGTGGCCAAGTTGCTCGATGAGGAAGCCGATGCCAACCTGACGCGGACCGGAGCCCGCATGCTGACGCCTCAGTACGCGGCGCCGGAACAGATCCGCGGCGATCCGGTGACAACGGCCACGGACGTCCACGCCCTGGGTGTGGTCCTTTACGAGCTGCTGACCAGAAGCCACCCTTTCGAGCAGACCGAGGCCTTCGGTTCCACCGAGCGCGCCGTCCTGGAGATGGATCCGCCCCGGCCAAGTGCCGCGGTGAGCCGTACCGCCTGCACCATCCCGCATGCGCAGCTGCGGCGGCGGCTGAGAGGTGACCTGGACAATATCGTGCTGAAAGCCCTGCAGAAGCAGCCGGAGAGCCGCTACGCCACCGTCGATGCGCTCGCCCACGACATCCGGCGCTATCTGGACGGGCTGCCCGTCTCCGCGCGGGCAGCCTCGGTCCGGTACCGGCTGCGCAAGTTCGTCCGCCGTCACTGGCTCGTCGTTGGAGCATCCTCGCTGATCATACTCTCCCTCGCGGGCGGCCTGATCGCGACCACCTGGCAGGCGCGGAAGACGGCCCTGCAGGCCCGCAGGGCGGAGACGGTGAAGGCCTTCCTCGTGGATCTGTTCGCCATGGCGGATCCGTGGGAGTCGACCGGCCAGACCATGACCCCCCGCGAGATGCTGGACCGGGGAGCCGCCGGCATCGATTCCCAGCTGGCCGGGCAGCCGCGGATCCAGGCGGAGATCCTGGGGATCGTGGGCCGACTGTACCACAAGCTCGGCGAGCCGGAGCGGGCCCGGCCACTGCTCGAGCGCGCGGTGGCGCTGCAGCGGGAGTTCTTCGGCCGCCGGGATCCGCAGCTGGCCAAGACGCTCGGCTGGCTGGCCGCGGTGCTCGAGGACCAAGGCGAGCTGGATCCAGCAGAGCCGCTCTTCCGCGAGTCGCTGGAGATTCTTCGCGCCGTGCACGGCGAGGAGCATCCGGACGTGGCCACCGCGCTGAACGATCTCGCCGTGTTGCGCAAGGAGCAGGGTGATCTCGACGAGGCGGAGCAGCTGCACCGCCAGGCGCTCGCCCTGCGGCGCAAGGTGCTCGGCAACGATGATCTCGCGGTTTCCTCGTCGCTGAACAACCTGGCGGTCATCCTCATGCAAAAGGGCGAGCTGGACGAAGCGGGCAAGCTGTTCGAGGAAACCCTCGCCATCCGCCGCCGGGCCTACGGGAACCGGCACGTGGCCGTAGCCAACACCCTGCACAACCTGATGATCCTCAGGCGGCGCCAGCAGGATTACGTGGCGGCCGAGCCTCTGGCGCGCGAGGCGCTGGCCATCCGGCGCGATCTGCTGCCCGAGGATCATCCCGACATCACCTACAGCCTGTTCAACCTGGCGGCGATCCTGCGGGCCCGGGGCAACCTCGCCCAGGCCGAGCCGATGTTCCGGGAAGCCATCGCACGCGCCACCCGCACCTACGGCGAGGATCACTACGTGGTGGCCGGCATGCAGAACGTCCTGGGAGCCCTGCTGCGGGAGAAGGGGGAGCTGGCCGAGGCGGAAGAAGCCTCGCGACGGGCGCTTGCCGTCCTGCGCGAGCGGCTGCCGACGAACCACCCGCAGCTGGCGGTGACGCTGCTCGAGCTCGGTCGGACCATCCAGGCGCGCGGGCGGGGCGCCAAGGCAGAGGAGCTGCTGCGGAAGGCCAATGCAATCCGGCTCGAAAAGTTCGGCGTGGCGAACATCAACACCGCCGAGACGCAGCTGGCCCTCGGGGAGTGCCTCGCCGGACTCGGACGCCTCGACGAGGCCGCCGCCGAGATCGGCCGGAGCCACGCCACGTATCTGGAGAGCTTTGGCCCGGACCATGCCCAGACACGGCGCGCCGCTACCGCCCTGGCTGGTCTCGGGGCGCGTCCGGATCCCTCTCTCGCCACCCGCAAGAAGCCTGGCCCCTAATTCGGACGGTTTTCGTTCTCTCTTGTGACCGCGCGCATCGCGGGCCCCGTGCCCCGGCGGAGACGCTCATCCCGGCGGATCCTCCCGCGCGGAGGCGCCGGACGAGAAAGGACGAAATGCCATGAAACGATCGAACCTGACGACGGCCATGCTGGTCGCGCTCCTGGGCCTGGCGGCATGCTGGGGAGAGGCTGCCGCGCAGACGCCGTGGAACCGGGATCTGCAGACCCTCGCCGTTCTTCCCGATCCTGCGGGAGGCTACACCGTCCAGGCCGTCTGGACGGCGGACGTCGAGGCTACGAGCACACCGCTGGACCTCTCCACGGAGGTCGCCCTGAGGGTCAATGGTACCGAGATTGCCTCGTCCAGCTTTGTGTTGCAGGTCGACGCCGGCTCGGGGTTCGGCTGCGAGAGCGGGCCGCCGTGCACCGGATCCTGTGGCAGCGGCACCCTGGACGGCGAGGCGCTGACCCTGTTCTGCTACGAGGACGGCGAGTGCACGGTGACCTTCTGCGACTGCGATTGCGGCACCTGGATCGTCGCCGATTTCGGCCCGCAGCCCGTGACACCCGGGGACGAGATCATGGTCATCCTCCGGCCGGCCCCAGGTGCCCTGCCGGATACGGACACCGCGGACGATCAGCTGATGACGACCTTCCACGATCGCGCCATCGGCTGGAACCGCGGTATCGAGGCCGTCAGCCTGCTCAGCACCCCCACCGGTGCGTATGACATCCAGGTCGCAGGCTCGGTGGGCTGGGAATCCCCCACCACCTACCTGAACCTGGACATGACCGTCGAGCTGCAGGTCAACGGCGTGCCGCTCTCCTCCCAGAACGTTCCTGCCGCGGTGGATGGAATCCTGGATCAGACCTGCTGGGAGAACGGCTGTGGTTCGACGTGTGGGAACGTGAACGGCGTGCCCCGCACCTGCGATCCCTACCTGTGGTGGGACTGCGCCTGCGTCGGCGGCTGGATCACCAACTTCCCGGGAGTCTCGCTGTCGCCGTCGGACGAGATCATGGTGCTGCTGCGTCCGGCGCCCGGGGCGCTGCCCGAATTGCCGGGCACGAACGAGGACGATCGCGACACCACCCGCTGCTGTCCGACGTCGGACGTGGAGTCGATGGCCCCGCCACGCGAGCCGTGGTCGCTGGAGCAGAACCACCCCAATCCGTTCAACCCGTTGACCGCCATCGCCTTCGAGCTTGCCGAGGGGGGACCGGTGCGGGTGGACGTGCTGGGTGTCGACGGCAGGCTCGTCCGGACGTTGCTGGACCGCACACTCGGCCCCGGACGCTGGTCCGTGACCTGGGAAGGCCGCACCACGAACGGGCGGACCGCACCCAGCGGCACCTACTTCTACCGGTTGACTACGGCCGGAGGGACAGAAACCAGGAAGATGACGCTCTTGAAGTAGGGGTTCCCGGCTGCACGCTTCTGGACGACAGCCGGGCGCCGGTCCACACGGGCCCGGCGTCCCTCGGCTGCGGAAATGATGGAACTACCGGCCGCGGCCGGTCGAGACCAGGACGGTGCCGTCCGCAGGGGCTCCGGCCTCGACCTGCGTCTGGACGCTCAGGCGGCCGGGGCCGCCCGGCAGCAGGTCTCTCAGGGCGGCCTCGATTCCCTTGCCGAGCGTACTGGCCACGTCGAAGCTGCGGGCCGTCACCTGGACGACCACGGGATCACCCGGGCCGCTGGTCAGACCCAGACGGCTGGCCATCTCCAGCAGGAGAGGTGTGCGGCCGCCACCGGGTTCCAGGAGCTGCCGGCCGGACGCGAGCATCAGCAGGTCGGAATCCTGCTCGCAGCGATAAGGGGGCACCTGGAAGCCGTCACCCACGAAGCGACGCCGGTTGCCGGCCCGGTCGCGGGCCTCGAACACGTAGCTGTAGGTCAGGCCCGGCTGCGCCATGCCGCCCGCGACCGTGCGGCCGTCCCAGGCGATCTCGGCCGGCGGCTTGCCCTTGCCCGTGAAGGAGGCCACCTCCTGTCCATGGCTGTCGACCACCATCAGCCGCCACTCCTCCACCTTCTCGACCGCCGGCCGGAAGCGGGCCACCGGGCCGGCACCGAGGACGTCGAGCCAGGGGCGCGGCAGATAGGGGGAAGGCTCGCCGGCCGTGACGGCCAGCAACGGGGAGACCAGGTCGGGCACGGAGCGGTTCAGCACGTCCATCACGCTGCCCCATTCCAATCCGGGGGCCTGCTGCGGATCGATGTCGACCTCGAGTTCGGGCCGCTCGAACTCGATCCGGATGCGGTTCTCGCCCTCGACGGTCAGGCTGCCGAAGGCTGTGCCATCCTTGCCACCTTCCAGCGCCATGCCGGTATCCGCCGCCGCGGTGCTAGTGGGAGCCGGCTCCGGGCCGGCCGGTGGGGCCTCGGCGGCGAGGGCAGGTCCCACGATGGCCGGAACCGCCGCCACCAGGGCCAGGGCGATCAGGGCCGCGAGCGGGCGGCCGACCAGCTGCATGGATCCTCGCTGCTTCAAGGACGGGAACATGCTCTTGCCTCCTCTAGCGGGAATCCCGCAGGCGGTAGCGGAAGGTGATCGTGCCCCACTGCTCCTCCGTGTTGCCCGCAGGCAGGGCCGCGAATCGCCAGCGGCGCAGGGCCGCCACCGCGTTGTCGTCGAAATCGCTGTAACCGCCGGTCTTCTGCAGCTGCACGTTTTCCTTCACGCGGCCGTCGGGCATCACCACGAACGACAGGGTCACCGTGGCCTCGACCGCCTCGCTCATCGCCCACTCCGGGTAGACGGGCATGGGATGGCTGACCACGGGCCGGTTCGCGATCGGGCCGGTCAGGGTCACGCCCTCCAGCGTCCGGGCGGCCGTGGGCGTCTCGCTCACGGCCGGCGCCGGTTCGTTATCCGGGACCGGAGGCGGAGCGGCCAGAGCGGGCCGCCGCGACGGCGTGGGCTCGCGGCGCAAGGACAGCGGGTCGCCCGCCGGACCCTGTTCGCGAGTCAGCTCCCGCGGAGCGGCGGACGGGGTGCTCAGCGCTGCACTGGGAGAAACCGGAGCGGCGGCGGACCAGCGCGAGGTGGGCTCGGAGGCGGCCAGCAGGCCGGGCCGGGGCTCCTGCTTGCGGAGAGCGGCCAGCCGTTCGTCCAGCCGGTCCTTGAGCGCGCTGGAGTTCTGGGGCTGCGGCTCGACCGGGGCCCGCTTCAGCTCGCGGCGGAACTGGACGGCCGGCCGTTGCACGTCCGAGGCCGGCGCGGGCTTCTCCTCCTGCTTCGCCGGCTTCGGTTTCGCCGCGGGAGGCAGAGGCTTGACCGCGGCCACGGGCTCGGGCTCGAGCCAGGAGATCTCGACCATACCCAGCGGCTCGGTCGTATCGGGCCGCACCAGGATGAGCCAGCAGAACAGCAGCGCGTGCCACAGCAGGCTCGCCACGAAACAGCGGCGCTGGCGGCGGCGCAGCGAGGGCAGCTCACCATTGAGGGGCGGTCCGCCCGCCGGTACGAGATCGGGTGAATTCACGGCTGCTCACCTCCTCTCTGGCGCGTGGCAATGGCCAGGCGCATGGCGCCTCCGGTACGGGCTTCCTCCAGGACCTTTCGCACGAGTCCGTGCGGCAGGCCGGCGTCCGCGCGAATGACCACCAGGGCTTCCGGACGGCCCAGGCTCGCCAGCCGGGCCCGCAGGAGCGGAGCCACGTCCTCCACGAGAGCGGCGGCCTGGTCCTCGACCGCGATGCGGCCGTCGCGCCCGATCGTCACGCTGACGTAGCTCGGCTCCTCGAGATCGCGGGTGAAGGCCGATGGCAGCCGCACTTCCAGATCGGACAGCGTGAGCATGGGGGCGGTCACGAGCAGGATGATGACCAGGACCAGGGCCACGTCGATGATTGGCGTGACGTTGATCTTCACGAGCATCGGGGCTCTCGAGACCAGGGGCGGTCGCATGCTACCTCCCGCAGACGGCGATGGAGCCCGCGCCGCCGCTCTTGGACCGGTCCAGCACGTCGACGAACGTGCCGTGGCTGATCTCGTCGCTGCAGGTGATGACGACCTGGGCCGTCGGCGAGGCCTGGAGCAGGGGGGCGAGCACCGCCTGCAGCTGCTGCCGCGCCACCAGGGTCCGGTTCACCCGCAGGCTGTCCTCCGAGAGGATGGTCACCTCGATCCTCGTGACCTTCTCCTGCCGCGACGCCCGCCGGGCGCTGGCCTCGGCGCTGCGCACGCCGATGGCCGACTCGAAGGCCAGGGGGGTCGCCAGCAGGAGGATGACGACCAGGACCAGCGAGACGTCGATCAGCGGCGTCATGTTGACGCTGGTGAGGCGCTCGTCGGACTCCGCGGGCCGATTCCACCTCATAGCGACTCCTCTCAGGCCGAGACGCCGGCCGGCTGGTCGGCGGGTTGTTCGACGTCCTCGATCGGCGGCACCAGACCAGCCAGTGGATCCGCCCCAACACCGCGGGTCGCACCCGCGGCGGCCTCGTGCGGCTGGATGCGGTGGTCGCCGATCACGCCGGTCGCCACGGCGGCCGCCAGGCTGCGCAGGGTGCGCGCGTGGTTCTCGGCCACGGTCAGCGCGACGTTCAGGCGGCGGCTGAGATGGTTGTAGAGCATGACCGCGGGCACGGCGATGATGAGACCCGCCGCCGTCGTCAGCAGGGCCTCGGCCACACCGGCGGCCACGATCGAGGGCGCCGCCGAGCCGGTCTGGGCCATGTCGTGGAAGGCTCGCATGATGCCCCAGACGGTGCCGAGCAGTCCGATCAGGGGCGCCACGGCGGCCATGGTGCCCAGGGTTCCGAGGTTGCGCTCCAGCAGCAGCTTCTGGCGGCTGAGGGCGATTTGCATCCTCTCCTCCGTGTCCGCCGCGTTCGGGTCGGGCCCGCGCAGGACCTCCGCCGCCACGACGCCGACCGGGTGGGAGTTGCTCTGGCAAAGCTCGATCGCTGCATCCAGACGCTTCTGGCGCACCAGACCCGCCACCTGGGCCAGGAGCTTGTCCGCGTTCCCGCCGCGCTGGCGGAAGTAGAAGATGCGCTCGAGGGCAATGGCCAGGGTCAGGACGCTGCATGCGACCAGGGCGATCATGATGGGGCTGCTGCGGAAGGCCCCGATCCAGTCGAAGTCGGCGAACATGTTACTCTCTCCTTGGTGCACCCGCGGTTTGCATACCTAGTGAACGATCGCCGCCAGCTCGGAGGCGCGCCCGGAGGCCGCCGCCGCCAGCTCGGGATCCGTGGCGTGCTCCGCCAAATCGCGGTACACGGCCACGGCCTTGCGGTAATCCTGCTTCTCCTCGTAGAGCGAGGCGGCGCGGGCCAGGGCTGACAGGCGGAAGGGGTCGCTGCGGTCCTTGCAGGCGCGGACGCGCTCGTAAGCCGCCAGGGCGCCCGTCTTGTCGCCGCCGCTCTCGCGGCAGCGTCCGAGCCGGTACTGCAGCTCCGTCACCATCTCCGCCGGGGGATGCGCCGCCAGGGCGCGATCCAGCTCGGCCATGGCCTCCTCGAGCCGCCCGGTCCGCTCGTGGATGTCGCTGAGCTGCAGGGCCACCTCGGCCGCTCGTTCGTCCTCCGGCCAGCTCGCCCGGTAGCGGGTCAGGCTGGACAGGGCTTCCGCGTCGCGGCCCAGCCGTCGCTGGCAGAGCGCCAGGTTGTAGAGGGCGGCGCGGGCCGTCTCCTTGTCCGGATCCTGCTCGAGCACGCCGGTGAACTCGACGGCGGCGCGCATGGGATCGTCCGCCTCGAAGCAGAGCATGCCGAGACGGAAGTGGACCGTCGTGCGCAGCTGGCTATCGCGGAAGAAGACCAGGAACTGCTCGAAAGCCTGGCGCGCCGCCGCCGTCTCGCCCGCCCGCTGGTAGGCGTCTGCGGCCAGGAACTGAGCCCGGTCGGCGGCGGAGAAGGAGGGGAACTGGCTGACCACGCGGCGGAACTCCTCGGCCGCCGCGGCGAAGTCCTCTTGCTCGTAAAGACGCTGAGCCACGCGGAACTGGGCGTCGGCCGCAAACGCACTGCCGGGATGCTCCTCGATCAGCCGGCGCAGCTCCTGCTGGCCGTCCTCCAGCTGGCCGAGCCGATAGAGGGCCATCTCGATGCCACGCTCGGCCTCGTGGGCCTCGCGCGTGCCGCCGAAGCGTTCCAGGACCGCGGAGAAGCCGGCCAAGGCCTGGGCGTCCAGCCCGGCGTTGTAGTCGCACTGGGCGATGCGGAGCAGACCCACCGCGGCGGCCGAGCTGCCGGCGAAATGTTCCAGCAGGCCCTCGTAGCAGCGCCGGGCGTCCTCGTAGTGCTCGGCCTGGAAGTAGATGTCGCCGGCGCGGGCCCAGGCCCGTTCGGCGATCTCGTCGTCCGGCGCCTCGCGCACGATCCGCTCCCAGGCATCGATGGCATCGCCGGCGAGGTCGAGCCGCAGGTAGCACAGGCCCGCCTGGTAGAGCGCCAGCAATCGCTGAGGGTGGTCGGGATAGCGCGCCAGGAATTCCTGGTAGCCGGAAGCAGCCTCCGCGTACTCCTGACGGTTGAAGCGCACGTGGGCCATGCCAAGGAAGGCCTGGGCCAGCCGGCCGTGGTCGGTGGCGTCGGCGTAGCGCTCGAGCATGCGCTCCTGGGTGGCGATGGCCTGATCGTACTCTCCTTCCTGGGCCTGGATCCAGGCCAGCAGCTGGTTCGCCGGGACGGCGGCCGGGTGATCGCCGAACTCGCTCAGCAGGCGATCCAGACCGGCACGGGCCTCGACGAGCTGCCCCTGCGCGGCCAGGGCATCGGCGTCGATGAGCAGGGCATAGGCTCGCCAGGGCGAGTTCGAGGCGGGAGTCTTCTGTAGCAGCAGGTGCGGTGCGCCGGCCAGCTGGCCCAGATCGCCCGCGCGGTAGTAAGAGAGTTCCAGCAGGCAAAGCGCCGCCTCGACCAGTTCCTGGTGCTCGGGCGAGGCGAAGACGATCATGCCGTCGGCATCCTCGTTGCTGGCGTAGCGGTCCAGCACGAGCTGAAAGTAGGGCAGCGCCGCGCGCGGGCGGTTCTGATCGAGCAGGCCGACCCCGGCCAGGTAGGCGGCGGCCGGGGCCTCCGGCTCCAGGGGATAGCCCTCGACAACGGCCTGGTAGGCGCTGGTGGCGTCCGCGCGGCGGCCGAGCCTGTCCAGGCAACGACCCACGCGGTACTGGGCCCCGGCAGCGATGGCGGCGTCGAAGTAGCTGGTCAGGACCCGGTTGTACTCGCGGATGGCATCCTCGTACCGCCCCTGGGCGACCGCGGCCTCCCCGAGCAGGAACTGGGCGCGGGCGGCGGCAGCGGTCCCCGCGTGTTCGCTCGTGACCTGGGCCAGCAGGGGCACGGCAGCCTCGATCTCCCCGGCCAGGAACCGGCAGGCGGCGCGCCGCAGGGCCGCCTCGGCTACCACCGACGGGGTGGGGGCAACGGCCATGACCTGCTGGAATTCCTCGGCGGCGCTCTGCCAGGCACCGCTCTGCAGGAAGACGTTGGCCTTGGCCAGCATGGCGTGCTCCCGCAGCGGGGAGTCGGGATACCTCTGGGCCATCTCCTGGAAGACGGCGGCGGCCTTCAACATGTCGCCGAGAGCCCGATGGCAGAGCGCGCGTAGGTAGAGAGCGGCCGCGCCCTCGGCCCCTTGCAAGGCGGTCACGGCCGTCTCGGGCCGGCCGCCCAGGTAGTCCAGGATCGCCGCAGCCAGCACGTAGCGGGGATCGGCCGTCATCCAGGGAGCGTCGGTCACGAGGCCACCGAGCAGCTCGGCCGCCTCGCTGTCCTCGCGGCAGCGGATGCGGTTGAGAGCGAGGGCCAGCTGTGCCTCCGCGCGCAGGGGGCTCTCCTGGTGGCGGTCGAGCCAGCGGCGCCATTCCTTGGCGGCCTCCTGGTCGCGGCCGGCGGCCTCGAGGGTCCCGATGCCGGCCAGCGCGGCCGCGGCCTCGAGGGCTTCTCCGTCGAGGGCCTTGCCGGCCCGCTTGAAGGCCTGACCGGCCTCCTCCGGATCACCGAGGGCCAGTTCCAGCTCGCCGCGCAGCATGTTCAACGCGCCCTGCTGCTCCTTGGGCACGCCGGCCTGTTCGCGCGCCGCCAGCGCCGCCGCCACCGCCCGCAGGGCGGCCGGACGCTCGGAAGGCAGCAAGGCGCGGGCGGTCTCCAGATCGAGTCCGATGGTGGACAGGGAGGCCGGTGCGGCGGGCGGCGCGGCCGCTTCGGTTGCGGTCGTGGCCGGCGTCGGATCGGCGTCGCGGGCTCCGGCGAGGTCGGCGACCGCGAGCACCAGACCCAGAAGGACCAGGGCCGATCCGGCGGAATGCTTCATCGTTCTTGAGCACGTCCTCATGCTTCAGCTCCCCGGAGGCGCGGCGGCGCGCCTAGTCGACGATCACCGGCACAGCACCTTGCGGCCCGCCGGTGTAGATCTCCACGACCCGCTCGCGCCCCACGAACTCGCGACCCTCTTCGTCGTGCACGACGAGGCGGTAGCGGTACAGACCGTCGGGCTGCGGCAGGCCGGCCTCGTTCTTGCCGTCCCACAGGACGTGCGCCGGCGGGACTCCCTGCCCGCCGAAGCGGCGGACGATCTCGTCGGACTTGTTGCGGATCGTCAGCGTCCAGTCCCTGGCCTCGCCCCGGGTATGGGCGGCCAGCAGGATACGTGTGACGGGTTGCTGCCCGGTGGGGGAGAAGATCTCGGGCGTCGCCTGGCTGCTGGCGTAGAAGCCACCGAAGCGGAAACTCAGGGCCAGACGATGGGTCACGCCCAGTTCGTGATCGGTGGCGGCGTAGTCGAACTGCAGTCCGTTGGGGAAGCGGTAGCCGAAGCCGCCGGCCAGGTTCTGAGTGTCGTAGCCCAGACGCAGGGCGAAGTTGTGAATCGGCCACACTTCGGTGCCGGCGCGCAGGCTCGCACCGGGGCCGTCGCGCTGGTCGACCTCGGCCGTCACCAGGGCCGCACCGTCGAGCAGTCGCACCGCGGCTCCGGCCCGCAGCTCGGTCGGGATCTTCTCCTCCGTCTCGCGCAACGTGAGCTTCGGCCCTCCCAGGTTCAGCAGGGACGCGCCCAGCTGGAAGTCGGGCGTCACCTCGTAGATAGCTCCGAGATCCAGACCCGAGCCGCTGGCGCTGTAATCCTCCACGCCCTGCCGGACGACGCGCACCCCGGCCCCGATCGACAGGGGGCCGTACGCCTTGGCCGCGGTGGCCAGGAACGTCATGTCATCGATGGTGAACTCGCCGAGCGGATCGTTCAGCTCGCTGGTACGCTCGAAGTCGTCCGACTGCAGCGACAGCAACGTCAGGCCGAAGCTCGGCAATGTGCGATTGGGCAGGGCGAAGGACAGACCGGTGATCGAGGTCGACTCGAACAGCCGCACCGTGCCGAGCTGAACTTCCCCCCGGTCCAGCCGGACCACGCCGGCGGGATTCCACAGCGTGCCGCTCGCATCGTCGGCGACGGCCACGAAGGCCCCGCCCATGCCCGCGCTGCGGGCCCCGGCATAGCGAGCCAGCCAGTCACCGGCCGCGCCGCCGTCGGCATCCTCGGCTCGCGCTGTTCCCGCCACCGGAAGCAGGACCGCGAGGATCAGGAGCGCGGTCAACGCTCGGCGGGGGAGGTGGCTCGTGATCCTGATCTGCATGACGGTCCTCCTGCACTAGCGCACGACGCCGATCTTGCGGCGCATGGAGTGAAGTGTCGTCCCACCTGCGTCGGCCTCGATCAGCAGGACGTAGCCGCCGCTGGCCACGGGATCTCCCTTGCCGTTGCGGCCGTCCCAGCGGAACTCGTTCAGCCCGGCCATTCCGCCCTCGCCACCGGGAGCGAACTCGCGCTCCAGCACGAGGCCGCCGCTGAGCGTCCACAGGCGCAGGCGCACGTGGGCATCCGTCTCCAGGACGTAGGCGATGACCGTGGGTGCCTCGTCGGGATGGAAGGGATTGGGGTAGTTCGTCAGCGTGCCGCCGGCTGCGTTGGGATCGACGAAGGCCATCTCGATGTCCACCTGGGCGACCAGCGCCTCGCAGGTGGCGACGATGCGCGCGGTGCCCTGCTCGCGGCCGCTGAGGAAGTCGGCCAGGGCGGCGCCCTCGACACTGGTGGTGTCCTGCAGGACGGTGAGGACGCCGTCGCCGGACACGTGGCTGAAATCCACCCCGCGGTCCGGCACGCCGTTGTCGTAGAGATCCACCAGGCTGGCCGTGATCATGGCGTGGCGGTTGCCCCGCAGCCAGGGCGGCGAGGCTTCCAGGGTCAGCCGGTCCGGAGCCCCGGGGCGGACATCCAGCACGTCGGTGATGGCAGGGATGTTGCCCGCCTCGTCGCTGACCACCAGGACGATCCGCTCGGCGCAGGTGTAGGTCTGCTGCACCGTCCGCTGCCCTTGCAGCAGCTGGAAGCGCGTGTTGAGCAGGGTGCCGCAGCCGGGCTCCTGGGTCGAGGCGTTGCGCACCACCACGTCCACGAAGGAGTTGATCTCCTGGATGACGCTGCCGGCGTCGTTGACCGCCCGCACCGTCAGGCTGAAGGCCTCGCCCGCCTGCACGGTCGTGGGCGCGATGTCGGCCTCCAGGTGCAGGCCGCTGGAGATGGCCCGGACCTGGGTCGTGCTCGCCGGCATGGCCGGCTGATCGAGGTTCGTGGCGGTGATCTGCTGATAGCCGCCGGTCGACAGGCGCAGGACCATCTCGACCTGTCCGTCGACGAGGGCCGCGTCGGACGGCAGCTCGGCCAGGGGATCGGTGCAGGTGATCCGGACCATGTCCGTGGCACCCCCGACGGGATTCCACCAGGCGTCCGTGGCCAGGACGGTCACCGTGAAGGCGAAGCTGATGCTCTGATCCGTGGCCTCGCCGCTGCGGCCGTCCTCGGCGCCAGGAAAGACTTCCTCGCCCGGAGCCAGGATCAGCAGGCGCGTGTACGGCCCCGGCAACACGGTCACAGGAGTGCTCGTGCCGGCCGGCACGGCATCCGTGACGTCAGTCGCGGTCAGGGTTTGCTGGCCGGCCAGGTAGAGGGTCACCGGCACGCTAGCCTCGCCGCTCGCCAGCTGGAAGGTGTCCGGTAGGGCGGCGTTGGGATCGCTGGAGGTCAGCACGACGCGCGGGGTCATAGTCGTGACGCGGTTGAAGTACTCGTCCACCGCCCTGACCAGCACCGTGAAGGCCGTGCCGGCGGCCTGCTCGTCGGCCGTCCCGGTCAGCCCCGTGGCGGTGCCGCCCTGCGGCAGCTGGCCCGGCAGCAGGACCTGCAGGCCGGCGTACGGTCCCGCCACCACCTGCAGGGGATCGCTGGTGCCCACGTGAGGCGGCGAGGCGTAGTCGGCGCACGAGAGGGAGACGGACCCTCCGGCACCGCGGAACACGACATCGCCCGTCCAGATGCCGGCCACGAGGGTGACGTGTTCGGGCGTGATGCTTCCGGCCCCGGTGTTGGCCGACAGCCGGGCGTCGCCGGCGAAGCTCGTCAGGGTATTGCCGGCGCTGTCGGTGGCACGGATCGTCACCGATACCGGATCGCCGGCCTGGACCACGGCGGGCAGCGGATCGAACTCGAAGTGGTGGGCACCGCTGGCCATGACCGGGATGCCGTCGCTGGTCATGCCCTGGATGGAGCCCGAGGTCTGGTCGCTGACCGTCAGGGTCTGCGTGCCGACGGTGCCGAGCGACACCGTCAGCTGTACGTGACCGCTGACCAGAGCGCCGGTCACCGGGGTCGAGGCCAGGGGATCGCTGGAGATCACGCGGACCGAGTGGTCGATCGGCACGGGGTTCCAGTACAGGTCCGTGGAGAAGATGTCGATCGTGAACGGCTGGTCGGCGCCCTGCGTGGCGGGCGAGCCGGTGACACCGCTGGCGCTGCCGGGGGCCGGATCCTGGCCCGGCACCACGATTTGGACCCGCGCTAGGTTGCCGGGATGGACCGTGAAGGGGTCGCTGGTCCCGTTCTTCTCCGGCTGGCTTGCCAGGTAGGCGTAGATGTTGACGTTGCCGCGGTTGATGCTGGTCTCGTCCGCCCGGTACAGGGTGACCGCGCCGGACCAGAGGCCGTTCACGAGGTTGACCGTAGACGGCTCGATGCGGCCGAGCCCGTAGCTGGTCTGCTGCTGCAGCTGGATGGGGCCGTTGTAGCCCGTGACCGGCTGGCTGGCCGGGTCCACGGCCCACAGCTCGATCTGCATGGGCTGACCGGCGTACTGGTTCTTCTGGTGGATTTCCGCGAAGACGAAGCCCTGCAGGACAAGCGCCTGCACGGAGGCCGAGACCGCCGTCGGCAGGGTGGGATCGCTGACGTCGCTGGCGGAGAAGGTGAAGCCGCCGGCGGCGTTCAGGGCCACGGTCAGCGTCAATTCCCCGTCGGCCAGCGGCTGATCGCCAGGCAGGGTCGCGCTGGCGTCCGAGCTCGTGACGTGGAATACGTCGCTGACGCCGGCGATGGTGTGCCACTGGTCGTCGCAGGCGCGCACCAGGATCTCGAACGGTACGCCCACCGTCTGGTCGCTGGGTACGCCGATCTTGCCGGAGATTGTGCCCGGCGCCGCCTGCTCGCCGGGCAGCAGGACCTGGAGCCTGGTGACGGTCTGGGCCGCGCCTTCGGCCGGCAGCAACGTCACGGCCGCCAGCAGGACCGCGGTCCCCAGGATGATGGCGCGCAATCTGGATCGCACGGGCCGCCCCTTCTGCTTGGTGGCCCGCCGGCTCCGGCGGCTGCCACTCGCTCGCCAACTGCAGGACCGCCCCTCCCATCTCGCGGGAGGTGCGCCCAAGTGTCCGCTTCTTGCGATGTGTATCCCATCCAAGAGACATGCCAGAAACCGCTTGGGCCCTCGCCATCCGCCGGTTGGCGGCGCCGCGTCGCCAGTTCGATCAGGGATGTTCTGCTCCATCGCCCACCGTTCCATGCAGTTCCGCAAGGTGGTTTGGGATGGGCCTTGAAGTGGCGATATGGCAGGAGAGGGAGCGCAGCGTAGCGCAGCTCCACACAATTGATCAAACCCAAGTCCGGGTGGTGGCGTGTTGCCTGCAGGCTGCCCGGCCCGGCCGTTGCGATTTGCAGGGAGGATTCTCGGCTAAGGCCATCCCGCGCTCGCATCGTGCCATGACGAGAATCGCGCGAAATCCCCCTCCGCCATGGGGCATGAGGCGGATCACCCGGCTGCCGCAAAGCGTGATCCGCCACGGGAGGCCGACCAGCCGCTGACGGCAATCGGCCACGCACTCGCGGGCATCCCCCAGGCTGCAAGATTCCCCTGGAAATAAGCCTTGCTCCCCTTGACGGCAGTCCGGAGTATGCTAAATTATTAGCATAATGCCAATTTTTTAGCATGCTGTTCCGCGGAACCGGAGGGTCCCCGGCTCCCGAGCCGAGAGAGCGAGAATCATGACCGGCAATCCCCACGAGAACCTGAGCCGGCGCGAGCGGCAGATCATGGAGATCGTCTACCGACTCGGCGAGGCCACGGCGGCCGTCGTCATCGAAAACCTGACCGATCCGCCGAGCTACTCGGCCGTCAGAACCCACCTGCGCATCCTCGAGGACAAGGGGCACCTGATGCACCGGCAGGATGGGCCGCGTTACGTCTACCTGCCCACCGTTCCCCGGTCCCGGGCGCGGACCTCGGCCCTCCGCGATCTGCTGCGCAACTTTTTCGACGGCTCGCGCGAACAGATGATCGCGGCGCTGCTGGACGACCCAGCCGAGATCTCGGACGAGGAGCTGGAACGGCTGTCCCGCATGATCGACAAGGCGCGCCAGGAAGGGCGCTGAAATGAGCCTCTACGGCAACCTCGCCCGGTTGATCGACCTTTCCGGCATCTGGGCCGACCTCTGGTGGCAGACCCTGTTGAAGGGCAGCGGCCTGCTGCTGGCAACCGGCCTGCTGAGCCTGGCGCTGCGCCGCGCCTCGGCCGCCACGCGGCATCTGCTCTGGACCCTGGCGGTGGCCGGCCTGCTGGGCCTGCCGCTCTTCGTGTCCAGCCTGCCGGCCTGGGAGATGACGATGCCCTCCTGGCTGGCCCGCGGGGTGGAGCAGGAAGCACCCGGTCCCGTTGCGGATCTCGTACCCCCGTCTCAGGCATTCGCCGTGCGTGGAGGTGCGGGATCCGGACCGGCGGCCCTGCTGCGGGCCGATGTCTGGCTCTTCGCCCTCTGGCAAACCGGCCTGCTGCTGGTGCTGGCTGTCTTCGGTGGTTTTGCGCTGCGGCTCCGTGGGCTGATCCGCCGGTCCCGGCCGGTGACCGATCCCGGCTGGCTCGGCTTGCGGGATTCGCTGTCGCGCGAGCTGAGAATCAGAGAGCCGGTCCGCCTATTGCAGGATGAAGGCCCCGGATCACCCCGCGTGCTGGGCTTTCGCCGGCATTTCATTCTGCTCCCGCAACAGTGCGATGAGTGGAGCGAATCCCAGCGCCGCAACGTCCTGCTGCACGAGCTGGCCCACGTCAAACGCCGCGACTGCCTGACCCAGTGGATCGCCATGCTGGCCTGCGCGCTGCACTGGTACAATCCGCTCGTCTGGCTGGCCACCGGGCGCCTGCGGCTCGAGAGAGAGCGTGCCTGCGACGACCAGGTGCTGCTGGCCGAGGCCAGGGCCTCCGCCTACGCGCAGCAGCTGCTGGACCTGGCCCGCAGCCTGCGAAAGGGCCGCCAGTTCATGTACGCGGGGCTGGCCATGGCCAGGTGCTCGCCGATCTCCGGCCGCCTCGCTGCCCTCCTGGATCCCCGGCGGCACCGCGGCCGTCTCGACTATTTCCGCATCGTGGCGATCAGCTGTTTGATCGCCATGCTGGTGATGGCTCTGGGTGCGTTCCGGCCGGTGGTGGCCAGCGGCGGGCGTACGAGCCGGCCCGCGCGCCCCGACGGCCTGGCCGGGCTGCTGCTCTGCCAACTTGATGCCGACCTCGATCTGCACGGCGTACCCGCAGAGCAGCTCGCCGCCGCACTCGACAAGGTGGCAAGGCTGGAGTCCACAGATCGGAGACGCCGGGCTCTCGAGCAGCTGGGCTTGCGTGCTCTGACGATCGAGGAGTTCGGCGCGTTGCTGGATTCGCTGGCCGGCCGAGGATCCGACTTCAGGGTGGCCAGCCCGTTGACCCTCGCGGACCTGCGCGGTCCGGACGGGACGATCACCGGCCGTTCGCTCATCGCCGCCCTCGAGAGCATCGCCGCGGACGACGAGCACATGCGGATCCTGGTTCCCGCGACGGAATCCAAGCCAAGGAGCCTGCGATGAATGCCCGCCCCACACGTATCGGGTTTCTCCTGCCATCACTTCTGCTCCTGCTTTCGGTTGCCATCCTCCTCTCGCCGCCGACGGCCGTTCGTGCGGCCGAGGAAAGCATCGTCGACGGCGTCATACACGTCACCAACGGCGCCGAACCCGCCGAGGGCGTGCAGACCGTCCAAATGGAGGAGCTGTGGCGCGTCGGCGGCGCGGACGACGAGGATACGATCTTCGGGGTCATCAACCGCATCCTGACCGACGAGCGGAACATCTACCTGCTGGATTTCCAGCTGGCGCAGGTCTGGGTCTTCTCGCACGCGGGCGAGCCGGCCGGCACCCTCGGCCACGAGGGCGAGGGACCCGGCGAGTTCCGCCAGCCCGTGGACATGTGCTTCCTGCCCGACGGAACCCTCGGCGTGCTACAGGCCCTCCCGGGCAAGGTGATCAAGCTGAACCTGGATGGCACCCCGGCCGGCACCTGGATCCTGGGCGATCCCGCCCAGAGCGGCTCCTACATCATGCGCGGACTGAGCCAGGGCGGGGGTGTCGTGGTGGCGGGCGGCGTCCAGCAGAGCATCGACGAGGCGACCGGTGCCGTCACCGTCGAGACCTTCCTGAGCCGTCTGAACGCAGAGGGCTTGCGCGACCTGACCTTTGCCGCCAAGACCGTGACCCTGCAGATGCAGAACCTGCACCTGGACGAGGTCGAGCTGACCGACGGTCCTCACCGCCGCTTCGACGTGGCGGCGGATGGCCGCGTGGTGGTGGCGATTCCCCGCAACCGGTACGAGGTGAGCATCTTCGGGCGCGATGGCAATCTCGAGCGCGTGTTCAGCAGAGATTACGTATCCTGGCAGCGCAACGAGCAGGCACTCGACATATGGCGGCGCATCCTGGAGTCCCACGCGCGGGCGGTAGCCCCCGGCGCGCCCATCAGCTACGAGAAGACCGAGCCGGACGTCGAGCAGCTGCGCGTCGGGCCGGACGGTTCGGTTTGGATCCTCACCGGCCGCGCGATGTGGGAGCCACCCGCGGGAGTCTTCACCAGCTACGACGTCTTCACACCCGCAGGGCGCTTCCAGAAGCAGGTGCGCGTCGTCTGCCCGGGCGTTCCCCGGCAGGACCTGCTCTTCTGGACGGGGGAGGATCTGGCCTTCATGGTCACCGGCTACTGGGACTCCGCCCTGGCCCGCTTCGGCGGAGCGGGCGCCGCCATCGCGGACGAGGACGAACCCGAGCCCATGGCGGTCATCTGCTACCGCGTCGTCCCCTGAACGTGAATCCCGGGCCACCGGTACAGGTGTCGGCTGCCATGCCGGTTCCGCACGGCCGGGGCCATTTGCAAGCACGAGGGCCGCCACCCGGCGGCAGCGGCCCTCTTCTTCTCGCCTCGTGCGGTGGACCGCGCTAGAAGCGCGTCACGGACTGGCGAATCACGTTGCGATTGGGAAACTCTATGTCCTCGATCTCGGCAATGTGCGCGTGCCGCAACGTCGGTGATTGATCGATCCGCACCGTGTCGGCGTCCACCAGGGAGAATGCGTCCACCAGCTGCCAGAGCGCGTAGACGATGGTGTGCGACGGGTCCGATTGCACCGAGTAGGTCTCGCTGAACGTGTTCTCCTCGCTGAAGGTGACGGCGTTCACCTCGCCCACGGTTGAGGTCTGCTCGTAGCTGGCGGTGACCGAGGCCGAGAATGCACTCCAGCTTCCCCCGACTTGCACCTCGACACCGATGGTCTGGGAGAACTCCCGGCTCTCCTCGTGAGCTGTCGAGGTGCCGTAGGAAATGGTCTCCTCCTGCTGGTAGGAGGTGCCGGGATCCAGCGTGACCTGCTTGAGCTTGCGCCAGTAGCGCCTGTGCAGCAGGCGCGGACGGGCGTCGATGTAGGAACGGTTGCTCGTCCCGGGATCGCACGAGAACTCCGGCAGGACGTCTTCACAGGCCAGGATCAGGTGCCGGTTCACGTTGGTCCAAGGGGTGGCGCCGGTGTCCTGCATCATCTGCAGCTCGGTCACGAGGGGTTCGAACTCCGGCAGGGGATCCGAGAGGCCGATGGCGATCTCGTTCGAATGGACCGGCAACAGCTCGTTGACCGAGCTGGGAACCGGGATTTCCGGCAGATTGGCCGGCGCGGGAGGCGGCGGCTCACCGGGATTGTCGTCGCCGCAGCCGGGCATCAGGATTCCCGCGAGCATCATGACGAGCATCCCGGTGAGGCACAGGCTCTTCTTCATGGCGCGATCTCCTTCGGGCTGGCGGCGGCTAGAGGGCCAGGTACGAGAGGTAAATGTAGGCGCTGTCCCCCCCTGCATCGTAGTTCAGGTCGGTGTTGATGCGCGTGAATCCGGCCGGTGGTGGGCCGGTGTTCGCTTGAACGTGGAGGTCGCGAATCGTGGTGCAGGCCGGATCCTTGGTGTACCAGAGCCAGATGAAGGCGGTGTCCCCTCCGCAATTACGGTTCAGATCCACGTTGATCCGGGTGTAGGCCGCGTTCGTCGGTGGCTGGCCATTGTTCACGGTCACGGCCAGACCGGTGATCGGGGCACCCACGCCCTTCCTGTAGCAGACATAGATGTAGTCGCCGCCCGCATCCTGGTTGAGATCGACGTTGATCTTGGTGTAACCGACCGGCGGCTGGATACCGGAACTACCGCCGTAGATGACGGTGATCTCCGTTATGCAAGCCTGGGCGAGCGCTGACGTGGGAGTGACGAGTGCGAACGTGAAGAGAGCGAGGATCATTGCGGATTTCGCGGCGACATTTGGCAATCGGCTGCGGCCAGGTCCGCGCAGCGAGCCAGCGGCAAGGTCCGCTGTTGTCATGCAACTCACGTCGACCTCCCTTGCTGAAGCGGATTGGAGATGACAGCCGCCAGCACTCTAGCAAACTGATTATCGATTGTCGCCAGGATTGTGGGCCCGCATCCTCAGCTCGGGACATCGTGGTTAAGAACATTATTGAAAACAGGATACTGCTGCCGGGCGCCAGCCCGCCGCATGACGGGAGTGGCCATCACGATCCGATCGAGCGGCGCGACCGGACAGCTCGTCGGTTCGTTGCTGGTCACCGAGTCGGTTGACATGCTGCCAACACTGGAGAAGGATATCGAGATGACCCGAGAACTGCAGATCCGGAGCTTCCGAGCGGAGGACGGGGCGGCCTGCCATGAGCTGCGCCGCGCGGCCTTCCTCGGCGTCTTCAGCACTTTTCTGCCCCCGGATGCCGTCCTGGGGGGCGCCGAATCCTACGGCGTCTCGGAGTTCACGGAGCGAATCGGGGCCATGGAGAGCTGCGTCGCCGTGCGCGACGAGTTTCTGATCGGTTTCTGCACGATCCGGGTGCTGTCGGCGACCCATGCGGAGCTTCTCTACCTCTACGTCGCTTCCGACCACCGTGGCACCGGTGTCGGCTCGCAGCTGGCGCGCCACGCCGAGCAGCAGCTTCTACGGTCTCACCCGGAAATCACGACACTCTTCCTGGACACCGCCGTGCCCGAGTACAACCAGTCGTTCTGGGAGCGCCTGGGATATCGCCTCGCCGGATCAAGCTTCTGTGACTATCCGTCGGGAAGGATCCCGGCAATCCGCCTCGAGAAGAGAGTGGACGGACCAAGCCCTGACAGAGAATGATCTGAGTAGATGGTGCGCGGCTCGCCTTCCGCCGAGGAGCCGCCCGGCATGATCTATGTGTAACACCTTCCACAATAATCCGTAATAATCCCCCCAGAAAGAGGGAGCATTGCCCTTTGCCGCCGGCCCGAGCATGAACAGGAGGCTTCACCATCATGCTGCCCAGAGGAAAGTCAGCTCTGCCGGGAACGAGCGCGGCGATGCGCGCCGTTCACGATCGCATGGCCTCATCCTTCGCCTCCCGAGTCAATCTCCTCCTCCTCCTCTTCGTCGCCGGCCTGCTGGCCCTCCTGGGCGCCGCGCGCCCGGGCCAGGCGCAGATCAGGTTCGCCATGCCCGGCCAGCTCCCGCCCATCGGCGCCGAGATCCGCGCGGCCATCGTCGACAGCCTGACCGCCGTCATCGACTCGGTCTACGTGCTCGAGGAGCCGGCCAAGCGGATCGTCGCCGGGCTGCGGCAGCGCCTCGCCGACGGCGCCTACGACGGCCTCACCGACCCCGCGGAGTTCGCGCAGAAGCTGTACGATGACGCCCAGACCATCAACCACGACGGGCACTTCCGCATCGCCGCCCTCCTGCCGCTCGATCCCGCCGTGGTCGAGGCCCAGCAGGTCGAGGATCCGGTGGACATCGAGCGCCAGCGGCGGCTCCGGCGCGCTGGGAATTACGGCTTCAAGCGGGCCGAGATCCTGCCGGGCGGCGTGGGCTATTTGCGATTCGACCAGTTCGCCGACGGTGACGACGCCTTCGCGGCCGCAGCGGCGGCCATGAACTTCCTCTCGAACAGCAACGCCGTGATCCTGGACCTGCGCTACAACGGCGGCGGCTCGGCCGCGATGATCCGCCTCCTCTGCGGCTACCTCTTCCCGGAGAGGGCCCACCTGATCAACTGGGACATCCGGGCCCGCGACAAGACCGTCCAGTCCTACAGCGCGGACTACGTACCGGGCCAGCGCCTGACCGAGCAGCCGGTGTACATTCTCACCAGCGGGAACACCTTCTCCGCGGCCGAGGAGTTCACCTTCGACCTGCGCAACCTCGAGCGCGCCACCGTCGTGGGCGACACCACCGGCGGCGGCGGACACACCGTCTCCGGCTACATCTTCGACTTCGACGACTTCCGCATCATCACGCGCATCCCCTACGGCCGCGCCTACAACCCGCAGAACAACGAGGGCTGGGAGGGCGTGGGCGTCATCCCGCACATCGCCGTGCCGGAGGAGCAGGCCCTCGACACCGCCTACGCCGACGCCCTGAACAAATTGATCGAGGCCGAGCAGGACGAGCAGGTCCGGACCGTGCTGCAATGGGCGCTGCTGGACGTGAACGGCCGGCTGAATCCCCTGACCCTCTCCCGGAAGCATCTGAAGGAGTACGTCGGGAGTTTCGGCCCGCGCCGCGTCTTCATCGCCGACGATCAGCTCTGGTACCAGCGCGAGGACCGACCCCGCTACAAGCTGGAGCCCCTGGGACAGGACATCTTCCGCGTCGGCGACCTGGACTACTTCCGGCTGTCCTTCGGCCGCGACGACAAGGGCAAGATTGTCAAGGTGATCGGCCTCTACGACAGCGGCCGCACCGACGAGAACCCGAAGGACGGCGGCTGACACGGCCTTCTTGTCCATGCTACACTCAACCCGGCTGCAAGCTACTCCACGTGTGCTCCAGGACCACGCCGCGCAGCCCATCTCGCCGCGATCCATCATGCCGTCGCTGGGCCGTGTCGGGTCCTGCTGAAGACACGGCACGGCGCCGATGTGCGGAAGATCATGCTGGCCAAGTAGGCGTTGGCGAGCGGTTAAGGGAATGAAAGGGGGGGGTCGGCGTGAGGTGTGTCATGATCCGGATCTGTCTGCTGTGCATTGCCGTGGCGATCGGTTGGTCCTGTTCCGTGGCCGCGGGTGCGGAATCATCTCCCGCGGCCTCAGCAGGGGCATGGGTATCGGTGGGTGCGGGCGGTGGACATGTGAGTGGAGAGGCGGAGAACCAGCTCTTCAATCGATTGTCCTTGCTCATGTCCTGGAACTTGATGCGGGGCCCACACCTGCTGTCGGCGAGGGGCGTGCGGCTGGGATTGGGCAAGTCGGACGGCGATGTGGCGCTGCTCTACGAGCGCGTCGTGAAGAACTCAGGCTACCTGCTGTCGATCGGGCTCGGACCCAGCCTGCTGTACCGGACCTATGGCGGAAGTATTGACGTGCCGGAGAACGAGTCTTTCAACCGGGCGGGGGTCGCCTGGGTGGTCGAGGTCGCCTCACGCCAGAATCCCGACGTCGACCCCGGACTGATAATGTTCGGGGAGCTAATCGGACCCCGCAGCTTCGCCGGCCTCGCCGTCGTGCTCCAGCTCGGTCGGCTGATCAGCATCGAGTGACGACCCGTACGATCCCTGGGCGGATCAGCCCTCCGCGGCCGCCAGCTCTCTCAGTGCCGCGGGATTGCAGCAGGGGACCTGCTCCTCCCAGATCGGGTCGAGCAGCGCGCTCACCTGCTGGCCGCTCTCGATCATGCGCCGCCGGTATTCGGGATCGGCCAGGGCCTGAGCGGCTTCCTCGTCCAGCGGCGCCGCTCCGTGGTGGTCGATGATGTTCCGCGCCACCGAGTAGTGGTCCCGGATGGGACAGGGCGTGAACAGGTTGTGCATACGCCCGTGCGCGCTCCGCTTCCCGAGATAGGCTTCCTGCCAGCTGCGGATCGTCTTGAAGAAATCCCCCGTCAAGACGCTGCTGATGCTCTCCCCGCGCTCGTACATCTCGTAGAGGTTGGCGGTGTAATAGGGGAAGAACACGCAGGGTGCGATGTTGCCGTTCCAGTCCACGTAGAAGTAACCGCCGGACCGGCCGGCCGCCATGCAGCCGATGGACAGGGGACCGCCGTTCCAGAAGTCGACGATGAAGAGGCCGCGCTCCTCGAGCAGCTCGAGCTGCCGCCCCAGCATCCAGCGGCGCTGCTCCGGCGTGACCATCAGCTCCGTCGTGTAGCTGCGGCCGATCGGCATGTACTGGAAGATCCACCCGTAGACGGCGCCCATTCGCTCGAAGTAGTGCTCGATGAACTCGTCCGAGAGCACCGTCTCGGCGTTCTCGCGCGTGGCAGTGATGGAAACGCCGAAGGGCACGCCGACCTCGCGCAGAAGCTCCATGGCTTCCTGGATGCGCCGGTACACACCCCGGCCGCGACGGGCGTCGGTCTCCTTCTCCCAGCCCTCGACCGAGATGGCTGGGGTGACGTTGCCCGCCTCCGCCATCCGCTGGGCCACCTCGCGATCGATGAGGGTGCTGTTGGTGTAGAGCATGAAGTAGTCCTGCGAGTTCTCGCGCATCACGTCGAAGAGGTCCTTGCCCTCGCTCCGGTACATCAGGGGCTCGCCGCCCGAGATGACGTTGAAGTGCGAACCCCACTCGTCTCGCTTCTCGCGCAGGAGCCGCGAGAAGGCCGCGTAGGTCAGCGTCTCGTCGTTCTTGCGGCTGCTGGCCGCGTAGCAGCCCTTGCAGGCCAGGTTGCACCTCTTGGTCGGACTGATGACGAGGAAGGTGGGCGGCAGGTAGCCGTGCCGCTCCTTGAAGGGGGCCTGCCGCTCGCGCTCGCCCTGCACGACCTGGCCCACGAAGTTGCGTACCAGCCCCCGCCGGAAGCTCGGCGAGATGCGACCGTCGCCGACCGCATCTGCAAAGGATCGCAGGAGGTTCATGATCGCGCGCCAGCGCAGTTCCAGGACACGCTCCGGCAGCCCTTCCGCGTTTCCCTCAACGTAGAAGCGATGCAGGCGTCGCGAGCCAGACCTCAGCAGCCACTCCCGGGTGGGGCGGCTGCGCACGGCCATGTCCATGAATTCCGCCGAGAACGTCTGACGGAAGTTGCCGGTGTTCATGATCCTCCCCCCTGTCATATATGTGGCCAAAGTACATCGGGCATCGGGCCAACGACCGAGGCCGGGCGGCAACCATCGCAAGCGACTGATCGGGCCTGGAGGGTCAAGCAGCCAAAGCATAGTGAAAAGCCGCTGAAACCGCATCTCAGCGGCCCGGGTCGGACGGGCCGCGGCCAGCGAAACATCCAGGGCAGGAAATGCGGGGCTGGACGCCTACGTGGCCACGGCCGTCCGCCCGGCGACGGTCCAGGCCACCACGTAACAGGCGGCGCCCACCATGAGGGTCACCGTGAAGCCGCTGTTGATGGCCACCACCATGGCCAGAACCGAGCCCAGCACGGACATGGCACCGTTGACGGCCCAGGCCCACGGGATCACCTCGGACCGCGTGCTGGACAGGCGGCGAATTCCCAGCGGGAAGGCCGTGCCGAGAAAGAAGCCCACGGGGAAGAGCGTCAGGATGGCCACGAGCACCCGACCGGACCGGGGCAATCCCACCAGGGCCTGGAAGATCGGCGGCCAGGCGAAGGCCGTGATAGCGGTCAGGACGAACACGACCAGCAGGTAGCTCCGCAACCGGGATTCCGACCGGGAGAGGGGCACGCGCGCCGTCCAGGCGCTGCCCAGACCGGCGCTGATCAGCAGGGAGCACAGGACGACGCTGAGCGCCAGCGTGGGATGCCCGAGAAACAGCATGAGCCGCTGCAGCATGCCGATCTCCACCATCATGAAGCCCAGGCCGATGGCCGCGAAGTACACCAGAGCCGGCAGCGTGGCCCTGGTGAAGAACTCCCGGCGCACGAGAACGGGCAAGAGCAGGATGAGCAGCGACAGCAGGAAGACGACGAAGAGCAGGGCGGTCAGCAGGAACACCGCGCGCGAGTGCTGGTACTCCCCGCTGTGCAGGAACAGGCCGCGCCAGAAAGTCGTCGGCTTGATGTTGTAGAAGAAGAACGGCCGGTCGTCGCTGGTGGGGGAGATGTCCAGCGCGTAGCCGGCGACGACGGTCCAGGGATCGGCCGCGGTGAGCAGCCGGCCGTAGAGATCGTCGCGGTAATGGCCCGGGGCGGCCACCAGCTCGATTCCCGATGCCTCGCAATGCGCGGCCAGACGGGCGACCTCCGCCGGGCTGAAGGGCTCGTTCTTGACCAGCACCGAGGCCCGCTCGCGAACGCGCAGGACCGCTATATGATTGCTGGGCGCGGATTTGCCGCGCTCCTGGAGGGCCGCCAGCGCTATGCTCACCAGCCGGATTCCCTGCTGCGGCTGATCCTCGTAGTAGCGCTGAAAGGAGATGATGCCCCGCGGCGTCAGGTGGTCCAGGTAGTCGGCGAAGGCTTCACGCGTGTAGAGCGTGTTCTCGGTGAGCGCGAAGGCCCCGGCGGCCGTCGCGGCGTAGGTGTCCACGTAGCCGGCCTGGATGATGTCGTACCGCTCGCCGCTGCGCCGGACGTAGCTGCGGGCCTCGTCCGTAACCACGCGCACCTCCGGCCGCGAGTAGACGCGTCCAGAGTAGTCGGCATAGCGCCCCAGCATCACGTCGACGATGATCGGGTTGACCTCCACGGCCGTGATGTCGGTCGCTCCGCAGACCAGGGCGGCCAGGATGTCCACGCCGCCCCCCGATCCGATGGACAGCACCTTGGGCCGTTCCAGCAGCGCGTACTGGGCGGCGATGAGATCATGCCGCAGAGCGGAGACGCTGCCCGGATCGCCGTCCCAGTGGGTGATGAAGGTGTTGGAGGCGGCGTCGATTTCGATCAATAGCGAATCGGCGGCGGCCATCCTCCTCACCGCCACGCGCGAAAAGGAGTTCCAGCGCTCGTAATCGATGTCGGTTTCCCTGCTGCCGTGGTAGTACTTGAGCCCCAGCCAGTGCGAGGGACCCGTGAACAGCGCGATGGCGGCCACCACGGCGGCGGCCACGGCCACGCCTCCCTGGCGGCGATTGCCGGCCGCCAGGCCGAAGCTCAAGCCACCGAACGCGGCCAGCAGAGCGACCATCACCATGGCGCCGGGTCCGCCGACCCAGTTCAGCAGCGGCACCGTGGCCAGACACCCCAGGCCCGCTCCCACCAGGTCGTAGAAGTACATGCGACTGGCCTGCTCCCCGAAATGCCGGAAGAGCACCGCGATGACGATGCCGCCGATGTAGAAGGGCAGGACCGCCGTCACGTAGAGGCCGGCCACGCTGAGGTAATCGATCACGTTCAAGCCGCTCTCGCGGGCCCGGAAGAGCAGACCCGTCAACAGGGTCTGGGAGGAGTTGATCGTGAACAGCTTGAAGCAGAGCGGCACGGCCACGGCGAAGCCGAGCGCGGCGGTGAAGGCCACCGTGGCCGCGCGATCGGCGCGGAACAGGCGTGGCAGCAGGTGGACAGTCAATCCACTGGCTGCAAAGCCGCACAGGGCCACTGAGATGGTGAAGAAGGCGAAGTGGTACCACATCACCACGGAGAAGACCCGGGTCAGGGACACCTCGAGCATCAGGACGGCTGCACTGGTGAAGGAAAGACCCAGGCCGAGCAGCGCGAGCCGGGGAGAGTTCCGCATGGGCTCCACCTTTGGGCGAGCGGACAGTAATCCCACTATCAGGTGATGTCGTGGGATCAACTGTAAGCGAACCGGCTTCCGAATTCAAACTCCAGGGGCTCACCCGGCGGTCGGCCGGCAGGGCGCGAGCCCGCTGGCCCCGCCGGCCGCTGCGGCGGGAAACCGGGAGGGGACGATCGACGTACAGGGGGAAGCGATACGTCGTCGGACAGGGAGGCCTGAACATGACAAACGGGAAAGTGAGCGGGCCGCCGCGCTGGGTCTTCACGATCGTGATGGTGGGCGGTCTTTTGGCCTGCGGCGTGTACATCGGCATGATGCGCGTGCAGGGGACCTCGGCCGGACACCTGGCACCCGCCATCGGTTTCGGGGTCCTGGGTTTCCTGATGTTGTGGGGAGTGCTGGCCAGGCGCTGAGGGGGAAGGCGTTGCACGGTGGCCTGCGTGGCACCCTTCTTCTCCTGCTGCTGTCGGCGGTGTTCACGGTGGGGCTGACGTTCGCCACGGTGGAGCTGCCGCGGCTCATCGATGGCGCCCTGCAGGACGCGGTCCCGACTCCCGGCTTCGATTCCCATGCCGACCAGGTGAGCCATCTGAAGACCGAACTCTTCCTGGCCCATTACCACCTGCGGGCCATCGGCTACGTCTGCTTTGCGGGCCTGCTCGTGCTCGTCGGCGCGGGATTCGCCGACCGGCGGACCGGGCTCGCGATGCTGGGAGGGCTGGGCTTCATGCTGCCCGTGTTCGCGCAATTCGCCGGGGTGATGTTCTTCCTGGCCGGGCTTGGCCTGCTGAACGTCGTGTGGCTGCCGGTCCTGGACGTGTCGCTTGAGCTGTCCCGGCTGGGCCTGGTGATCCGGGCCCCGTACGATCTGCTGCGCTGGCTGCTCGGCACGATCGGCATCCACAGCTACTGGCCGATCGTCGTCCTCTTCCTCGGCACGGGCCTGCTGGTCTTCTTCCTGGGTACCTTCGCCTGGCTGGCGGCCCGCGCCCGCGGGCAGGCGGTGGCCACGGGGTGGATATATCGTCTCTCCCGTCATCCCCAGTACCTGGGCTGGATCCTGTGGAGCTACGGGGTCTTCCTGCTGCTCGAGCGCGGGCTGTATCCGAAGCGCTCGTGGGGGATCAGCGCCTCGCTGCCCTGGCTGCTCTCGACGCTGGTGATCGTCGGCGTCGCCATGCTGGAAGAGCTGCACCTGAGCCGGCGACATGCCGAGGCGTATGCGCACTACCGCCGGTCGGCTCCGTTCCTGCTGCCTCTACCGGCCTTACTGCGCAGGCTGTTCGCCCTGCCGTTGCGGATCCTGTTCCACCGCGACAGGCCCGAGCGGAGGCGGGAAGTGGCGGCCGTCGTCTCGCTCTACGCGCTGCTCCTGATTGCGGCCTCGGCTCTGTTCTACGGAGGCGGCCTGCGCGGTCTCGCGACCCGGGTCCTCCCGTCCACCTGGCGCACGGAGAGCGCGGAGAGGCTGGTCGACGAGATCCGGCGGGAGCCCAACCCACGCAGGAGGAGAGCGCTCGCGCACCGGCTCGCCCGCTCGGGCGACGTCGCCGTCGAGCCGCTGCTCCGCCTGACCGCGGACGAAGACGACGAGCTACGCTTGCTGGCTGTCGAGCAGCTTCCCACGCTGCCCTCGGCTCGCCGGATGCCCGCCCTCCTGGCGGCCCTGACGGACCCGGTCGGCGACATCCGCTATCTGGCCCTGCGCGGGCTGTCGGCCGACTGCGGCCCGGAGTGTGCCGGCCTGGTCGAACCTCTCCTGGACGATCCGGAGATGCACATCCGCGTGAATGCGATGCAGCTTCTGGCCCAGCTCGGCTCGCCCGCCATGGTGGCCC
>Ga0315542_1000309_pt1 | contig 29760 bp, 25 predicted proteins | sample SalMarSW160120MG_FD_202541 | JGI IMG/M metagenome (GOLD analysis project Ga0315542, IMG submission 202541) | Salt marsh sediment microbial communities from the Plum Island Ecosystem LTER, Massachusetts, United States - Salt Marsh Sediment SW1601-20 ...
AAGGTTACACACGGATAAGCAATATCAGGGTAATAAAAAACGATGGAAGAGGGAAAAAACAGTCAATCAGGAATGGGATAAACTCCTCATCGGGTGAATTAATCATAACAACCGATGCCGACTGCCGCATGGGTACACGATGGATAAAAACAATAGCAGCCTGTTTTTGCATGCAACGACCTGATATGATAATTGGTCCCGTTCGCATTGAAGCCGGCTTAGGTTTTTTCGCTAAGTTCCAGGAACTTGAGTTTCTTAGTTTACAGGGGATTACTGCCGGGTCGGCCTCTGCCGGGAATAGCACCATGTGCAATGGGGCTAACCTTTCCTTCACAAAAGAGGTATATCATAAAAACTCAGATAATCTTCACCCCGAAATAAATTCAGGCGATGATATATTTCTGTTGCACAGCATTAAGAAACAGGAAGGCTCAAAAATAGTATGGCTGGAATCAACTGATGCCATTGTGATCGCAGCCGCTTCTCCTACACTCAGATCCTTCATCAAACAGCGGAAAAGATGGATATCCAAAGGAGGTGCATTTGAAGACAGGTTCACAATATTTCTTGGCATTGTAACATTTGTTACAATTTTATTGATGTTTTCTGTACTTATAGCCTCACTGATAAATCAATTATTCATAAATGTCCTTCTTGCCCTGTTTCTGATAAAATCAATACCCGATTTCCTTATTCTTTATAATACTGCAGGCAGATATGGAAGAAAAAAGCTTATCAACTGGTTTTTACCGGTTCAGATGGCTTATCCCTTTTATGTGTTAAGTGTGATTGTCTGTTTATTATTTCCACGAAGAAATCCTGAGTATTAATTACCCATATCAGACAGGAACTTGATCCTCATCAATCTTATCTCCTCCTCTTCAAATTCATTTCCCAGTTCTTTAATAGCATCAGCCAGGGAGTCTGATTCAGCCTCTTCCCTGAAGTAGGAATATATATCGTTCTGACGTTCCTCATCAATAGAATTATTTATATAATAATCGAGGTTTATCCTGGTTCCGGAATTCACAATTGCTTCTATCTCAGATATCAGTTCGCTCATCTCCAGCCCTTTTGCCTCTGCAATATCTTCAAGTGGCCTTTGCATGTCGATACTCTGTATAATATATACTTTAATACCCGACTTATTAACAACAGACTTAACAACCATATCGAGAGGCCTGATGATCTCTTTCTCATCAACATATTTTTTAATTATCTCCACAAATTCCTTCCCGTAACGTTGTGCTTTGCCCGATCCCACTCCCGAGATATTCTGTAATTCATCAAGATTAACAGGATACTGTATAGCCATATCTTCAAGGGACGGATCCTGGAATATTACAAAAGGGGGAACATCCTTTATCTTAGATATTTTTTTACGCAAATCCTTAAGAATGCTGAATAATTCCTCATCGACAGCAGCAGTTCTCGCCCCAAAAGCATTCTCTTCATCAGCTGTATCGGCATAGTCGTGATCTTCAGCAAGCATAAACGAGGTCGGCTTTTCCAGAAATTCCATTCCTTTCGGTGTAACTTTCAGAAGCCCGTAATTTTCTATATCTTTTGTAAGAAATTTCGCTATCAGAGCTTGTCTGATCACCATGTTCCAGAATTTCTCATCTTTATCCTCACCTATGCCGAAATATTCTATTTTATGATGTTTATATGATTTTATTGCTGATGTCATCTTTCCGGCAAGGATATTTGCGACATGATCAGCTTTGAATTTTTCTTTTACGGCAAGAATAGTCTCCAAAACACTTACTACAGCCTCATTACCTTCGAACTGTGCTTTTGGATGGAGGCAGTTATCACATGCTTCGCAATTCTCCTTAAGATATTCTTCTCCAAAATAATGAAGCAACAATTTTCTCCGGCAAACGGAGGATTCTGCATAAGAAACAGTCTCAAGCAGAAGTTGCTTCCCGATCTCCTGTTCGGCTATCGGTTTCCCCTGCATGAATTTTTCAAGTTTCAGTATGTCATTATAACTATAGTAAGCTATACAGTTGCCTTCTCCTCCATCGCGTCCTGCGCGTCCTGTCTCCTGGTAATACCCTTCGAGGCTCTTGGGAATATCATAATGTATTACGAACCTGACATCCGGTTTATCGATGCCCATGCCAAATGCAATTGTCGCAACAATTATATCTACCTCTTCCATCAGAAATTTATCCTGGTTCATAGTCCGGGTTGCCGAATCCATCCCTGCGTGGTATGGCAGAGCCTTTATCCCATTCACTTTCAGGAGTTCTGCCATCTCTTCAACTTTTTTACGGCTGAGGCAATAAATTATTCCGGATTTCCCGGTGTTGTTCTTTATATATTTAATTATCTCCTTTGCCACATCCTGTTTTGACTTTACTTCATAGTACAGATTAGGCCTGTTAAAAGATGATTTAAAGATATCCGCATCAAGAATGCCCAGGTTTTTCTGAATATCGTGCTGGACTTTTGGAGTAGCCGTGGCTGTAAGCGCAATAATAGGCGATCGGCCAATTGTATCTATGATTGGCCTTATCCTCCTGTATTCCGGTCTGAAATCGTGTCCCCATTCCGATATACAATGAGCTTCATCTATCGCATAGAATGAGATATCAATATTCTTAAGGAATTCGATGTTTTCTTCTTTTGTAAGAGATTCGGGAGCAACATAAAGAAGTTTAGCCTTTCCCGACAGCACATCCTTCTTAACTCTTGCTATTTCAGTTTTTGTAAGTGACGAGTTCAGAAAATGAGCCACATCATCATCGGTGCTGAAGTTTCTCATCGCATCAACCTGGTTTTTCATCAGAGCAATGAGAGGAGAAATTACAATAGCCGTTCCCTTCTTCATAACTGCCGGTAACTGGTAACAAAGAGACTTCCCGCCTCCTGTTGGCATAAGAACAAAGGTATCTCTCCCAGCCAGTACGTTTCTGATAATCGGTTCCTGGTTTCCCTTAAAAGTATCAAATCCAAAATACTTCTTTAAATAATCATGTATGGTAGAGTCATTCAACATATATCTTCACATATCGTAAAAATGTTACCCTGCAATAAATTTAATTTAACAGTTTACATAAAGTTAATAAATTTCATAATCATATATCAGTATTCTGTTACTAATTAACAAAAATTATCCTTTGTTTTATAATGAATTACTGAAGTTTTACACCATCTTCAAGATGAAGAGCTAATTTAATAATTCCCTGTTGAAGTAATTTTTATATAAGCAATATTTAAGAAATATTTAACTGGACCTTCAACTGATTATAAATTCAGGGTAACTGATTTTCTAACAGATTAAGATTAATTTTGTTTTGCAAAAGAAGATTTATCATCTTTACGGGCTGTATTAAAATTTATTTATTCTGAAGCTCATGGTAATGTTTTGGAAAAAAGGAAAGAAGGGTGAAAAAGAGATGTCATTTCTTGAGCATCTTGAAGAGTTAAGATGGCATATTATACGTTCCGTATTGGCTATTATGTTTTTTATGATAATTGCATTTGTTTTTAAAAGTTTTATTTTCGATAATATTATTCTTGCACCAAAAAGTCCGGATTTCTGGACAAACCGTATGCTTTGCAGGATCGGGGAAAGCATACTCCATACTAATGCATTATGCATTAACACAAAACCGCTGAATCTTATTAACATAAAAATGTCGGGACAGCTTACTACACATATAGCCGTGGCTATGGTAGCAGGATTAATTCTTGCCTTTCCTGTAATTTTGTGGGAATTCTGGCAGTTTTTCAAACCTGCACTGAAAGATAATGAGGCAAGACATGCAAAGGGTGCTGTTACAGCAGCCTCACTGTTATTTTTTACCGGTGTTCTCTTTGGATATTATATGCTTGCTCCTCTTTCCGTACATTTTCTTTCATCATACAATATCAGCCCGGAAGTTGTCAATCAAATCAATATAAGATCATTTATAGGTACGCTGTCATCAATCTGCCTGGCAACAGGACTGGTTTTCGAACTGCCGATAATAGCTTTTTTCCTTACCAAGATAGGCCTGGTAACCCCTACATTCCTTAGAAAATACAGGAAACATGCCATAGTGGTTGTTTTTATTCTTTCTGCAATTATTACACCTCCTGATGTTTTCTCACAGACACTGGTAGCAATACCTCTTCTGGGACTGTATGAGATCAGCATATTAATTTCTGCCAGGGTAATGAAGCAGAAAGACCAGGAACGGGCTGAATTTTTTAATGATGACGAGACCAGTAAAACTGAACCTGCAACTTCATAGTATCCTAAATGAGACTGTACACTGAAAATCTGGTAAAAAAGTATCGCAACAGAACTGTTGTCAACCATGTTTCCATAGAGGTTTCACAGGGTGAGATAGTCGGTTTGCTTGGGCCAAACGGAGCCGGCAAAACAACATCCTTCTACATGATTGTAGGATTAATTAAACCCCGTGAAGGCAAGATATTTCTTGACGATGAAGAAATTACAACACTCCCTGTATATAAGCGCGCAAGAAAAGGCATCGGCTATCTCGCACAGGAAGCATCGGTATTCAGAAATATGTCGGTGGAAGACAATATCCGCGCTGTCCTGGAAATGTCGGGTTTTCCAAAGGAAGAACAAATAGAAAGACTTGAAAATCTTCTCAATGAGTTCGGACTTCAGAAAATAAGGACAAACAAGGGGATACAGCTCTCAGGAGGAGAAAGAAGGCGTACTGAGATAGCAAGAGCCCTGGCTCTTAAACCAAAATTTATTTTACTCGACGAACCTTTCGCCGGTGTTGATCCCATTGCTGTTGAGGATATCCAGGAGATAGTCTCAAAACTAAAGGAGAAAAATATTGGTATCCTTATCACCGATCATAATGTTCATGAGACACTTTCCATTACCGACAGAGCATACCTGCTGTTCGAAGGCAGGATACTAAAATCGGGGACTTCTGCGCAACTGGCAGATGATGAGCACGTAAGGAAAGTGTATCTGGGCAAGAACTTTGAACTGCGCAGGTAAAACAATCAGTTTGTTTTGATAAGAATTTATTATACTTTTGCGGGGAATTTTACGCGGATGTGTCGTAATTGGTAGCCGAGCAAGACTTAGGATCTTGTGTCTTCGTGACGTGGGGGTTCGAGTCCCTTCATCCGCACAGAAGTATCAAACCGCCCGTAACGATCTATTATAGCGCGTTTTGGCGGTTTTTTTAACTAGGTAATAAACAATAGCTAAAATGAATATCACGAGAGAAAACATCGACGATCTGAATACAGTTTTGAAAATCAGGATCGAAAAACCCGATTATGAAGATAAGGTTGAAAAAGTATTGAAGGACTACAGGAAAAAGGCTTCAATAAAAGGATTTCGTCCGGGAATGGTACCTATTGACCTGATAAAAAAAATGTACGGGAGAGCTGTGCAGATAGATGAGATTAATAAAGTTGTTACAGACAATATCCAAAAGTATATTACTGACGAAAAGCTTGAAATACTGGGCGATCCGCTTCCAAAAGATGATGAACAGGAAACTATAGATTTCGACCTGCAGGAGGATCTCACTTTTTCTTTTGAGATTGGACTGGCTCCTGTTGTTGAATTAAACCTCTCCAAGAAGAATAAAGTAAGTGAATATGAGATCATAATCGATGAAAAGATGAAAAACGATTATCTCGAAAACTACACCAGGCGATTTGGCGAGCTGCAAAAAGTTGATATCACCGGGGAGAAAGATGTTATAAAAGGAAAAATTGAAGCAATCGATGCCGATGGAAACATTTTACCTCAGGGACTGTCATCCGAAGAAACTTCACTTGGCATTGACATTATTAAAGATAAGAAAATTAAAAAACTCTTTATCGGTAAAAGTCAGAACGATAATATTGATTTTGATCTTAGAAAAGCTTATCCCAACAATACAGAAATAGCAGGCATTCTTCATAAGAAGAAAGAAGAGGTCGAAAATCTTGAAGGCACTTTCAGGTTTACCATCAATGAAATAAGCCGTTTCTATCCGGCTGAATTGGGCCAGGAACTTTTCGACAAGGTTTATGGCGAAGGCATTGTAAAATCAGAAGAGGAATTCCTGAAAAAAATTGAGGAAGAGATAGCACTTAATCTTAAAAAAGAAAGCGACTATAAGTTAATGATGGATGTAAAAAAGCTTGCGCTTGAAAAAACCGACATACAGCTTCCTGAAGAATTCCTGAAAAGATGGCTTTTAAAAGTTAACGAGAAGACTACAAAAGAACAGATTGATACAGAATTCGACAGTTTCAGAAAAGACCTCAAATGGCAACTCATAAGGAATAAGGTAGCCAGGGATAACGAGGTTAAAATTACGGAAGAAGAGCTTCTTAATGAAGCCAGGAATGTCACCAGGTATCAGTTCCAACAATATGGTTTATACTACGCAACCGATGAACAGATAACAAATTATGCCAAAGAAACCCTCAAAAGAGAAGATGACGCCAAGCGGATCGCTGATAAGATACTGGAGGATAAAGTTGCTTTAATTTTGAAAGACCTGGTTAAACTCGAAACAAAGAGTGTAACCGTTGAAGAGTTTAATAAGCTTTTCGAATAGTAATCAACACCTTGCAACGTTATATTTTAATTTTATTATCTTTGTCTGATAATTTTTAATAGTAAAAAAAATGAATATCCTTGACGATTTTGGGAAATATGCAAAAAGCAAACGAGGTGTCAGTAGTCTGAGCCTGCACAGATTCACATCAATATACGGAAGCTATATATCACCGACAATTATTGAAGAGAGACAGCTGAATGTGGCATCGATGGATGTCTTTTCGCGTCTGATGATGGACAGGATCATTTTCCTGGGACTGCCTATCGATGATTATGTAGCAAATATAATCCAGGCACAATTGCTTTATCTCGATTCATCTGATCCCGGAAAAGATATACAGATTTATTTCAACACACCTGGAGGATCAGTAAATGCCGGACTGGGAATTTACGATACCATGCAGTACATCTCTGCCGATATAGCTACTATTTGTACAGGTATGGCTGCTTCAATGGGAGCCGTTCTGCTGACTGCAGGCTCAAAGGGCAAAAGATCTGCTCTGAAACATTCGAGGATAATGATCCATCAGCCCATGGGCGGAGCTGAGGGTCAGGCATCCGATATTGAAATTACCGTACGCGAGATTGTAAAACTTAAAAAAGAACTTTACGAAATCATTGCCCTTCATTCCGGTAATCCTTTCGAGAAAGTTGAAAAAGATTCCGACAGGGACTACTGGATGACATCACAGGAGGCAAAAGATTATGGTATGATTGACGAGATACTCCAGAAAACACATAAACCATAAATGTTGAATAATGGATAAATGTTCATTTTGCGGCAGAACAAAGAAAGAAGCCAACATGCTTATAGCCGGGCTTGAGGGTCATATCTGCGACCATTGCATTGAGCAGGCTTATGGCATAATGAACGAAGAACTTGGCAGCAAAAAGAATATTGATTTCAATACTATCAATCTTTTAAAACCGATTGAAATAAAAAATTTCCTCGATCAATATGTTATTGGCCAGGAAATGGCTAAAAAGATAATCTCAGTTGCTGTTTACAACCACTATAAGAGGCTTATGCAAAAGCCTGACGCCGAGGATATTGAAATTGAAAAATCAAATATCATTCTGGTTGGGGAAACGGGTACCGGAAAGACACTCCTTGCCAGAACAGTTGCCAAGATGCTTCACGTTCCCTTTACTATAGTGGATGCTACGGTTCTTACCGAAGCAGGTTATGTGGGAGAAGATATTGAAAGTCTCCTTACACGCCTTTTGCAAAATGCCGATTATGATGTAAAAGCAGCGGAAAAAGGCATTGTATTTATTGATGAGATTGACAAGATTGCAAGGAAAGGCGATAACCCCTCAATTACGCGCGATGTATCAGGGGAAGGGGTTCAGCAGGGATTGCTAAAATTGCTTGAAGGTGCTATTGTAAATGTGCCTCCACAGGGCGGCCGAAAACATCCCGAGCAGAAAATGATCCCTGTAGACACAAAGAATATCCTTTTTATCTGCGGAGGAGCCTTTGAAGGCATTGAAAAGAAGATAGCGCAACGACTGAACACGCAGATTGTAGGTTTCGGCGCTTCAAAAATAAGAGAAAAGGTCGATAAGGATAATCTGCTACAGTATATTGCTCCGCAGGATCTGAGATCATACGGACTGATACCCGAAATTATAGGAAGGCTACCGGTACTCACACATCTGAACCCACTTGACAGGGATACCCTCAGGGCAATACTTACCGAACCTAAAAATGCACTGGTAAAACAGTATATTAAATTATTCCAGATGGATAATATTGAACTTACTTTTGCTGACGGTGTACTGGATTATATCGTGGATAAAGCTATTGAGTTCAAGCTTGGCGCTCGCGGACTGAGATCTATTTGTGAAGCTATTATGCTGGATGCAATGTTCGAAATGCCCTCCCATGAAAAAAATGAACTGGAAATAACCATCGATTACGCAAGTCATAAACTGGAAAGGATAAACCTGAAGGTTTTAAGAGCATCATAAAAAAATAGGGACATGCCATGGCATGTCCCTGCATTTTTTATAACCTTTTTTTTTAATTACCGACCATATTTCTGTGCCTGAACCTCAATTGTATCTGTTTTGATTCGCCATTCCTTGTTACAGATGCAGCATTATCACATTCGCCGCTGCCATAATCTAACACAATTGGATCAGAGCCATCTCTTTCAATATTAACTGTACCACTTACGATAAATCTGCAGGCTCTCTCCCACTTCAATGCTGTCATGATAGTATTGGTATAAGCAATACCATTAATGTTTTTCCCATTAGAGTTTCCGGTAATAAGGAACTCATCATCCCAGATATTTTTTGTCATAATACCCGCAGTCCACTCTCTCTGATGTTCAAACGATCTCTCAATTGTACTCCCGTCGGGAAATGTAAGTTTACCATCAATCAATCGTACCGCGAAGACAAGGTTCTGATTATTGTTATAACCCATATTTTCAACTTCTTTTGTACCTTCTACCTTAATTCCGTTGAAAAAATAATTATCAAATGTCACGGTTTTCAAAGAACCGGTTTCTTTACGAGGACCAGTAACTACTATTATTATTTTACCTGATCTTGTATTGTCATACAGTCCTGTACAACCAGTTCCAAAATCAACTGTAATTGTCTTTGGCCATATTTCATCACCCAGGTGAGTAATGCTTATTGCCGGACATGAGTCAGCAACGGATAATGATTTTGCAAGGTCCCCTTTTGTGGAGTTGTCCAGGATAATGTCAGCATTATCCACAGTGTTAAAAACATCATCATAAACAGCATTGCTTACCGCAATATCATCAGCAAAATCGACACTGGTCTGATCAATAGTCTGCATTTTATCGCATGAATAGAAAGAGAAAAATGCCAGAGCCGTAATCATAATAAAAAATTTTGTTTTCATAAGTTCTATTTTAAGTTTGTATTTCCGATTAACACACTTTTAGATAGGTGAATATTGAAAAGGTTTAATCCGGAACATAGAAAATAAATTCCAGCTTGTGTATCAATGCCAGATTTACTTCAGTTTGTTGTTAAATAAAATCCTTTTAATGTCCTTCTGTATCCCATATTATAATATCTTTCTACGAATAAGTCATATACCCGAATGAGATTCCTCATCTCGCTTCGCTCCATTACTAATGACAATATTTTATATTCCAAAAATTAAGAAACACTTATAAATTTGATTGAAGAATCTACTGTACTAATTTTGTTTTTTCAAGCCACGAAGTGGCTGAACATGAATAACCCCCGGTGAAGCCGGGGGAACAAGTAACCTGCTGATTTAAAGCCCTGAAAGGGCTTAATATAGCTTTCAGGAACAGATGATAGTCAGTCTGGAAAGTTGATGAAAAGTAATTTCAGTAAAATAATATTCAGCTCCTGCAGAGCTGCATAGGGTGAGTGGATGTCTACCCCTGGCTGCGCCAGGGGTTATTCATATAGGGCTCTTTCAGAGCCAGTTGTCATAAATACTTGGTGTGCAAAATTGTATGGGGACTTGAAATGACATGTCTAATTGGGGTCACTGGGGTGTGAAGAAGTGGCGATTCGCATATAAATGTCTCTGTTATTCTAATCTGTGCCGCGAATCGCCACTTCTTCACACCCAAGACTTCCCTTTTATCCTGTCATTCCGAGGTGAAGCCGAGGAATCTCCTTCTCGTTGTAAAAAAAGATTTGAAAATAAAAATCTGGTATTTTTATTACCTCAATTCTGTTTGATTCTGAAGGAACCTTATATAAAATTACCTGTTTCTGTTTATACGTTCGTATATAATATATGTATAAGGGATACTGTTAGTCTTACTAACTTCATATTCCTCTTTCTCAATAATTTTCCAGATATTAAGATCGATAACCGGGAAAAAAACATCGGCCGGTGCCTTTCTGTGAACATGAGTAATGTACAGCTTGTCTGCAAGAGGCATGAACTGCCTGTAGACACTCCCTCCTCCAATAACAAAAATCTCTTCCTCATTTTCGCATTTTTTCAGGGCATCTTCTATTGAATAGGCTGTTACAGAAAAGTCTATACATTCCCCCGGACTATCAGTCAAAACAACATTTTTTCTTCCGGGGAGTGGCTTGCGGGGTAATGATTCCCATGTTTTTTTCCCCATTATAACTGTGTTTCCGTACGTAAGGCGTTTAAATCTCTTAAGGTCCTCAGAGATTGTCCACAACAGTTCATTATCCTTTCCTATACCCCAGTCTTCCGAAACAGCAACGATAATTGATATCATAAGTTTTATATTATACTGAAATTTCTCCTTTTATATGCGGATGTGAGACATATCCCTCCAGGATGAAATCGTCATACCTGAATTTCAGAATGTCTTTAATGTCCGGATTAATTTTCATTTCCGGCAATTTATATGGCTGGCGGGTAAGCTGAAGTCTGACCTGGTCAATGTGATTAAGGTAAATGTGCGCATCACCCAGGGTATGAACAAAATCTCCGGGTTTTAATTCCGTCACCTGTGCCACCATAAGTGTCAGAAGTGCATATGATGCAATATTAAAAGGCACTCCAATAAATATATCAGCGCTGCGCTGATAAAGCTGGCAAGATAGCTTACCGTCTGCTACATAAAACTGGAATAAAATATGACAGGGTGGAAGTGCCATCTTATCCAGTTCTCCCACATTCCAGGCGCTTACAACATGACGGCGCGAATCAGGGGTAAGCTTTATGGAACCTATAACATTCTCAAGCTGATCAATTTTTCTTCCGTCGCCTGCAGGCCACGATCGCCACTGGTAACCGTAAACAGACCCCAGGTTCCCGTCTTTGTCAGCCCATTCATCCCATATCCTTACTCCGTTTTCATTAAGGTACCTTGTGTTGGTATCTCCCGAAATAAACCAGAGAAGTTCATGTATAATAGATTTAAGATGAAGTTTCTTTGTAGTAAGAAGAGGAAATCCTCTTTCAAGATCGAACCTCATCTGATATCCAAAAACGCTTATAGTTCCTGTACCTGTCCTGTCAGTCTTTTTAACCCCAATTTTAAGAACATGGTCAAGCAGATCAAGATATTGTTTCATGCCTGGCTGTTTAATTTACTGTTCAGGTGTAATTTTCGCTGCCCATCCGCCTCCCGGAGCAAGGTGTATAGTCATATTATCGCCCGACCTGACCTTTGTTTTATAATGTTTATAGTCACTTGCATACCTGTCGGCATTAATGCCATCCTGAAAGATATCCATGCTGTATTCTCCTGGCGGGAGGAATGATAAATCGAGTTTCATATCGCGACTTGTCCAGTCAGTAATAGCTCCGACAAACCAGTCTTTACCTGAGCGTCTGGCAAGAAGCACATAGTCGCCTACTTTACCGTCAAGACCAATAATATCGTCCCAGACGACAGGTATCTTTACAATAAAATCAGTAGTCTCCTGCTCTTTCATGTAGTTCGACGGGCTATCAGCCAACATCTGAAGCGGGCTTTCATAAATCACATATAATGCAACCTGGTGTACCCTGGTGCCCTGGCTTTGAGGACGTGTGAACAAAGGAGTGAAATTTACGCTGTCCATATTTACCATTGCACCCGGAGTATAGTCCATAGCGCCTGCTACCATTCTCGTATATGGAATTGTAGCATCATGGTCGGGGTTGATATCCCTGCTCCATTTGTCGTTTTCCATTCCCTTTACTCCTTCGCGAGTCAGAGCATTTGGCCATGTCCTGCTTAATCCGTCAGGCTTATACGCTCCGTGAAAATCTATCAGGAGATGATGTTCTGCAGTCTTCTGTGCAGCTTCGTGGTAAAAATTTACGATCTCCTGGTCATCCCTCTGCATAAAATCAACTTTTACCCCTTTTACTCCCCATTGTTCATATTGCTCAACAGCCTCATCCATCTTGTCCCAGAAAGATTTCCAGACCACCCAGAGAATTACGCCGACATGTCTGCTCTCAGCATATTTGCAAAGCTCGGGAACACTTATCCCGGGAACCTGCGCAAGAACATCTCCTAGTTTATACCAGCCTTCATCGAGAATTATATATTTTATGCCATTACGGGCAGCAAAATCAATGTAATACTTATACGTTTCATTATTTATTCCTGCCCTGAAATCAACACTATATATATTATTTGCGTTCCACCAGTCCCAGGCCACCTGACCCGGCTCGATCCATTTAGTATCTTCAATTCTGCACGGGGAAGCAAGTTTAAAAACAAGGTCGCTTTCTAAAAGTTTAATATCACTTGCTGCAATTATAAAAACTCTCCAGGGAAAGGTCCGGGTGCCGGTGGTTTTTGCAATATAATCCCTTGTACTTGTAACAAACAAGTCGCGGTCCCTGACAAGTTTTTCTGCATCAGCATATTTTGCCCATGTTCCGTTTATTTTCCCAGATCCTGCACCCCTGAGCCACATTCCGGGGTAATCTTCAATATCAGATTCGGTTATCAGAACATCAATGCCGTCAACCTGGAACAGAGTAGGCAGGCTTGCAAGGTGCTTCTTATCAATTGTGTCAAGTGAGGAGTATATAAAAGTCCTCTCGTTATGCGACATAAAACCTGTTTCTTCAGGGAACCACGAGTGAGATCCTGACGGGAATTCATAGTCTGACACCTCGTCCTTTATTATAATATCATCCTTCAGAGATGTTACAAACCTGTAGGCTACACCATCATTATAAGCCCTGAACTGTAGTGAAAAGCCTGAAGCGAATGATATTTCAAGGATATTACAGTTATTGATTATCTCAGAATGCTTATTTGGGATGACCGGTTTAATGGTTTCGTTAATTCGGCTAAACACGGCTTTTCTGACCTTTTCATTTTCTCCAAGCACCTTACCATTGTCAAGTATCAAGGCTATCTTTGATGAGTTGATCACTCCCTTGCCATCAAGTTCTGCCGACCAGTGTATTTCAGCTCCAACATTGACGTTAAGAGTGATCTTGCCGTCAGGAGAACTGATCTTATAATCTTTTGCGGAAGAGTATCCTGCAATTAATACAGATAACAGAACCAGTAATAATGATCTTTTCATCATATCATGCATTTTAAAAATGTTACAGGAATTTAGGAAGCATTATCCCTTTTTCTTTTTCTTTCTTTTATCGATCTCATCTCTCACAGCAGCAGCACGCTCATAGTCCTCAGTTTTAACAGCCTCATCAATTATTTTATATAGTTCTTCATCGGAATATGAATCATATTTACTACTTTCCGGCTCCAGTAAATTATCCATTTCACCCGATGCCGGGGTTTCAGAATCGGATGGACTGATAGTGATCCCTGCTTTTTCAAGGATATCTTCACTGATGAATATAGGGCAGCCGAACCTCAGAGCCAGAGCGACAGCGTCAGAAGTTCTGCTGTCGATGGAATATTCTTTTTCACCGTTATTGCAGACCAGCCTGGAAAAGAAGACACCTTCTTCGAGCTTGTATATCATTACCTCTATAACAGATATGTTAAATTCATCTGCAAATCTTTTAAAAAGGTCATGAGTCAATGGCCGCGGAGGGTCAAGATTTTCAAGCTTAATAACTATTGCCTGTGCTTCAAATCCCCCAATGATAATGGGTATTCTCCTGTCGCCATTTTCTTCAATCAGAATTAATGCATAAGCTCCAGATTGAGTCTGACTGTATGAAATACCCATCACCTTTAGCTTTACTCTCTTCATATCAATTGTTTATGCTCCAGATGAATAACAGTTTATTCATTGTCTCCGACAAATATAAAGATATTAGCAGTATCACTCCGGTATACTTAATTCTTTTTTATTAACAGAATGCTAAGATAATCAAAAGCCAGCACAGGTTGGATATGATTCAGATTTAATTATTATTAGCCATATTGCTGTTGATAGCCAATATAATTAAAAAAATCATTGCATTGGTTTGTAAATAATCTTATTTGTTTATCTTTGCAGTCCAAAATTGGATAAATCCGCAGGGGCAACTTAAAGTTATATAACTGATTAATTATATACCCCTCACGGAGTAACGTAAAAACGATAAAAGATGTACGCAATCGTAGAAATTGCAGGTCAGCAGTTTAAAGTAGAGGAAGGCAAGAAAATTTTTGTTCATCGTCTCGAAGCCGAAGAAGGAAAAGAATTAGAATTTGATAAGGTACTTTTAATTGAAGATGAAGGCAAAATAATAATCGGCGAGCCAACCATTAAGGACGCTGTAATTGAAGGCAAGGTTCTCGACCATATAAGAGGCGACAAGGTGATTGTTTTCAAAAAGAAAAGAAAAAAAGGATTCAGGATTAAAAATGGCCATCGTCAGAATTTTACCGAAGTTGAAATATTAAGTATAAACGGGAAAAGCAGTCCCAAAAAAGCTGCTCCAAAGAAAGAAGAAGCAAAAGTGACGGATGTTATTGTTGCTGAAGAACCGGTGAAAAAGAAAAAGGCAGCTGCTAAAAAGCCTGCCGCTATAAAAGAAGCTCCCGTGAAAGAAGCCAGGGAGAAAAAAGTAGCAGAGAAGAAAGTCACAGAGAAGAAAGTCGCTGCAAAAAAACCTGCAGCAAAAAAACCAGCTGCCAGGAAACCGGCAAAAGGGAAAAAATAGTAAGTAAAAATTTCAAGCATTTAATATAATATAATTATGGCACACAAGAAAGGAGCAGGTAGTTCACGCAACGGTCGCGATTCTGAAAGCAAACGACTGGGGGTGAAGCTCTTTGGCGGTCAGGTAGCCAAAGCAGGAAATATTATCGTTCGCCAGAGAGGAACCAAACATAATCCGGGTCTCAATGTTGGCTTAGGAAAAGACCACACTCTTTTTGCGCTCACCGACGGTGAAGTTGAATTCAAAAGAAAAAGAGACAATAAGACTTATGTTTCTATAAAACCTATAAGCGAATAACATATTCTCATTAAAGATACTTGCTCCCGAAATTCTTTTCCATGCAGGGAAAGTATTATCGGGAGTTTTTAATATTTTTACAGCAGGCAACTTACAGCCTGCTTTCTTATTTAATCATACCTTAAAATGTTAACATTAAATCTCATTCGCGAAAAAAAAGATTTTATCATCGAACGGTTAAAAGTTAAAAACTTTGACGCCTCGGCTGTTGTTGAAAGAATTCTTGAACTGGATTCCACCCGTCGTGAAATCCAGGCAAAAAACGATATGATGCAGGGAGAGATGAACCGCATTTCAAAAGAAATAGGTTCACTCTTGAAGGATGGAAAGAAAGCTGAAGCTGAAGCTGCAAAAGAAAAAACATATTCATTAAAGGAAGAAATAAAATCGCTTTCCGACAGGCTGATCCCTGTTGAAAATGACCTTAGAAATGAGATAATACGGCTGCCGAATCTCCCTCATGAATCTGTAGCTCCCGGACATGGGGCTGATGATAATGTCAAAGTAAGAGAAGGAGGTGTTATACCTGATATATCTGAACCGTCACTTCCTCACTGGGATCTCATTAAGAAATATGATATCATCGATTTTGATCTGGGGATAAAGCTCACAGGCGCAGGCTTCCCCGTTTATAAGGGAAAAGGCGCGAAACTGCAGAGAGCACTTATAAGCTTCTTCCTTGATGAAGGGGAGAAGGCAGGTTATCGCGAGATAATGCCTCCCCTTATGGTAAATGAAGATTCAGGATTTGGTACCGGACAGCTGCCTGATAAAGAGGGGCAGATGTATCATGCCACTCTCGATAATTTCTATCTTATACCTACTGCTGAAGTACCAGTTACCAATATCTACAGAGATATTATCCTGAGCGTTGATGACCTCCCTGTGAAAAACATTGCCTATACACCATGTTTCAGAAGAGAAGCCGGTTCGTGGGGTGCCCATGTAAGAGGACTGAACCGTCTTCACCAGTTTGATAAGGTCGAAATTGTGCAGATAGCCCATCCTGATCATTCATATGAATCTCTTGAATCGATGGTAAAACACGTAGAAAGTCTTATATCCAAACTTGATCTGCCTTACCGTATATTAAGACTCTGTGGTGGGGATATGTCGTTCACCTCAGCACTAACATACGACTTCGAAGTATGGTCAGCTGCCCAGAAACGCTGGCTGGAAGTGAGCTCAACCTCCAACTTTGAATCATTCCAGGCCAACAGGCTGAAATGCAGGTTCAAAGATAAAGGAGATAAACAGACCAGGCTTGTCCATACTCTTAATGGAAGCGCTCTTGCTTTGCCCAGAATTGTTGCTGCCATACTGGAGAATAACCAGACTGCAGCAGGTATAAAGATCCCTGAATTGCTGATTCCTTATACCGGGTTTGATATGATAAGCTGAAAATTTAACCGCAAAGCTCACGAAGCCCGCTTTCGCATTGCTACAGTGGGTAAAAAAGGCGCAAAGTTCGCAAAGAGAAGAATGGATCGAACCCGAAAATCATATATCTATGCAGGCCTGGCAATTTTTTTCTGGTCAACTGTTCCCACGGCTTTCAAAATAAGCCTTGGAGAAATGGATATTCTTCCCGTTCTCACTATAGCCTCTCTGACATCTGCCATTGTACTTATGATAATAGTGATAGCCGGTAAGAAGATTGACCTGATAAGAAAATCAACCGGTAAGGAACTTTTAAGCTCTGCGGTTCTGGGATTTATTAACCCTTTCCTCTATTACCTTATATTGCTTAGGGCCTATCAGTTGCTGCCTGCACAGGTCGCTCAGCCTCTTAATATGATATGGCCGATAATCCTGGTATTTCTTTCTGTTCCAATCCTTGGACAAAAAATTGCAAAAAGGAGTTTCATAGCCCTTTTTATTAGTTTTGCTGGTGTTTATTTTATTTCATCACAGGGTCATCCTTTTAATACCGGACATTCTGATTTTATAGGAGTGATGCTGGCCACAGGCAGTTCATTTTTCTGGGCTTTCTATTTTATACTCAATGTAAAAGACAAAAGGGATGAAGCTGTTAAATTATTGCTCAATTTTCTTTTTGGATCAGCTTATCTGATCCTGGCAATGTTAATAACGGGAAAATGGAATGCGATTACAGGAGTCAGAGGTATAACAGCATCGGTATATGTAGGCATTTTTGAGATGGGTATAACATTTTTCTTCTGGCTGAAGGCATTGCAGATGGCCTCAACTACTGATAAAGTAAGTAACCTGGTTTACCTTGCACCATTTATTTCTCTTATATTTGTACACTTTATTCTCCATGAACCCGTTTATTATACTACTCCGGCAGGTCTATTGCTTATAATTTCAGGAATATTAATCCAGAATGGGAAACCTGCCAGGGCATAAATAATTATCTTTGACCTTTTTATTATAAATACATTATTATTAATATATATGAAGAAACTGATATTCTTACCTGTATTTTTACTGGTATTGTTCTCATCATGCAAGAAGAACGATGTTCAGCCTGATAATACCGTCACAGATGCTATGGCGAGAGATAGCCTGTATTATATTATGAAAGCATGGTATTACTGGTATAATATGCCGGAAGCCGCAAGTGTAACAACAGCAAATAAGGAGAATTATACCGATCCATATAAACTTTTGGAGGCAATGCGTTATAAAGAGTTTGACAGGTGGAGTTTTATTGCAGATTATGATGAATTCAATGCCGAGATGGCTGGAACCTTTGTTGGACATGGCTTCAGAATAGGGCTCGATAATGCAGGCAACGCCAGGGTTGCTATGATATATGACAATTCACCTCTTTATCTTCAGGGAGTAAGAAGGGGATGGATCATTAAAAAGATAAACGGGGTTGACCCTGCGCCTATACTTATTGCAAATGATGCAGCAGCTTATACAAACCTTATAGGACCCAGCGAGGCAGGAATCACCAATATTTTCATTTTTACACCTCCCGATGGTCCCGATGAAACCATCTCATCCACTAAATCGAGTTTTACTGTGCATACTGTACTACTGTGTGATACTCTTCATCTGTCAAGCGGAATAGCAGGACATTTGGTCTTTGAATCATTTATAAAACCGTCAGAGGATGAGCTTTTAAACGCATTTGCCTATCTGAATGCCAACGGTGTAAATGATCTGATACTTGACCTGAGATATAATACCGGGGGCTATCTATATATTGCCCAGGAACTTGCCAGTTATATAGCAGGCAGTTCATACCAGGACAATATTTTTGCAAAACTCAGTTATAACGATAAACATCAGGACGCAAACGCTTCTTACCCATATGTAACTGTCCCAAATGCCCTTAGTCTGTCAAGAGTTGTTGTAATAACCACCCGTGAGACAGCATCGGCCAGCGAGGCGGTAATTAACGGACTTAACCCATTCATAAATGTTGTAACAATTGGAGATACCACCAATGGGAAACCGACAGGGATGAACGGCTGGTCTATAGGGAAAAAGTACTGGATGTGGCCGATTACCTTTAAAATTGTGAATTCGCAAAATCTTGGCGATTATTTTGAAGGTATTTTCCCTGCAAAAGAAGTATCAGATGATATCACTCACGATTTCAGCGACAGGCAGGAGCTTTGCCTGAAAGAGGCTATTTACTATCTCGAAAACGGATTGGTTTCTCCAAAAAGGCTGTTACAATTTAAACGTTATCCGCAATTTTCTGAAAAACCTGAATGGATAAAGAATACCTTTGTAATTGACAAATAATTAAATTTTTCATTTGAAAGCTAAGCCGGCAGAAAGAATTATACTGGGCATCGACCCCGGAACCAGTATTACAGGATACGGAGTTATTAAAACAATCGGCACAGTCCCTGAGCTAATAACTATCGGATCTATTGACCTTTCCAAATATGAAGACCATTATCTGAAGCTAAAACATATTTTTGAGAGAACTGCCGGCATTATTGATGAATATCATCCAGACGAACTGGCTATCGAAGCTCCTTTCTATGGTAAAAATGTCCAGTCGATGCTCAAACTTGGCAGGGCTCAGGGGGCAGCTATAGCAGCAGCTCTGGAACGTTCGCTGCCAATATTTGAATATGCACCGCGAAAGATCAAGATGTCAATTACCGGACAGGGAGCTGCTTCTAAGGAACAGGTGGCAGCCATGCTGATGAATATTTTAAAATTTAAACTTACTGATATCAGACTGGATGCTACTGATGGACTTGCTGCTGCCCTTTGCCACTTTTACCAGACTAATAACCTTGTAGCAGAAAAAGCCTATAACAGCTGGAAAGATTTTATGAATAAAAATCCCAGGAGGGTAAAGATCAGGTAGGTCAATTCTGTTTAAACAACTGCAAAGGCCAGTGCAACCGCACTGACTCTGACACCTTCTATTTTAAGAAGCTCATTGGCACACGATTCTATGGTAGAACCTGTTGTAATAACATCGTCCACAAGTAAAACATGTTTTTCCCTCACCTCTTCTATATTAACCACACTAAAGATTCCCTCAACATTTATCCATCTTTCATAACGCGACCGTCTTGTCTGTGTTGCCGAAATAGTTAGCCTGGCTAATGACCCTGTATTAACCGGTACTCCTGTGACTTCTGAAATTCCGGTAGAAATGATTTCACTCTGGTTAAATCCCCTTGCATGTATTTTTTCAGGGTGAAGAGGAACCGGCACAATGATGTCTATATCATCAGTGAATCCTGACAATTTAAGAGATAATCCATATATTTTACCCAGTTCATACCCTATTTCTCTGATCCCCTTATATTTAAGATTATGGATCAGGTTTCTTATCCGGCTTCCCTTATTATAGAAAGAGAAAGCAGCAGCCTTTTCCAATAAACATCTTCCCCAGAATAGCTGTGCAACGGGATTATCAGCAACTTTATGATAGCCGGTACGTGGAATAACAACATAACACCCGGTACAAATAAGGTTTTCATTCCTCATCAATTGCGTCCCACATCCATAACATAGTCTGGGAAAAAGAAGACTAATAAAGTCATCCCACAAATCATATAAGTAACTCATGCAGCGAGTTGAATTAGTACATGCTTAAATATACTAATTTACAGGGACAAAAAACTCTAAGTAAAAGTTTATCTAATCCTCTATTTGTTCCTAGCCTCACCCCCTCCCGTCCCCCGCTCCCAGGAGAGCGGGGGAAGCTGATTCTGAAATATATTTTCTAATTTTTTATTATTGAAAGCTCTTTAAGTCCCTCCCTCCTGGGGGAGGGATTTAGGGAGAGGCCTTAAAAACAACTACAAATTAACATTACGACTTATCTTAGCCGCAGTCTCCTTAAATTCTTCTGGTGAAAATCTGAGTTTTGGATTTCTGAAATTTATATCATCCATATTATCCATAGGAACAAGATGAATATGGGCATGAGGGACCTCAAGTCCAAGAATTGCGACCCCTATCCGGTTACAGGGAATAGCTCTCTTAATTGCTTTAGCAACCTTTTTCGAAAACAAAATAAGTCCCGATAACTGATCATCATTCAGATCAAATATATAATCCGTCTCACTCTTGGGAACTACGAGCGTATGGCCTTCCCTCAGAGGATTGATGTCGAGGAATGCAAAATAGTTTTCGTCCTCTGCAACCTTATAGCAGGGAATATCCCCTTTAATAATTTTTGTGAAAATAGTTGCCATGATGATTTAAGAAATAATTGATTATAACGAAATAGCTATTATTTCAAAAGGAATAATTCCTGACGGAACTTTTATTTCGACAACATCGCCTACTTTTTTGCCAATCAGACCCTGGGCAATGGGAGAACTTACTGCGATCTTTCCCTGTTTGAAATTAGCTTCACTTTCAGGAACAAGCTGGTACTCCATAACACTATTGTTCGATTTATTCCTGATCTTGACCCGGTTAAGGATCTGCACCGATGTTGTATTAATTTTTGATTCATCAATTATCCTCGCCCTGGCAATAATGTCTTCGAGCTTTGATATTTTCATTTCAAGCATCCCCTGCGACTCTTTGGCAGCAGCATACTCAGCGTTTTCAGAAAGGTCTCCTTTATCCCTGGCATCAGCTATCTGCCTGGATATCGCAGGTCTCTCAATATTCCTTAACTGGTCGAGTTCCTCTTTCAGTTTCTGGAGACCATCCTCTGTCACATATATAACCTCCGACATTTTCTCTCTAATATTAAAAAAATAAGAAGAATTCCGGAGATTCCGGAACTCTTCATGAGCAAATATATTAAATATTTTGATAAATTACAAATAAATGTCTCTGTGAACAGGTGTTTTATAAGTATATATCAACAAATACCTATGTTCATTTATATTTTTTCCCTGCTTTTTTTGTAGTCGATCTGGTTTTTCTCTTTTTATTCTTATCACGGGCTACTAAATCTTTTTTGTTTTGCCTCATCCTGGCCTTAACTTCAGTACTTTGAATTTCATATGATCTTTTCTGTGTTGCTTTAACCGACTTAGCGTAATCTTTCTTTATCTTCAGTTGCCTCGCATCCTGTTTCCTTTTAGCTTTCAAAACAGAACGGGGTTCTTTAACTTTCGCCTGTTTTTTGTTCCCGCGCGATTTACCAAATAATTCCTTTTCTGTTTTCTTTAAAGTATTTCTTTTAAAAATCTGGGCATCGGAAGAGCCAGTGGCCAGGAGTAAGACAAATACTAATAAAAATAAATTCTTCATATATAAATAATTCATTTCCAGATACTACAATAAATATTTGACGATGCCGTTAAATTATACACTGGTAATGCTAAATTTGCGAAAATAATTTATCCTCGTGACGACAAATTCAAAAATAGGGTTTTTTTCCTTTACAATTGCACTGATAACTCTGTTAAGTTCATGTAAAAAAAATGAAAATGATGTTATCCCTGATACCTACGTCAATTTCACCCTTGATCTCAATGACCCGGAGTTTGTTATTTTGAACAGTTTTGGCAACGCGGTTGCTGTCGATTCCCATACAAATAACTGGGGAGCGGGTGCAGCTGGATATGATGCTAACGGTATTATTGTATGTTCCTGGATAGATGAATTTTACGCTTACGACAGAACCTGTCCCCACGATTATGTTGTGAACGGGAAAAGTGTTAAAGTCAATATTGATCCTGTGTCTTCGTTGTTTGCCGTCTGCCCTCTTTGCGGCACCAAATACGCTCTTACTGCAGGAGGCACACCTGCATCAGGAATTGGACGATATCCCCTGAAAAATTACTATACTTCTTTCGACGGGAGGTTTGTCCACATTTGGAACAACCATTGAATTTTAATCTAATACCTGTAATGATCTGGTTTATAAGGCCCGACAGCAGGAACTCCGATATATTCCGATTGTTCTTTGGTAAGCTTCGTTAATTTTACTCCAAGCTGTCCGAGATGCAATCGTGCAACTTCCTCATCGAGATTTTTCGGAAGCCGGTAAACCCCTATCTCATAATTGTTTTTCCATAGCTCAATCTGGGCAAGTGTCTGGTTGCTGAAAGAATTGCTCATTACGAATGACGGGTGACCGGTAGCGCAACCAAGATTTACAAGCCTGCCTTCTGCCAGCATAAATATTGCATGACCATCGGGGAAAACATATTTATCAACCTGTGGTTTGATGTTTATTTTGTTGATTCCTTCAAGATTGTCAAGATTATCTACCTGTATCTCATTGTCAAAATGACCTATGTTGCAGACGATAGCCTGATCTTTCATTTTCAACATGTGTTCAACTGTAATAATATCCCTGTTACCGGTAGCTGTAACATAAATATTACCTTCAGAAAGAGAATCCTCTACCGTTTTAACTTCAAAGCCTTCCATCGAGGCCTGCAATGCGCATATCGGATCAATCTCAGTAACTATTACCCTGGCGCCATATGATCGCATCGACCTGGCACATCCTTTCCCTACATCACCATAACCGCATATAACAACAACTTTACCTGCTATCATAACATCAGTTGCCCTTTTTATACCATCTGCCAGAGATTCCCTGCATCCGTAGAGATTATCAAATTTTGACTTTGTGACAGAATCATTAACATTGATAGCCGGAACAAGCAATTCCCCGTTTTCCATCATCTGGTATAACCTGTGTACCCCGGTTGTTGTCTCCTCTGATATCCCCTTAAGCTCCTTTACTGCGTTATGCCACTTACCGGGTTCTTTGGCCATTATATCTTTCAGAGTTGCCAGTATTATTGCTTCCTCTCTGTTGTCTGGTTTCTTATTCAGAAACTCAGGAGTGTTTTCCGCCTTATATCCGAGGTGAACCATGAGTGAAGCATCTCCTCCATCATCAACAATAAGATTCGGACCTTTACCTTCCGGAAATGAGAGCGCCTGAGCAGTGCACCACCAATATTCTTCGAGAGTTTCACCCTTCCATGCAAATACAGGTATCCCGCTGGCTGCAATTGCAGCAGCAGCATGATCTTGCGTGGAAAAAATATTACAGCTTGCCCAACGTACATCTGCTCCAAGTTCAGCGAGTGTCTCTATCAGAACAGCTGTTTGAATTGTCATGTGCAGCGATCCTGTTATACGGGCACCTTTCAGGGGCTTTTCAGCGGAATATTTTTTCCTTATTGCCAGTAATCCAGGCATCTCTTTCTCTGCAATTTCTATTTCTTTTCTGCCAAAATCAGCCAGTGAAATATCTTTTACCTGGTATTGCATTATATCTGTTTTAATGTTCATATCGAAACCTGTTTTTAAGAGTGCAAAGATAACAAAAACTATTGTTTATAAGGATAACAATTTCATAGTAATCTGCTTGTCAACCTCCATCTGTTCAGCCAGCTTCTGCGTGTTGTCAAATTTTATCTCTTCTCTGAGTCTTTTTCTGAAAATCACTGATATCCTGTTTCCATAAACGTCTCTGTTGAAATTAATAATATGTACTTCTATTGTCCTCGCTCTGCCATCATTGTTAACCGTTGGATTGGAGCCAATACTCAACATACCTGGATAAATCCCTTCATTGAGCCTGACTTCTACTGCATAAACTCCGTTCCCCGGAATAAGTTTATACTGATCTTCAGGTTTGATGTTTGCTGTGGGAAATCCAATTGACCTGCCTATTTGTCGGCCTCCGACAACTGTTCCTCCCAGACTGTAGAAATATCCCAGCCAACTGTTTGCCTCATCAAGCCTTCCGTTCAATAAAGCATCACGTATTGCTGATGAGCTTATTTCTCCTTCTTCGGTATGAAGACGCTGCACTTGTTCAACAGTGAAATCAAATGAAGCTGAACATTGTTTTATTGTATTATAATTTCCTTCTCCTTTCTGTCCGAAATGATGATCATACCCTAATAAAAGATGTTTTATCCCTATCTTTCCCACCAAAACCTTCTCTACAAAATCACATGCACTCATCCGGCTGAATTGTTTGCTGAACTCAATAATTATAAGATGATCAATGCCAGACGCTTCAAGCAGAACCATTTTCTCTTCCATTGTCGTAAGAAATGAAAGATTAAGATGATCCTTCTCAAGTACAAGGCGGGGATGAGGAGAAAAGGTAATTACAACGCTATCCCCATTTACCTTTCCTGCCCTTGTTACAAGGTTATCAAGCAGACTTTTGTGGCCCCGGTGAACACCATCAAAGATGCCCATAGTCACAACCGGATTAACCAGATCAAGATTTTCATATCCTCTGTGAATTATCATACATGAAGATTTTGGCTGCAAAAATAGCAAAGCCTGTGGAAATGAAGCAACATTATGATTTTGTTTTTGTACTTTTATGGAAAGATAATCTTATAAAAACCCTTATGGATCCTGCAGGTTTTTATATGTCAGACCCATGGCTTAAGCCATATATTGATACTATCGACAGACGTATTGACAGATGCCGTACAAGGGAGAAGCAACTGATAAATGATGGATCCCTGAGTGAATTTGCAATGGGCCATTATTATTACGGACTTCATTTTACAGATAATAATTGGGTCTTCAGGGAATGGGCTCCAAATGCCTCAGACATCTATATAATCGGGACTTTCACCGGGTGGAAAGAGGAAAAAGAGTACAGGATGGAAAGAGTCAGCCCCCATGGAGACTGGGAAATTATTCTTCCGGCCGACGCTCTTAAGCATGAAGATCTTTATAAACTCTCCGTTCACTGGACTGGAGGAAAAGGTGAAAGGATACCATCATATGCAACAAGAGTTGTTCAGGATGATAAAACAAAAATATTCAGTGCCCAGGTATGGCGACCAAAAAAGAATTACAAATGGAACATTGAAAATTTTAAAGCCCCTGATACTGCAGCTCTTATTTATGAAGCTCATATTGGCATGGCAACATCTGAAGAAAAGACCGGAACTTATAGTGAATTCACGGAAAATGTCCTGCCTCTGATCATCAAATCGGGATATAACACTATACAGCTTATGGCTATCCAGGAACATCCGTTTTACGGTTCTTTCGGATATCATGTATCAAGCTTCTTTGCCGCTTCTTCAAGATTTGGACCCCCGGAGGACCTCAAGAAATTGATTGACAGGGCACACATGGCAGGCTTAAGGGTAATAATGGATCTTGTCCATTCACATTCAGTAAGAAATGTCAATGAAGGACTGGGTCTGTTCGACGGTTCAGAGGGACAGTATTTTCATACCAACGAAAGAAGGTTCCACGTAGCATGGGACTCATTATGTTTCGACTACGCAAAGGATAATGTGATACATTTCCTGCTGTCCAACTGCCGATACTGGCTTGAAGAATATAAATTTGACGGATTTCGTTTTGACGGGATTACCAGCATGATATATTACGATCATGGACTGGGTAAGGATTTTACTTCATATAATGAATACTTTGATGGTAATCAGGATGAAGATGCGCTTATATATCTTTTCCTGGCCAATAAAATGATTCATAGTTTTAAACCTGGGGCACTCACCATAGCAGAAGAGATGAGCGGTATGCCGGGTCTTGCCGCAAACACTGCGATCATGGGTTTTGGCTTCGATTATCGTCTTTCAATGGGAGTTCCGGATTTTTGGATCAAACTGGTTAAAGAGACTGTTGATGAAAACTGGGATATGGGGAAATTGATGTATGAATTAACACAGCATCGGCCTGAGGAAAAGATAATTTCATATTGCGAATCGCACGACCAGGCACTTGTTGGCGATAAAACGCTAATATTCAGGATGATAGATGCTGAAATGTATACCGGGATGGTAAAATCCTATCACAGTTTTGTGGTTGACAGGGGAATTGCCCTGCATAAGATGATAAGGCTTATAACACTCAGCTCATCAGGAGGCGGCTACCTGAATTTTATGGGAAATGAATTTGGTCACCCTGAATGGATTGACTTTCCCCGAGAAGGAAATAACTGGAGTTATAAATATGCGCGCCGTCAGTGGCATCTGGCAGAAAACAGAGACCTGAAGTATTTTTTTCTGGCAAGTTTCGACAAAGAGATGATGAAACTGCATAATGTATATAAAATACTTGATAACCCGTATATTTACAGGGTATACGAGAATACTCCGGATAAGATAATCGCGTTCATGAGGGGAGAGCTACTCTTCGTTTTTAATTTTCATCCCACAGTTTCATACACAGATTACGGGATACCGGTAAAGGGCAGGTTCAGGATCATTCTTGACACCGATGACCGGGTTTTCGGAGGGTTTAACAGGATTGACAGAACCAAGGTTTACCTCTCTATAAGAAAAGCAGAAAGGAACATCATAAATGTTCCTTTATATCTTTACCTGTACCTGCCGGCACGCACTGCCCTCGTATTTAAAAGAGAACCTGTGCGTAAAGCAACTGATATCTAATCGATCCAGCGAAGCAGGTAGAAATCCTGCTTATGAGGAAGATCCTTGTGTTTTGGATAGATCCTTATGCCATAAAAAAATGATCCGGCCTTTTCCGGAACAAGATTCGCCCTGTAAAGACATTTACCGGTTTTGCAACTTACCAGTTTAAACTCTTCACTTGCTACAAATTCATGTTCGCCATATTTCCCCATATGAGTGATAATAAATTCCACCCCAACATTTTCTTTGGGAATATTTTTAACATCAAGCGCAATCTCTGCCCTGTAATCGTGACCCGACCGGTAAACATTGTCTCCTGAACGTTCAAAAGTGTAATTAAGTACTTCGATATTGTCCCACTCATCCCTCATCCTCTGTTTCCACTCGGCAAGCTCTTTAGCCTTCTCAAAATTGTTGGCAACAAGATATTTATTACGTGCAAATATTTTTGAATAATATTTTTCATAATAGTCATCTATCATCCTTTTCATGGTAAATTCAGGGGCAATTTTTACCATGGTATTTTTCATATGACTGATCCATTCCACAGGGATGCCCTTTTCGTTAAATGAATAATAAGCCGGAATGATCTCATATTCAAGCATATTATAAATTGTTTCAGCGTCAACATCATTTTGAAGATCCTGGTTTTCGAAGGTCCTTTTCTTTGGCAGAGCCCATCCTGCAAATGCGCGATAACCTTCTACCCACCAGCCATCAAGCACACTAAAATGAAGTGTCCCGTTCATGACAGCTTTCTCACCACTTGTTCCGGAAGCTTCAAGAGGTCTTGTCGGAGTATTAAGCCAGATGTCCACACCCCTGACCAGATATTTAGCCATTTCAATATCATAATTTTCAAGGAAGATCACTTTCCCTGCAAACTCAGGCATTTGCGATATCTCAAATGTCTTTTTAATAAGATCCTGACCTCCTCCGTCGTTTGGGTGAGCTTTCCCTGCAAAGATAAACTGTACGGGCATTTTCGGGTTATTTACTATACGCGAAAGTCTTTCAAGATCTGTAAACAGAAGGGAGGCTCGCTTGTAGGTCGCAAAACGTCGTGCGAAACCGATTGTCAGAGCTTTCTCATCGAGATGACTGCTGATGTTAAGAAGGGTTCTCGGGCTTACATGCTTATCCATCATGTTCGACTGAAGCCGCTTCCTTATATTTGAAAACAGTTTCTTTTTCAGTCCGGTTTTAATTTCATATATCTTCTTATCTTCGAGAGCATAGATTTTCTCCCAAAGGGTTCTGTCAGTCTGGTCAAAATTTGTTGTCCCCGTAAGCTCCCTGTAGACATTTTTCCACTCAGGGGCTGTCCATGTCGGATGGTGAACTCCATTGGTCACATATCCTATAAAAAGTTCCTCTTTAAGATATCCTGGCCACAATTTATTAAACATTCCCTGGCTTACCGCACCATGAAGTTTACTAACGCCATTCACTTCCTGCGACATCCGGGTCGCAAGGAAACTCATATTGAATTTCTTATCTGAGTCACCCTCGCATTGTCCAAGAGCCATCAACTCTCCCCAGGATATTGTCAGACGGCCTGCATAATGCGAAATATATTTACGTAACAAATCCTCTTCGAAAGAATCATGACCCGCAGGAACAGGCGTATGAGTTGTGAACTGTGTTGATGACCTTACTACCTCCAGAGCCTGATTAAATGTAAGATGATGAACATTTATAAGCATCCTGAGTCTTTCGAGACTGATAAAAGCCGAATGACCCTCATTACTGTGATACAGATCGGTATGCAGGCCCATTGCTTCAAGAGCTCTTATTCCACCAATCCCGAGAATAAGTTCCTGTCTCAGCCTGTTTTCGTGATCACCACCGTACAGATAATGCGTAATTGTACGATCTTCAGGAAGATTTTCATCAAAATCGGTGTCGAGCAATACCAGTCTGACTTTTCCAATCATGGCTTCCCAGACCTTTATTTTTACTGTACGGCCCGGCCATACTAAGCTTACCATCAATTGGTTATCATGTGAGTCCTTAATCGGACTGATAGGAAGCCTTGAAAACTCTTCAGCATCGTAAAGAGACAATTGTTCTCCACGCGGGCCTAACTTTTGTTTGAAATATCCATACCTGTAAAGAAGACCAATACCAGTTATATTAAGGTTTGAATCGCTGGCCTCCTTGAGGTAATCGCCTGCCAGAATACCCAAACCTCCGGAATAAATCTTCAGGCACGGATGTATACCGAATTCCATGCTGAAGTAAGCCACTGAAGGTTTTGTTTTATCATCAGGACGATTTAAATAAGCAAGAAATGTGTCTTTAACATCTTGAAGATCAGCTACAAAACCATCATCGTCCTCCAGGACAAGAAGTCTTTTATAATCGATCTTCTCAAGAAGCAATTTTGGGTTATGTCGAACCTCCTCCCAGAATGAGGGATCCATTCTTTTGAAAAGAGATTCTGCCTCGGAGTTCCACGACCACCACAGATTATTGGCAAGATCCTTTAACGAAGATAATTTTTCAGGGACATCACTCTGAACATAAATATCCTTCCATACAGGAACCTGATGAGGTTTGCGAATTATTAATCCGGGCGCTTCAACAAATTTTATAAATTC
>Ga0315542_1000310_pt1 | contig 29751 bp, 23 predicted proteins | sample SalMarSW160120MG_FD_202541 | JGI IMG/M metagenome (GOLD analysis project Ga0315542, IMG submission 202541) | Salt marsh sediment microbial communities from the Plum Island Ecosystem LTER, Massachusetts, United States - Salt Marsh Sediment SW1601-20 ...
GAATCGATGGCGGAGCGCTGTTCCAAATCATCGCGGTGGAGAACCTTCGCCTATCCCCGGTCGTGATCGGCACCGCGTTCGGCCTCGGCTTGCTGTCACTGCCCATCCAGCTGTGGGCCGCACGAGTGCCACTGCACCGAGCTCGACGCAACCTGCAGCTATTCCTATCCATCGCCGCGATGCAAGCCACAATCCTCGCAGGACTGCTCGCGATCGACGCAACCGGCGGGGTGGCAGCCGTCGCGCTGGTCGTTGCGGTGACCGCCGAGATCAACATCTCGGTGCTCTTCGTCACCGCCTGGCAGCCTCTCCTCTCGGCGCGCCTCGGGAGCAGGAACCGCCAACGACTCAACTCGTTCTGGCGCGCGGTCGCCAGCGGACTGCTCGCGGTCGTCTTGGTTGTGTTCTCCGTGGCAGACAAGGCCGGACGAATGGCGGTACTCGTCACGCTGGCAGGAGCCGCTATCGCCATCGCGACCCGACTGCCTCATCTTCCGGCACTACGAGCGCCCCAATCCGTCGCTACCCGTCGCGTGCCACCATCGCCAAGAACGCCGATTCCCGCAACGGTCAAGTGGATACTGACGAGCATCGCCCTGCTGAATCTCGGCGCGCTTCCCCTGTGGCTCGTGTACGTCTCCCAAATCCTGTGGCCCAGCGCGAATCTTGGACTCATCGGTTCCGTACAAGCGATCGCATCCGTCCTCGCGCTGCTCGGCTGGCGTACAACCGAGGGCACACTCGGTCGACGCGCGCTGGCAGGAACAGCGGCAACACTCGCCGGCGGCCTGGCACTCACGACGATCGGCGGCACCGTCGATACCACTCTCGAAGGCGCCACGGTCGTAGCGGTGACGGCGGTGATGGCTGGCGGGCTCGCCTACGCGAGCGTCGCGCTCCTCGAGATCGTGCACCGCACCGTCGACCATCGCGCCAGCGTTCGTACGTTCACAATCCTCGACGTCGTCGACTCATCGTCACTGCAACTCGGGCTGTTCATCGCCGGGCTCCTCGTCGCCGCCTCGAATGTCAAGCAGGTCCGAACTCCCTACATCATGTTCGTCGTCGCAATGAACCTGGTAGCCATAATCACCGTCGGCCTCACCACCCGTCTCGCCGCACGCAACCACGACATCTGAGGCCAGCCTGGCGTAGACGACGGGCGCACAACAGCAAGTCGGCCCAACAACGCTCAGACGCCAGCACCAACGGCGTCCGCGTCGGTAGATCTCACATGGTGTCAAGTTCGCGTATCGCTTTGCCGACAAGACGCGTCGGCGCCGAAGGCTTGCCAGTTGCACAATCAGCACGTGCTCCCCGGGATGCAAGCGGAAGCCGCCCGGATCTTCGAAAGGCTGATCGCCGACAGTCGGCAGAGAATCCGGTGGAAGCGACGGTACAAGCGTCTTCGGGACGGTAGAAGCCCCGGTCAGCAATGCGCTGACTGGGGCTTTCAGTAGCGGGGGGAGGATTTGAACCTCCGACCTTCGGGTTATGAGCTATTGGATGATGCACGCTGACCTGGGGAATCATCCGAAACGCCAGGCAGAACAAGGTTTCACGGTTCCCGTCACTTCGCGTCGTCACCCATCCCATCCCACCCTCTCGCGCGATAGACGCGCGCTGGAGCTTCGTACGATCGCGATCCTGGCCATCGTCCCAATGTCGATCCCGCAACGCGGCCAGCTACTGAGACGGCGCCGGGGCGCGCCCCTCACCGCCCTTTCTGATGCCAGCGGGGCCCGGACCTGACCAACGCCCACCGGTTGGTGGTACCGGGTGACTGCTGTCCCCGGGCGGGGCATCGCGACACCGGCCTTCCGGTCAGGTTGTGTCCGGCGGGTCGAGGAACAGGTAGTCCGAGTAGGCGGCCATCGTGGCCTCTTGCGCATCACTGACCGGCGCCACTCCGTGCGTCGGCGCGTTGTCGAACACGACCGGCAGCCCATTGGCCGTCTCGAAATCAGGCGAGTCCATGAGCTGGAAGTGCAGGTGTGGGGACTCCGAGTTGCAGCCAAGCTCGTAGTCTGCCCATGCTGTCCAGTGCCCCATCGCGAGCGAGGCGAGTCTCGTACGGATCGATTCGAAGCCCTCCAAGAATCGGCCGAGGTTCCATAGCGTGATCGAACTGGCTGCTGCTCGATGACTGTTCGGCGGCCGCGGGAGGCGAGCGCTCTGTTCCTGGCGCATTCGGCTCGAGCGTCGCTCAGCGATCACCGGCGAGATCGACTGAACGGGCCACGGCCGCCTGCTCGGTCAGCGTCTCCACCTTGTAGGCCTCCACCTTTTCGGAGGCGTCGAACCACAGATAGTCGGCGGGCTGCCACTCGGAAGCGGACAACCGAAGGAGCACCTCTGCCTTCGACAGGTCCACCAGCATGTCTGGCTGTGTCCATCCGACGATCTCGACGGGTCCGGCCGGAGGCCCGAACCCACTGACCGGAACAACCGGCCCGGTCTCGGTGCTGAAAGGGCCAATCACGCCCACCCCGGGGAATCGGATGCCGATCCAGTGGTAGGTGCCGGCAAACGATGAGCCGACCTCGACCTCCATGTGCCATTCGACGAGCCGGCCGACACCAAGACTCTCCTCGATATCGGGCCAGAAGTCCTCCACCTGGGTGGGTAGCTGACGCAGTTCCGGGGGTGTCGCAGCGACCACCTCGGCGGTGGCATCCTGAATGGCTTCGTGCTCATACCCGTGGGCACGACGCCACTCCCCCAACGGTCCAGGCGTCGTCACCTCGGCTGCTCCACCAGCCGACGAAGAGCCGGCATAGACAAGCATCGCCTCGAACTGCGCCCTCGCATCGGCGATGAGCTGACCCACCCCTTCAAGGCTCTCGGGGTAGAGGGCAAGGATCTCCACGAGCTGTGGATACAGGGGCCGCTGGGCGTCGACGAGCTGCCAGGTCGAGTCGAACACGGCAAGGACGAAGTACGGGGTTTCGAACCCGTGGGCGTCCCTGCCGGCCGCAACATCCTCCGGGGTCCCGTCGACCTGGAGTACGAAGAAGAACCGGCCGTCCTCGAGTTGGGCGTCGAGGGCCGGAGCGCCTTCGTGCACCGTGATTCGATCACCCCCTGACACGTCTGGGGTCACGTACTCGCCGCCTCCGAAGTAGTAGGTGTCGATCGAAGCAAGAACATCGTCGACGAGAACGTCGAATATCAACCCGCTTTGCCCATCGGATGACACACCCTCCACCTGAGCGTCGATCGTGAGCACCCCTGCACTCAGCCAATCCGTCTGATCCCACGAGGACTCCGAAACTGCTGAACCTTGGGACTCTCCAGCTTCGATGGATGGGGAACAGCCCGAAAGACCAAGCGCCACAACCAGCGCGCACGCTGCGAGTCTGCCACCGCTAGCCCACTCCGACACTTGAATACTCATCGATTCCTCCTGTTGGCCTAGCTGCCGTAGTGAACCAGCACTCGCACTCGGTCAACCCCGACCTCGGCCCGAAGGCCATAGGCAGTCCACATCTGGTCGGTGACCGTGACCCTTGCCTGCACGCCGCCATACGTCTCCGCCACAGAAGTTGGATCTCCTGGCATGCTGACCGTGCAGTAGTGCCAGGCCGTGGATGACACATCGCAAGGCAGCGTGTACAAGACCGTCGACACCAGGGTCGTCTGACTGCCAGTCCGCCGCGATGGATTCCCGCACCCGCTCCCACTCACCGTGTAGGGGCTCACCGTGAGCTTCACCACAACCCTTCCGTGGTCCGACGAACTCATTCTCCGGTAGTTGGCACGCGCCTTCAGGCTGTCGATGGGGGGGTTGTCGATAAGGGCGGTGGTGGACAGGATGTATGCGTCGGCGGTGTAGTTGCGAAATGACATGTAGGTGGGCGTACCGTCCACGCCGCCCGAGTAGTGCGCTTGCGTCGTGGTGCCGGAACTGATCCCCCAGAATTCACGATACCCGTAGCCCGATACGGGCGTGTCTTCCTCAAAGGAGGAGTTGGCCGTCGCGGAGTGGTACCCACTACCGGCCGTCAAGTCCGTTAGGAGTTGGACAGCGGCATGGTCATCCTGGGTGAGTGCGTAGCTGGTCGCGCCAGCTCCGCACGAGAACATGACTGGAGGGTTATCCCCGTTGCGCGAATCTGGGTAATGACTGTGCCCCATGCCAAGAAAGTGGCCGAGTTCGTGAGCCGCTACATAGCTGAGTCTGCCAGGGACAAGATCGAACCATGCCATCTCGTCAGAGTTGAAGGTCATCAGCCCCCCGGAGCAGTCCGTTCCGGCCACGCTTCCGACCATAGGAGCCCACTTGGCTCTCAGAACGGAGCCTGCGCCGCCCTCGCTGACGGAGAACGGGCTGCTCCCATTGTACTTCTCCACATCCCAGGTCCAGCGCGCGAACCCGGTCATCACCTCAGTCTTGTGCGAACTCGTCCAGGCAATCGGGTGGACGTCATCGAGGATGAAGTTGACGCTGGCCGTCGTGTGCTGGCACGTGTTGTAGTCGGCAGCTGCTGCGCCCTGAGGTCCAACAAGAACGCCGCAGACGACCAACAACACCACAACGGCGAGAGTCGCCGCTCGGAGCACGAGACGCCACCGAGCGGTCTGTCCGATCAGTCCGCCTCTCCATGAACCGCCACCCAAGCGATGGCAACCTCGGTTGGATGCCCCGGCATCAACAGCGGATCCAACCCCAAGAGCGTTACCCATCCCGGTTCTCCCTCCTCGCCGACCGAAGAGTCCGACCACCAAGGTTGTCGAGCTCCCTGCTTGCTCAGACTCCTATGTTGTAGCAGCTCTCGACTGCGTGTCTAGCGAACCTGGCACCTCCAGCAGAAGGCTCTGGCGTGATGCACGCCTGAGCCGTACAGAACGGCTAGCTGTCCTTCTCACAGACGTTGTTGACGGGTAGTCGTGTTGCGGGTGCTGCTCCGATTGCCCGAAACAGTCGCAATCGAGGACACGTTCCCCGGCTTCGCCGACGCGGCATCGGACTATCCCAAGCCTGTGCTGCTTAGAGGAATGGGAAAACCCGTGTAGCCACGATCCGTGTCGAGACCGTCGGTTGAGCGGATGGTCCCGTATGGCATGTACAACTAACGCGAGGTGTCTCCGTCAGAGGGGCGGTAGGTCACCGTCGCGGAGCCGAGGTGGTCACTGAACATGTACTGGATCCCGTCGGGGTCTCGACACGCGGCCTCACGCCCGCCGAGGCGGTAGTGGACGGTGGGGGTGAGCTGGGTGAGGGTGATGTCGTCGAAGCCGACCCACCCGTCGTTGCGGTGTGAGAACAGACGCAGTTCGGCCGACACAGCGCCTGCTGGCGCGGTGACGGTCCCGCTGTACTCGGCCCAGGAGGTCGTGAGCTGGTCGGGTTGAATCGACTCGCCGTCGTCTTGGCCGATGATCGACCCTGACCCGTCCTTGAACTTGACCCACAGCACCACCGCACCTGCGGACTCGGTGCTCATCTCGCCGCGAAGCCACGCATGAAACGCATACGATGTCCCGGCGGTGACAGCGACTGGATCTGACGCGAGCCAACCGTATGCAAGGTCGGATATCGAGTACGCATAGGACCCGGAGCGGGGTTTGTTGATGCTGCCAGTCCCGCGCATGACCGAGGTGCCCGGGAAGTGCGAGTCAATCGCTTCGGTCCATCCGGTTCCGTTCTCGAATCCAGGGTCCGGCGCCAGGTTCGTCGACGTGCCTGTCTAGACAAAGCGTCAACACCTCACTTCGGGGGTGGGTGCCGATACACCAGGCCCGGTCAGCGCCGCTGCCAGGTCGTGTGTAATCGGCCAAGAGATCATCGACAGCACTGGTTGCGTCCGCTATCCGTCTCCGGCTGTTCCTCCCTCACCGGAGGTGTGGCCTGACACAACCTCCACCAAGACGAACCCTGCGATGGTTTCGGATCCCTGAGAGACCAGCTCGTCTCGTATCCGATACAGGCCGGGTGCGACGTCAGGGACAATGATGGCCGCCGAGTTCGGAACGGACAGCCCGAGCGCTGGGATCGTGGTCGTGGCCCCCGCCTCGATCTTGAGGGTGGTCGGCCCGTTGCCGTAGTCGCGTTCGACCAGGTAGATGTCGATCCACATGGTGCCGTTCCAGCACTGCCACCATGTGGCTACGCCGTCCACCAACCCGACAGGAAGGCGACTGTCAACCGAGAGAATCGCTGCAGAGCCCGGCTCCACAGGGTTCGGGTCCACTGTGAGGGTCACGGAGGACGACGGGATCTGCTCTGAAGCGGGAGGCCCGACGCATGACACCGACGTGGCAGATAGCGAGTCAGTCGGCGGAGTCGTCGTGCACGAGCTGACCACCGCCACGAGTATCAGTGTGAGAAGTCCACGATGGTCAGAACCAGTCCTTCGCTTCCAGTCCAGCTTCATGTCGAGGGTCACTCCCAGGGTGCGATGTCCACCACCAGACGAAGAGCACGATAGGAGCTTCTGTCGTTCAGATGTCTCACGACGTCTGCGTGGTCACACCGAGAGTGCTCTGAATGGTGCTCATGATGTGGTAGTAGAAGTTGTAGTAGCCGCCATAGAACGGGCCTTCTTGAGCGACGACTGAGCCTCTGGCGCCGACGTTGGATCCAATCTCTATCGCGATCGGGCCACCCGAGTCGCCATGTTGACCTTTCGAGCCAACCGTCGAACTGACCGAAAGGTAGTCCGTGCAGCCCGCTGCGTCGCAGAACTCCTGCCCACTCGATGTCTGCGTGAAGCAGACTCTTCGCGAGACGTAGCCCAAGTTGCAGTAGGTATAGCCGTTTCCGGGGTTGCCCGAGTTCGTCACCGCCTTGGTGGTCGTGTTGTCGTTGGCTGCGTAGGTTCGGTTATCGTAGGTCAAGTCGCCAAGCCTCTCTATGTCCACAGTTGGGTAGTTGGGCCTGTACACAAAGGCGGAGAACGTGTACGGACCCGAGTAGAAATACCCTGAGCCGCAGTGCCCAGCGGTGATCGAGAAGTCCTCCCCAGATCCCGTGACGGAGAATCCTGACGAGCAGTAGCTGTCTGAGTTGTGGATCTGTGCTCCGCCGTAGTGAGGTGTCACATCAGCAGTTCGGCTGAGCCGACCGCCGTCAGGAGAAGGCTCGATAGTAGCGACAGAGATGAGGTCGGGATCGACACCGAGTAGATCGAAGACTGTCTGCTGGTCGAGAGTCGTGGTCACCAGGATCCGGTCGATCTGCTGCGAGTAGCCAACCGTGATGAACTCATCTCCGTGAAGTCTCGCTTTCGCGGCATTTGCCTTGGCGACAACGATGTCGGCCGACGACACGCAACTTGGATGTAGCGCTAGCGCCATGTCCGCCGCGCCTGGCCGAAGGGCTTCAAGCGCCTGAAGGTCCACATCGGCATCACGAGCGACGTACACCGCGAGTTCACCATCCAATAGGTCGACCTGCAGCACTCCTACGGTGTCACTGAGTGTTGACATGTACTTCTCCAGCTGGAGGTTGCTCTGCGCGTCCGAACCTGTGGTTGCCCGATCTGCGAAAGCGCTCTGAGCTTCAATCGGTCCGCACTCACCCCTGGCGGCATCCTGCAACGCGAACTGACCAGGAGTTGCAGTGGCCGTCGCACTCCCGGCTGTCAGCAGAATGCACAACACTGTCACCGGAACGATCAAACCTCGGTGTGGTCTTCGAGTGCTCGGCAAGGGGGTTTGGCGTTGTTGACGCATAGCGAGTTCCCTCCTCCAATCGGAATGTCGCCTGACATCAACTAATTCGCGTCAGTGCTACCAGAAGTTCCAGAGATCTCAACGCCCTGCCGGCAGACCGGAATCGTAGGAAGCTGCGCCACCTCTCCGGCGAGGAACGCGCGAGTAGCCATTGCTCGCGCCATCGCACACGGCCCCTCCGTGCTGCTGTGTGATGAGCCGACAGGCAACCTGGACACCACGACGACAGGGACACTCCTCAGCCTGTTCGACGAACTGCACACCGACGGGCTCACACTTGTCGTGATCACCCACTACGAGAGAGTATGTAATCGCGCCGAGCGAAGAGTCCAGATGGTCGATGGGCAACTGGCGGAGATGACGTCGTGAGGCCTCGACCGGCGGCGTTCTCGCTTCGGGATCTGGTGTCAGAAGCCGGAGCGGGCATGCTGGCGCGTCCCGGACGCACGTTTCTGACTGGTCGCGACGCTCGGCCTGGCCCAAACGGCAGGAAGCCGGATCGTGACCAGATTCGACGCGCTCGCCCCCACGTCAGTCACCGTTCAGAATCGCTCCCAATCGTTCTTCGGAGGGTCCAACGTCTCCTACATTCCCTGGAATGCCGAGGATCAACTGACCCGCCTCAACGGTGTCGTGGCTGCCGGAAAGAGCGTCGTTGACACGCAAGGGGCACTCGTTCGCTCAGTACCGATCAATGACCCCCTGGGCCAGACAAAGTTCTCGATCGAGAGCACGACGAGCGGGCCGACCCGGTCGCGGTCGTCTCGTGCGCGAAGCTAGCGACACAGCCCGCAGTCGCGACAGGCATGTGTCAAGTTCGCGTATCGCTTTACCGACATCGTGTGTATGGTGTTGGCCATGGACAAGACGAGTGTTGCGTCGGATGTGCGTTCTCGGGTGCGTCGTTCTCGGGATCGTTTCTGGACGCCGGAGGACTTCGATGCCTCACCGGAGGCTGTCGCCAAGGCACTGTCCCGCCTGTCGGAGTCGGGCGAGTTGAGACGGATCCGGCGGGGTCTGTATTGGCGCGGGTCGTCGACGATGTTGGGGATGGCTCCCCCGAGGGCGAGCGGACTCGCCGATGCGATCGTCGGCGAGGCCGGCACCGGCCCGGCCGGGTTGAGCGCCGCATTGAGCCTGGGGCTCTCTACACAGGTGCCCCGGGTTGAGACGATCGCGGTGCCGAGAAGGGCCCCACGACCCACACCCGGTGTCCGGTTTGTCAGTCGCGCCGGTTCCACGCGGCGACGCGACGAGCGTCTCAACACGGCCGAGGTCGCGCTGCTGGAGGTGCTCCGTGACTGGGACCGTACGGTCGAAGCGTCGCCGGCGGTGGCTGTCGATCGGATCGGGGACCTCAGCGACGCTGGAGCGATCAGGCTCGAACGAGTGGTGCGTGCCTCGTCGACTGAACCTGCCAGTGTGCGCGAACGCCTCCGGGCTCTGTTGCGCGCGCTGGATAGACCCGGTGATGCCGAGCGGGTCTCTCCCGCGCGTAGCAGTCACACGGCAGACCGGTCGCTGGCCTCCTGACATGCCCGGCCTGTTCCGAGACACCGACGAGTTCAGCCCCACCCTGGACGCGGCAGCCGAGAAGCTGGGTGTCGGCGCGACCGCCGTCGAGAAGGACTACTGGGTCACCCAGGTTCTGCGCGCCCTCGCGGATGGTTTCGTCGATGACGTCGTCTTCAAGGGAGGCACGAGCCTGTCCAAGGGATTCGGGTTGATCGAACGGTTCTCCGAAGACATCGACATCCTCATCGTCGCGGGCGACCGTGGCAGTGGGGCAACGGACACGTTGATGAGGGCCATGGCCAACGACGCAGCCGCATCGATCGGAGGCGCTCCCACATCGTATGGCGGCGCAGAACGGGGGCGTCACCGCGCCTACGAGATCCCCTACCCCGTCCTCAGACCGGCGACCGAGCTCATCCAACCCCGCGTGCTCTTGGAGATGGGAGTCCGCGGCGGTGACCACCCCAAGCAGAAGGTATCGATGGGCACGCTCGTGGGCGACGCCCTCACCCGGGCCGACGTCGACATCTCAACCTACGCCGACCTGGCTGACATCGAACTCTGGGTGCTGCATCCCGGTCGGACACTCCTCGAGAAACTGGCGACCGTCCACCTCGAGGCCCGACGACTCTCCCGCGACCACAAGCGGACACCCGACCCGCGAATCGGTCGACACTTCTACGACATCTACCAACTCCTCGACGACACCGACACGATGAACCTCCTCGAAGACCGTGTTGAGGTAGACCGCGTCCTGGACGAGATCGCGGCCGTCACCCGCCGATACTTCGCCCAACCAGACGAAGACATCGAACCTGTACCGGCAGGGGGCTTCCGCTCAAGCCCCGCATTCGACCCGACATCACCAGCACAAGCACGCCTCCGTGACTCGTACGAGGCCACCATGCCGGAGCTGTACTTCGGTTCCGGACCGTTGCCCAGCTGGGAGCAGATCCTCGAGCGGGTGGCCTCGGCACCGATCTGAGACGCACGGTCGCCGACACTCAATCTGGCGGTCCATGCCCCAGACGCTTCTACCGATCCTTCTACCGGGTTCCGAACGTCGGCACCCGGAAAGGACAGGATCATGAACGGCTACGTGGCACGCAAGGGCGACCGTTGGTACGCGGTCATCTATGAAGGACTCGATCCCGTTACCGGCAAGGAACGACGCAGGTGGCATCCCGCCGGGACCAGCCGCGAGGAGGCGGAACGGCTCGCTACTGCGCTGGCGGCGAAGGCGAACGGTCGCAACGACCAGGCTCGGTCGCTCACCTTCGGCGCCTACCTGGTGACCCGGTGGTTGCCGGGCAAGAAGCTCGAGGTGGCCCACTCCACCTGGGACGACTATCGACGCAAGATTGACATCCACATCCTCCCTGTACTCGGGAAGATCCCGATCCGACGGCTCCGACCCGACCACCTCGAACGCCTCTACGACACCAAACTCCACCCAACCAACGGCACACGGCCGCTGGCACCCAAGACTGTCCTGGAGATGCATCTCATCATCCGCAGCGCCCTCAACGACGCCGTCCGCCGCGGGATCATCACCCGCAACGTCGCCCAGGCGACCCGCGCCCCCAAGCTGCGGTCGATCCCCAAAGTCGAACAGAAAGCCTGGATTGCTACCGAGTTGCAGGCGTTCCTGCGTGCCGCTGCCGGGCACCGCCTGTTCCCCGCCTTCTGGCTACTCGCCACCACCGGACTACGACGCAGCGAACTCCTCGGACTGCAATGGGACGACATCGACCTCGACCACGCCACCCTTTCGATCAACCGAGGTCTGGTCTCGGTCGGCTACGAACTGCACGAATCACGAGGCAAAACCCCCACCTCGCGGCGGTCGATCGACCTCGACCCCACCACCGTCAGCCTCCTGTCCGCCTGGAAAACGTGGCAAGCAGCGGAACGTGGATCGGTAGGGATCGAACCGACCGGATGGGTATTCGCCGACGTCGAGGGCAACCCGATCCACCCCCACACCATCTCCCAAACCTTCGAACGCATCATCGCACGAGCCGACGTCCCCCGAATCCGCCTCCATGACCTGCGTCACACTCACGGCACCCTGCTCATCAAAGCCGGCATCCCAGTCAAGGTCGTCTCAGAACGCCTCGGTCACGCCAACCCGACATTCACCATCGACACCTACCAACACGTCCTACCCGGCATGCAAGCCCACGCCGCCCGCACCTTCGAACGGCTGATCGCCGGCCGGTAGAAACACCGGTAGAAGCGTCTCCTGGACGGTAGAAGCCCCGGCCAGCATGTCGCTGACCAGGGCTTTCAGTAGCGGGGGCGGGATTTGAACCCGCGACCTTCGGGTTATGAGCCCGACGAGCTACCAGACTGCTCCACCCCGCGTCGCAAGGCCGTAAGTGTACGTCAGGCCCGAACCAACCGCAAAGGCGTTTCGGGTGCTCTGCCCGGTGACGTTGGCGATGGTCAGGGCGAAGCATGAGCGCCGATGGCAAGGACGAGGACACAGCAGGCGGTGCCATCTGGCCGTCCTGAACGCGCCAGGCGTTGGCGGTCGGGGCTCTACCCGTTCTCGAGCAGCGATCTCGCCTGCTCGATCAGGTCACTAGCCTCGTTGACCTTCTGCTGGTACGTCGCGAGATCGCCTGCGGTCAGCGCATCCTGAGCCTGGGTGAATGCTTCGGCCGCCTGATCGAGGAGCTGGGCCGCCGTCTGGTCGGTCGGTTGTGTCGTCGACGTGGTTCCCCCACCGGAGCTCGTACCCAGGAACAGGTCCTGGAACGCCTGCGCCAGCGAGGTCTGCATCACGACCTTCTCGTTGAACACGACCACCACCCGCTTGAACTGCGGCACTGCCCCCTCGGACGCAGACAGATACAGCGGTTGCACGTACAGCAGTGACGACTCGATCGGCACCACAAGCATGTCGCCTCTGGTCACCGACGAGCCCTCCTGGTCCCACAACGTCAGCTGCTGAGACACGTCCGGGTCCTGATCGATGCGGGCCGCTACCTGGTTGGGCCCGTCGACGAACTCGGTGCGCGGCACCCGGTAGTCGATCAACGTTCCATAGTCCTCCGGCCCGGACTTGGCGACAAGGAATGACGCCATGTTCGGCCGATCCGCAGGACTGAACGGCTGCAAGATCAGATACGACAGCTGCTCTTCGTCGGGGAGCCGCATCAGCAAGTAGTACGGCAGGAACGGCTTGTAGCTCGTCACGTAGCGGCCACCCCGGAGACTCTCCTGGTTGGGGGCGTTGGACGGGTCGGTCGGCTCGGTCCACTCGTCCTCGCTGTTGTAGAAGACATCCGGGTCGGTCATGTGGAACTTCAGATACATGTCCGACTGCACCCGGAACAGATCCTCCGGGTAGCGCAGGTGTGCGAGCAGATCGGCCGGCATCTGTGACTTGTCGATGAACAACCCCGGGAACGCGCTTTCGTACGCCTGGATCATCGGATCGGTCTGATCAACGGCATAGAACTTCATCGTCCCGTCGTAGGCGTCGACGGTCGCCTTCACGGAGTTGCGCACATAGTTGAACACGTCGGGCAGTGTGCCCGTCTTCTCGGAGAGTCGGTCGGTCAACGCCGGCTGGGAATAGGGATAGTTCGGCGACGACGTGTACATGTCGATCACCCACACCAGACGGCCGTTCAACACGACGAGGTACGGATCCGAGTCGACCTTCAGGAACGGTGCCGCCGCCAGCACACGGTCGGTCACGTTGCGCACGAATAACGTCTTCGAGTCGCTCGTCAACTGATTCGAGATCAGCACGTTCAGGTCCCAGTACCGGAGGGCGAACGCCATTCGTACCGCCGGATTCCCGACCCCGACCCCACCAGCACCGTCGTAGGTATTGCGGGCGACCGACTGGTCACCCTCCTGGGTCAGCGGGAAGTCGACCTCCTGCTGTTTCGTGCCGACGATCAGGTAGCGATCCGAATACGTATCGCCGAAGTAGATCCTGGGCTGTGCGTCGATGGCGAGGCTTGGATCGGTGGCCAGCGGCGGAACATCCTTGATCAGGAACGAAGGCTGCCCTTGATCGGCTACCGCGTTGGCCGGGCTGAGAACGGCACCGAACCCGTGGGTGTACACCAGGTGCAGGTTCACCCACCCCTGGATCACGTCGGCGCCTTCGTCCAGTTCGCGGCCGGCGATCATCGTCTGTGTCAACGTGCCGTCGATCGTGTACCGGTCCACATCGACGTTGTTCAGCCCGTAATAGCTACGGATCTCCTGAAGCTGCGTGTAGGTCTCGGTAAGCACCGAAGGGTCCCACAACCTGATGTTGTGCACCGTGGGCCCGTTGTTGTCGAGGTCGGTCATCGTCAAGTCGGTGGACGCGGCGAACTGCTTCACTTGAGCACCGTCGAGCCCATACGCAGCCCGAGTGAATTGGATGCCGTTGGCAATGTAGGGACGCTCCAACACCTGCTCTGCCGGTACCACTCTGAACCGCTGCACGGCCCAAGGAATCACACCCCCAACAACGATCGACATCACCAGCCATCCGCCAACTGCGACAGCAGGCAGCGTCCACCCTCGGCTCCGGATGTTCCACAACAACAGACCGGCGGCAAACAGCGAGATGAGAGCCAGGAGTGTCAACGCAGGCATCTGTGCCTTCACGTCGGTGAAACTCGCTCCATACACGATCCCCCGGGGCGAGTACATGAGCTGGTAGGTGTCCAGCCGGTACCCGATCGCCTTCAGGATCGCGACCACCGCCAACAGCACCGAGATGTGGGCCCGGACTCCAGAGGCCACTTGAGGGGCCTTGCCCGGGCGGAGTCTGATCCCCCCGTTGAGGTAGTGCATCGCCACCACGAGCAGCGTGGTCAACAGCATCAGTTGGAACACCCATCCGAACAGGTCTCGGTAGAGCGGCAGATTGAACACGTAGAACCCGACGTCCTTGCCCAGGATCGGATCAGCCGTCCCGAACGGACGCCGGTTGAGGAACAGGAGGACGTCCGACCACCAGGCGTACGTGCCCAGCCCGATGAATATCCCGAACGCGATCGACGCCCATAGGCGGACCATTCTGATTCTCGGGTCGATCCACTCTTGGAGACGTTCGATCATCTCCTCTTCAGGAACCAGATCGAACAGCCGGAAGCGGGGCGACAAGCGGTCGGCGAGCAGCAAGTTCACCCACAGCACCACGAAGGCGAACACCGACCCGATCACAACCGGCAGTGCTCTCGACAGAAACAGGGTTCCCCACACAGATGCCAGATCGACCGAACGGAACCACAGGAAGTCGGTCCAGAAGGTCGCCAAGGCCCGAAGCGACAACAGCAGAACGAACACGGCGATCACAAGCAGGGTGATGCCTCGTCTGCTGCGACGCGCTGCAGGTTCACGGTGGATCATGCGTCACCACTCTACCGGCGGTCGGCCCTGCGAAGGCACGAGCGTGCACCCACACGACGCATGCGCCGGGGGCCGGCGGGTCTCGCCATCGAATGCCATCCCCGGAGCAACCGGACTCGCCTCCACCATGGCCCGGCACGTCACACATGGTCGGCCCGACGGAACCCAGCGAACCGCCTCCACGCCTGCCTCGGAGAATGCCGAGAGCAGGCCGTCGTGATAGGCGCCGAACGCCAATGATCGAACCTTGCGCTCCGCCTCGTCGACCCTCCATGCCCGATAGACACGCGAAATGGCTGCTGCTCGGCGTCGAGGACCCTCACCTGCGCCATCGAGCGCCTTACGGACGCCGACACCGATCGCTTGCGCGAACTCGTGAGCAGCGGACTCCTCAACCTCGATATCGACATCGGAGAAGGAACGATTCAGCATCCTCGACGCGGCGTCCCTTCCAGCCGAGGTGCTTCGCACCACGACCTCATCGAGGTCGGCGGTGAGTGACGCTTCAAGACCAGTGACGTCCGGCTCCCAGGCATCCTCTTGCACCCGAAGCTCATCCAATGCGACATTCTGCGCCTCGGTCAAGTTTCTCTTCACAGCGCGAAGTGTCTTGTTGGTGACCGGCAGAAGCAGCCGATCTCGCAACTCGAACGGATCCGCACCGCCCGACTCCTCGTCCGCGGCGGGTGCCGGTTCAGGTTCGGACTCGCGCGCGGTTTCGGGTTCAGGCGCAGGTGCGACTTCTGGTTCGGACTCCTCGACGGGAGCCGGAGCGTTGCCTGCTCGGAGACTTGCGAACAGGTCCTTGATGCTACGCATGGGTTGAGGTCCCGATTCGACGGTCGGCGCTTCGGTAGCCTCCGCCTCCAAAGGAGCTTCTGCGGTGTCTTCTTCCTCCGCCGGCGCCTCTTCGATCGTGGTCTCGACCGGCTCTTCCTCCGGCGGCTCTTCCTCCGGCGGCTCTTCCTCCGGCGGTCCGCTCGGAGGAGGCTGGATCGTTCGGACGTATTTGGGCTTCTCCTCCGGCTCAGGCTCCGATTCCTGCTTCCGTTTCGGAACCCGAAGCTGCCGAACCTCTGCGGCCATCGCGTCGGCGTCGACCTCTCCTGGGACGGCCTTCGGACGCTTTGGTGGGGGCACGATCCGAACCGTCTCGTCTGGGTCCCGCCACTCCTTGGACTTCTTCGCCGATGAGCCGTCCGACTGAGGCTCTTCTTCCGGCTGACGTATGGGCAGCACACGAACGGTGGTCATGTCCGATGCTCGGGTCTTCCCAACCGTCGCCCGGTGCTCCTCCAGTTCGCCCTTCAACTCGTTGATCTTCGCCTGCAATCCGTCCACTTGCCCAAGCAATTCATCTCTGCGCTTGGCCAACGAATCAACCCTCTCACGCGCCGCCGTCACCTCCCCCTCGGCCTCCCTGGCGATGCCGTCGTGTGCAGTTCGTGCCTCGACCAGTATCCGATCGGCTTGGGAACGAGCCCTTCGGACCACATCCTCGGCATCCTTGCGGGCCTTGGCCGTGATGCGGTGCGCCTCTCGTTCCGAGTCGCTGATCGTCACGAGCGCAGCACGCTTGGCTTCCTCGACGATGCCGTCCGCTTCGGATTGTGCCGACTCCAGGGTCGTAACGCCGTCGTCCCAGGCGTCCTGGCGAAGCCGAATGGCATCCTCGAGCGCTTCCCCGGTGATGAGCTCCGCATCGATTGCCGCTCGTGAACGCATCCCCTCTGCGGTTTCTCGAGCATCGCTGAGCAGCTTTGCAAGCTCCTCGGACACGCGGTCGAACTCGGCGCGCATGTCCCGATCCCCCAACTTGTGCAAACGCTCCCGCAGCTGATCGTTCTCCGCTTCGAGCGACGCGACGGTCGACGACACCTCCTCGAGGAACTCGTCGACGGCGGACTGGTCGTAGCCCCTCCATCCGGGCCTGAATGTCTTGCCTGAAACGTCTCCAGGGCGCAAAGGACCAGCCATGCAGTCACGATACCGCGCGGTCCCCCCGGAGACGCGCTTTACGACTGCGGAAGGCTCGACAAGAAGGACAGGGCGTCGTCGACGGTGCCTATCTCGACAATCTGGATGTTCGAAACGTCTGCCGTCAATGCGTCTTCGTAGTTGTCCTTTGGGACGAGCACATACTCGGCACCGGCAGCTTCGGCACCCTCCACCTTCTGGCGTACACCGCCGATTGCGCCGACCGTTCCATCCGAGGCGATCGTGCCGGTGCCTGCGATACGGTGCCCCTTGGTGATGTCGTCCGGAGTCAGCACGTCGATTACCGCCAGGGTGTACATCATCCCGGCAGACGGCCCGCCGATGTTCGTCGAATCGATGTCGACTTCGAAAGGAAACACATACGACAGGTTGTAGGTGGACGCTCCGAAACCAACCATCGGGCGGGTTTCGTCTTGCGTGTTCGGAACGAGCGTGACATCGACATCGATCGTCTGAGCACCGCGCTGGATCGTGAGCGTGATCGTGTCTCCGATCGAGTGCGCCTGGATGAGCGCGACAGCGTCCGTTGCGAGATCGACCTCCTGCCCGTTGATAGCGGTGATCACGTCACCCACCTGCAGGACACTCGCCGCCGGTGTGTCCTCGAGAACGGTCGAAACGTACACACCATCGCCCGAGTACGAGACGTCATAGCCCAGATGTGTCAACGCCACATAGACGGCGGTGTCCTTGGATTCGACCATGTCGTTCTGGGCGACCCGCTGGTACTCCTCAGGAGACTGACCGACGGGACGTACCGCTTCCCTTGGGATGACGTCGACCGTCGGATCCCGCCATGCCGCGACCAGCTCGTAGGGGTTCACGTCCTGCTGCGAGACGGTCAGCATGTACAGGTTTCCCTTGACCGGGTACGTCGTCGCCCCATCGACGGTGATCATGCTGACGATTTCCGGCACCGGACCCGGGGACCAGACAACGTACGGCAGGGTCACATTCCAGCCGATGATGACCAGCAGGAACACTGCCAGCAGGATGCCGACTGCGACATACGGCCAGCGAAGACGTTTCTGTTCACCCATCGAGCCGGAATGCTACCGGGACTGGCGAACTTCGCCGTCAGCCCTGTTTCCTCCCCTCGCGAGGCCGAGTACTCCCTCCCCCAGGAGCGAAGTGACATTGTGTGGACCGGGTTGATGGGTTACAGGTGTACGGGGAGATGGGTGAGGCCGAAGGCCGAGGACGGAGCGGGCGGTTCCCACCAACCGAGCCGGGGGACCAACCGGCGAGCATCGCTCGCCTACGGAAACATCACCACCGGCGCGTCGACCAATCGAGCACGGACCACGATGCGCTGTCTCGCCGAGCCCTTGGGGTGGCACGCGAACAGTGTGAGCATCGGTTCGTCTGTCTGATCGACGATCCACATGTCATCGGGCTCCACGATGAGCGTCTCGATCACCCGGTAGGTGGCAACGACCCCGTCGATCCGACTCACGAAGATGTCGTCTCCCGGTTCGAGCTTGTCGAGATCCCGAAACGGTGCCGTGTGGATCGTGCGATGGCCCGCCAGCACCATGTTCCCGACACCTCCCGGGTCGGCTGTGCCAGACCAGTGGGCGACGCCCTGGTCGATCACCGTCAAGTCGACTCCTTCGCGAATCACTTCATCGACGCCGATCGCGGGGATATCGATGTGTCCTGTGACGATGCCGAGCTGCTGGGTTGCAGCGTCGACTCTTGCCCTCGTGGGAACAACCGTCGGGGATTGAACGAAGGGACTCAGCAGCCCCAGCAAGAGGACGACGACCATTGCCTGCATGCCGAGTCATCGGCACAACCAGTGACCACCCTGAGTGACAATTCAGTCGACTGGCCGCAACCCGAACACGGCATCGATGTCGGGTGCCTGGATGATGACCGGCACCACTGGCAGGTTTCTATCGAACCAGGCCGCTCCCCATCCGAATCCCAAGTCGACATGCCCGATTTCTTCGCGAGCCGCGAGGATCCCCTCCCATGTGAGGTTCCGATCCTCAACCGCTTGTTCGAGCAACAGGTGCATCGTCGCTGCCTGCGTGTATCCGAAGAAGGTCCACAGGTCGGCGGGCGTATCGGCCAGCGACGCTCTGAACAAGGCCATGCCAGGTTCTTGGCTGTCATACGGCGGTGGGGCCCCGGCGACAAACAGCTCGCTCGGAACCGACTCGAGGGCAGTGAAGAGCGACGGGCCGAACGACGGGGCGGTCACAAACATCGGAGGTGGCGTTCCGAGGAGCTCCCACGTCGCGACGATCCGGGCGAGGTCGGTGCTGGTCACACACGCAACGAGATCGTCCACACTGAGGAGCTGTGTCACCTGCGTCTCGAAGTCCGTCGTGCCCTGCGGGTAGCGCACGACCACATCGGGCGACGATCCGGCACCGTCGAGGCAGTCGTCGCCGTACGCACCGTCGGGAGCGATGAACCCGATCGTCGATCCGTCCAGCCGCACCCACAGGGCCTCCACTTGAGCTCGATAGGTGGGGACCGCGAGATCGAACACGGCGCTTTCGTTCGCTGCCCACGTCGAGGTCTCGGATCCGACCATGACCGGAAGTCCGCCGGCCTCGTTGAGCAGCGCCGCCGTCACGGGAGTCCCGAGCGAGGAGGAGATCGCCGCCAGGTCGTTGCGGTGCGCAGCAAGAAGACCCGTGGCCGTGTCTTCGTCGTAGGCGGTGTCGTACTGATCGACAACGACGGTGAACTGTCCGGCGACTCCGCCCAAGTCTTCGTTCACCGAGTCCCAGTAGGCCAATTGGCCGTTGAGAACAGACGTTCCGATCGACGACAGAGAGCCGGTCAACGGCAGGAAGACTCCGACGTGAATCGAGGACTCCACGACGCCCGGCCCCGTCAGAAACGGAGCAGCCGTCGTCGATGTCGTTGATGGAAGGCTGGAGGTGGCTTCGCCCCCTGTGGTCGACACCGGGGTGGTGGTACATGCGGACACCATCACAACGATGGCCGCTGCTGCGATCAGCCCCCTCACTCGTAACCTCTCTCACCTTGTCGGGGTCGGAGCGTGCGTCGCCGAACCCGGAGGTCGCTGTGTCGACGCTCGCTGCCACTCGCATACTGCCACGGACCCGACTGATCTCCGTGCTCCTCGTCATCGCATTCGCGGCGCTCACCGCCATCCTCGCCCAAGTTCGGGTGGCAGTGTGGTTCACGCCCGTACCATTCACCGGTCAAACGTTCGCCGTGCTTGCCTCAGGACTCGTGCTCGGGTGGAGAAGAGGCATCGCGGCCCAGGCGCTCTACCTTGCCGCGGGCGCGATCGGGTTGCCAGTGTTCCAGGGAGCGAACAGTGGATGGAGCTATGTGACAGGCTCGACGTTCGGCTACCTGGTCGGGTTCGTGGCCGCTGCTGCAATTGCCGGGTTCGTTGCCCGAACGGTCACCACGAGAGGAGCCGGCTTCATCGGTGCGATTGCGGGAACGGGCGTCATCTACGTCTTCGGTGTCACCTGGCTCGCCCACTCCCTCGGGATCGACATCGCTCGAGCCATCCAACTCGGCATGGTTCCATTCCTTGTGGGTGATGCCGTCAAAGCGATGCTGGCAGGAATGCTCCCAAACGCTCACCGGCAGTGACCCTCCTCCTCGAACCCTTGGGGTGACGCGTAGCGCGGCCACGGTCGCTCGAGAGGTCCTCTCGGACCACGGAACGTGCGCTACCGGTTGGTGTCGATGACGCAGAACCGGTTTCCCTCGGGATCGGCGAGGATCACATAGTCGGCGTCGGCGGGCCGCCCGTCCCAGTGCACCTCCGTGGCACCGAGCGCAACGAGTCTCCGCACCTCCGCCTGCTGATCCTCCGTGTACAGATCCAGATGGATTCGGGGCGGGAGATGAACCGCCGAGGAGTGCGCGTCGAGTGACATGTTCGGTCCGGCGCCATCGCGGGGGCGGAGGAACGCGAAATCGTCGTCATCTCCTTTGCGTGCGACATAGTCGAGCGCCGCGGTCCAAAACGCTTTCTGTCGTTCGAGATCATCGACACGGATCACGATCGAACCAACACGCAGCACGCACGTATCGTACCCCTCATCCCCGGGCCCTCTGGGTCACGAATGCCCGATCTGGCATGCAAGGCCATCCTCACGAAATCAGGACTGACGGCCAGAGTTGACAGGCTCGAGGATCTCGGCTTGGTTGAGCGTCACCCCGATCCGGACAATCGACGGGCCACTCGTGTGGTACTGACATCCAAGGGGAGAGAGGTCTTCCTGGACGCGGCAACCGTGCACCCCTCGAGTATCAACGCGCGTTTCTCCGATCTCATCACTGAGACTGAGGCTCGGACGATCACCGGCGCACTCGAGCGCGTCTGGCGTGTCGCCGAGTGGACTGTTCGCTCCACACCCGATCCTGTCGAAAGGACGGCGAACTCACGAACCCTGCGACCACTCGGCACCGCCCGGCCAGTGCTCCTTCTTCCAGATCGGTGCTCGATGCTTCAGCTCGTCGATCACGAAGCGGGCAGCCTCGAACGCCGCATCCCGATGCGCTGCCGACACGGCAACGACAACAGACGGCTCGCCCAAGAGAACAGATCCCGTTCGATGATCGACCGCTACTGCCTCCACTGCCCATCTGGCAGCCGCTTCGTCCACGATCTCGGAAACCACCCGCTCGACCTGGTCTTGATACACCTCGTACTCGAGGTGTGTGACTCCGGTCCTGTCCTCCGAGTGGTCCCTCACCGTGCCGACGAACACGACGGTCGCACCGGTCGACGGGGAAGCCACAAAGCTATGTAGCTCTTGGGGATCGATCGCATCGCTGCGGACCCGTACCCTGCTCAGACGCATACAATCACCTGCAATGAGTGAATCCACTCCACCATACCCCCGGCACGCGCCTGCACAGCCGCCTCCCCCACCGCCGGAACGTCCTTCGCTGGAGGCCACCGGAGAGCTGCGGCCGGCTGCAGCTCCGACGCGCCGCAGACGCGGCCTGCCGGCATCACTGATCGGTGGAGTGCTCGGAGCCGCCATCACACTCGGTGTCCTGTTTCTGACCGGCGTCCTTCCGCCGAAGAGCACCACCGAGCTCCCCGAGCTTCCGTCGTCGACTGCCACACAGAACCTCGATGAGGTCGCCACGATCGCCGCCCGGGCCATCCCATCGATCGTGACCGTCGAAATCGGCGATGGCAACGGTCTGGTCGATCTCGCGACGGCCAGCGGCTCCGGTGTGGTCTACACCGCCGACGGGTACGTGCTCACCAACAATCACGTCGTCGAGGGCGCCGGCTTCGTGCGTGTCATCCTTGCCGATGGACGCGTCTACCAGGCGGACGTCGTCGGCACCGACGCGCTGACCGACCTCGCCGTCATCTCGATCGACGCTCCCGGTCTGCAACCATTGCCTCTCGCCAATCCGGACAACCTCCACATCGGAGATCTCGCCGTGGCGATCGGCAACCCACTCGGGCTCAACGGTGGCCCGTCGGTCACCTCCGGAATCATCTCGGCGTTCGACCGCCAGCTCCAGGTCACGATCGACGAGCAGTTGTTCGGCCTTCTCCAGACCGACGCCCCTATCACACGGGGTTCGAGCGGCGGTGCGCTCATCGACGCCGATGGCGAACTGATCGGTATCACCACGGCAATCGGCCTGTCCGACGTCGGCGCGGAGGGGCTCGGGTTCGCTGTCCCTGTCAACATCGTTCAGGGCATCGCCAACGATCTGATCCGTGACGGTGTGGTCCACCACGCGTTCATCGGCGTCCAGGTGGAACCCGCCTACCTCACCGAAGACGGAGCACAGGTCCCTGAAGGGGCGCGGATCACCTCGTTCCTCGGAGACACCGGCATCGAGAACGACGGCGTGCAGGTCGGCGACGTAATCACGGCAATCGACGGCCAATCCGTCCAAGGCATCGACGATCTCATCGCCATCCTGCGCAGCATGCGCGCGGGGCAGACCGTCACCCTGGCGCTGATGCGCGATGGTTCACCATTCGAGATCACTGCCGATCTGGCTCAACGCCCATTGGAACCATGAACGAAGACCTCTTCTCACAGCTGTTTCAGCTCTTCAGCCAGCCAGGGCCAATCAACTGGCGGCTCGCAGAAGAGCTGTCCAATCACTTCGCGGGCCCCCGGGAGCCGATCGAGCCGTGGATGGCCGATGAGTATCGGGATCTCGGCCGTCTCGCTGTCGCTCAGATCGCCGGCCAGACCCAACTCGCCACGGACACGGTCGGCGACATCGTCCCGGTCGACAGGCGGGAATGGGCCGACACGCACCTCAGATCTTTCGGGTATCTGATCGAACCGCTCGCACCCAAGTTCTCCGACGCGCTCCCTGCGCCCGGTCCGATCCCCTCGCTAGGACCGGTGCTGTTGGGCCTCCAGATGGGCATCATGATCGGTTTCCTCAGCCACCGGACACTCGGGTACTTCGACATCGGCTTGCCACCAGCGGAATCGACCCAGACTGTGCTGATCGTGCCAAATGTCGAAGCATTCGCTACCGAACACGGCCTGGATCGCCGCCAGGTACGTCTCTGGGCGGGGCTTCGGGAGGCGATGTACATCGCCCAGTTCCAACGGGACTGGCTTCGGCCCCATTTCCTTTCGCTCGTCGGTCGATACCTCGACGGAATAGAGATCGATCCCCAGGATCTCGCCGTTCGCCTCCAGGGGATGCAGGATCCCGAGCGGCTCCAGGAAATGCTCTCCGACGAAGACGGGCTGACCGGTCTGTTGGCCAACCCGGCCCAACAACCAGATCTCGAAGCGATACAGGCGTTCGTCCAGATCGTCGACGACTACTCGATCTACCTGGCCCGTTCAGCCGCCGGCCGGATGCTCCCCGATCTGGACAGGATGGAGAGTGCACTGAGAGAGCGACGGAGCGAACCAGCACAGGGCAGCGAAGCACTGTCGGGGCTTCTCGGACTCGAACCACGTTCGGACGACCTTGCCGAAGCACCGTCGTTCTGTGAGGAAGTGGCGAGACGGTGGGGGGAAGAGTCGCTCGACACGATGTGGTCGGCGCCCGAGAACTTGCCGTCCTTCGCTGAGTTGCGCGACCCGGTCGGATGGGCTGCCCGAGTGCTGCTCACCCTCGACGATCTCTAGCCCTGTCTTCTCCCGAACCCTGGGCTCACAGCCGCGCTGAGCGAGTCCCCCAGCCCTGGGTTCGCAGCACACCCCCTACGTGACGGGGATCAACTCGGTGAACAGCGCCGTAAGGATCAGCTGAGGTCGAAGGTTCGCCCGCACATCCGCGACTGCCGCCAGCACCCGCTCGGCGTTGGCGACCGCATCCTGGGGCCGGACCAGCGCGAGGGTGGCCGCCGGCACGTCGCGGTTTCGAACCGGCCCGGCATACTGTGCCGACGCGGCATCCGCGTACCAGGAGGCGAGAATCTCCAAGCCTGCGATCAACAATGATCTCGCTGCCTGGCGGACAATCCGCTCACGTCGTTCCCTCGACGCCTTCCCTCCTTCGTCCGTTTCTTCTTCATAGCGCTGCCTGATCGCGCCGAGCAGCGGATCGGAAGCCTCCGTCACCTGGCTCGCGAGGCGGAACATCTCGCCCGGCCGGGGTGTCACCTGAAGTGGAACGGCCAGCCACGTCGCTCGAAACCGCGAGACTTCGGGCCGCTCGGCAAGATCCAAGGCGAGTCCGGGCCGGCCCCCGGCAATTGCTGCGGCCTCTTTCGCACGCTCCTCGTCGACCCCTCTCTCGATCAACGCGTCGGCGAGGTCGGCTTCTCGCAGCCGTCCGAACTGAATGGTGCGGCAGCGGCTGGCAACCGTTGGCGGAAGGTCGAATTCCGACTCCGCGACGAGGACGAACACCGTCGACGCCGTCGGTTCTTCGAGGGTCTTGAGCAGGGCGTTGGCGGCCTGCTCCGTCATCGTGCTTGCTTCGTCGAACACGATCACCTTTCGATCCGCCTCGACAGGGGACAGCGGAGCCCTCGCGATCACCTCGCGGGCCTGGTCCACCGACAGGACTCCTTCGGGCTGAACGAACGTCACGTCAGGGTGGTTGCCGTTCAGTACTCGGCGGCACACCGGGCACTCCCCGTCATGATCACCCATGTCGGGGCAAATCAGCATCGCCGCAAACCGGCGGGCGACCGTCGCTTTCCCCACGTTCGACGGGCCGACGAACAGATATGCCTGGCCGGGACGGACCGCTTCGCGCTCCAGAAGGGACCCAACCGGACCATGGCCGACGATGCCGTCTAGAAGAGCCATCGTTCCCTCAGCGCGACGATCACATCGTCGACGACCCGTTCGATGGGATTGGTCGCGTCGATGACCGAGAAGCGAAGCGGTTCGGCCACAGCGAGATGCTCGTAGGCCTCGGCGACCCGGCGCTGGAATCGGAGCCCCTGGCCACCGATCCTGTCGGTTCCGTCTTCTCTGCCGAGACCCTCGTCGGGGTCGATGCGCAGCAGCACGACCACTTCGGGCCACACACCTTGAAGTCCTGCCTCGTTGACTGCCCGGACTTCGTGGAGGCCCAACTCACGGGCCCAACCCTGGTAGGCCAGAGACGAGTAGACGGACCGGTCGCCGATCACCCATGATCCGGCCTCCAGGGCCGGGCGTATCACCTCGTCGGCGAGCTGGGCCCTTTGTGCGGCGAATAGGAGCGCCTCGGTCCAGTCGGCCATGTCGTTGCCATGGAGGAGCACCTGTCTGATCCCCTCACCGGTCTGCGTGCCACCGGGCTCACGCACGACGATCGCGTGATCCCCCAGCGTTTCGAGACGCTCGACGATCCGCGCAGCAACGGTGCTCTTTCCTGCTCCTTCAACACCTTCGAGCGCAATGTAGTGCCCGGGATTCACTCCTCTTCCTTCTGCCGCCGGTGAATGGACGAAACCGCGTCAGATGCGTCGTCCAGCGAGCGCATCGCCTTGTCGGTGAGCGCCAGACTGCCGAACCGGGAACGCATGTTCCACAAGGTTATCGCCCCGGCGAATGCGACGACTGTCCCGCCGAGAACGAGGGAGCTTCTGATTCCGCTTCTGAACATGCCGGGCAGCACACCGTCCAGGGCAGCGGCGAGAATCGCCGACAGCGAGATCGACACGAGGAGGGCGGTGCGGGCTACCGCATAGAGGGCGGCGAACGTGCGGCCCCGCAGCTCATCGGTGACCTGCTCATGAAGGTGGGTGAACCCCATCACGTAGGAGGATCCCGCACCGATCCCGGCGAGGAGTGCCCAGAAAGCTGCTCCGGCAACCGTCCTCGACATCGCCGTCGCGGTGATCGTCAGCCCGGTTTCAAGGAGACTCGCCCCGAAGACGACGTCCCTTCTGAAGTCCGATCCGCCCAGAAACGACAACGCGATCATGCCAATGCCAACACCGCTGCCGAGCGCGGTGACGAGAAACCCGAACCCGGAGCTGCCCGCGTTGAGCACGTTGCTTGAGAACGGCTGACCGAGGGCAAAGAACACCCCCGCGCCGAACAGTGCCGTTGCAATCCCCATGATCACCGACCGGACGGAATGCTCGTGAAGGATGAACCGAATCCCTTCGACAATGTCCTTGAACGGAAGCTTCCAGTCGGGGCCGTCGTACCCCTTGCGTCGGGCGGAAACCTCGGGTTTCGGTATCGGGATCCTCGAGATGATCGCCGCGGAAGTCAAGAACGTGAAGCCGTCTACAAGGAACGCAAGACCGGTGTTCGAGCCGAATGCCCCCAGAACATGGGCTAGTTCAGAGATACCGGCGAGAACCGAAAACATCGCAGAACCCAGGGGAAGGGTGCCATACATGGCCATCAGGCTGAGGCTGTTGGCCCGCACCAACACCGACGGCGGGACCAGGTTGGGTACGCTCGCCTCGCGGGCGGGACCCCAGAACAGCGTGAGGACTTCCATCAGGAACGAGATGAGAAACAGCTGGGGCAAGGTGTGGACGAACACGAGTGACACGACGAGCAGCGCCCGACCAATGTCGCACACGACCATCGTGACCTTGCGGGTGAAGCGATCCGCGAGGACACCGGCAACCGCTCCGAACAGGCCCGGCAGCATCCGCGCGGTGAGTGGCACCAGAATCCCGGTAACGCCTCCGATGGCGTCGGCGAGCGCGATCGTCGCGAACAGCGCGACCCAGTCGCCGAAGCTCGATGCGAGGCCCGCCCACCACAGACGCGCAAACGGTCCGCGTCGAATCAGACTGAACGCGCCGGGTGTCTCATTCCCCCTCTCATCCATGGGGAATCACGATACTCGGACCTGGTCCGAGCCCCGAGTTGACGGACCTCCGCCTTGACTTCTCCCCCGAATCTCTGATATTCATGGCGGCCGTGTCGAAACCATTGATCATTGTCGAGTCGCCCGCGAAGGCCAGAACGATCGCCGGATTCCTCGGAACCGGATACACCGTCGAGTCCTCGATCGGTCACATCAGGGACCTTCCATCGAACGCCGAGGAGATCCCTGCCCGCTATCGCGAGAAGAAGTGGGCGCGCCTCGGCGTTGACGTCGAACACGACTTCGAACCCCTCTACGTGGTCCCGTCCTCCAAGAAGGGGCAGGTTCGGAAGCTGAAGGAAGCGCTCTCCAAAGCTGACGCCGTCTACCTCGCAACCGACGAAGACCGTGAGGGAGAATCGATCGCCTGGCACCTCCTCCAGGTCCTCAAGCCGAAGGTGCCGGTGAAGCGCATGGTCTTCCACGAGATCACCAAACGCGCCATCGGCGAAGCGCTCGACAATCCCCGTGAGGTCGATCAGCGGCTCGTCGACGCACAGGAAGCACGCCGCATCCTCGACAGACTGGTCGGCTACGAGGTCAGCCCCGTCCTCTGGCGCAAGGTGCGGCCGAAGCTGTCGGCCGGCCGGGTGCAGAGCGTCGCCGTGCGCATCATCGTGGAACGCGAACGGGCACGAATGGCGTTCCGATCAGCTTCCTATTGGGACCTGCTCGGGACGTTCCAGCCGGTCAAGAACTCACCGTTCACAGCACCGCTGACATCTCTCGACGGATCCGCGGTCGCCTCGGGCAAGGACTTTGACGCGAGCGGAGCGCTCGCGAAGAAGAACGTGGTTCTACTCGACGAGACGTCCGCGACAGAACTCGCCGCAGCACTCGAAGGCGTCCAAGCCGAAGTGACAAGCGTTGAGTCAAAGCCATACCGTCGGTCTCCCTACCCGCCGTTCCGCACATCGACGCTCCAACAGGAGGCAGGTCGGAAACTCCGTTTCTCGGCATCGAGGACGATGCGAGCAGCGCAACGGCTCTACGAGAACGGCTACATCACCTACATGCGTACCGACAGCACCTCGCTGTCGGAATCCGCCCTCGCAGCCGCCCGGACTTTGATCGCAGCCGATTTCGGTGACGCTTACCTTCCTTCTAAACCCCGCGTCTATCAAAACAAGGTGAAGAACGCCCAGGAGGCACACGAGGCGATCCGTCCTGCCGGTGACGCGTTCCTGCCGCCGGCCGAAGTCGCCCGGCGTGTCGACACAGACGAGGCTCGGATCTACGACCTGATCTGGAAACGAACCGTCGCCTCACAGATGACCGATGCAACCGGCGAGTCGGTCCAAGTCGAGATCAATGCCACAGCCACAGACGGTCGCTTGGCAAGCTTCTCGCAGACAGGACGGGTCATCACCTTCCCGGGCTTCCTCAGGGTTTACGTGGCCGATACGGACAACGAGTCGATGCGTGACGATCAGGAGTTGCGTCTCCCCGCCCTCACCGTCGGCGATCGTCTTCCAATCATCGACATCGAACCCAAGGGCCACGAAACCAAGCCGCCGGCAAGGTTCACCGAGGCCTCGCTGATTCGGCGCCTGGAAGAGCTGGGGGTCGGCAGGCCGTCGACGTACGCGTCGATCATGCAAACGATCCAGGACCGGGGGTACGTGTGGAAACGATCGAACGCGCTCATTCCAACGTTCACGGCATTCGCGGTGGTCGCACTCCTCGAACAGCACTTTTCGAATCTGATCGACTACACGTTCACCGCCAGGATGGAGGACGATCTGGACCGCATCTCCACCGGAGATACCGAACCGATCCCATGGCTGTCGTCGTTCTACTTCGGGAACGGGACACCCGGTCTCAAGGCGATGGTGACCGGACTCCTTGAAGAGATAGACCCTCGTGCCATCGGCTCGATCCCGATCGGGGAGGACGCCGACGGTGAAACAATCGTCGCTCGGGTCGGACGCTACGGCCCCTACATCGAACATGGCGAGGGAAAGGTGTCGATCCCAGAGGATCTCGCTCCCGACGAACTGACCGTCGACAAGGCGCTCGAGCTTCTGGCCGCACCGAGCGGCGACCGCGTGCTTGGCACCGATCCGGACACCGGACTCGACGTTCTGCTCCGGTTCGGCCGCTTCGGACCTTACGTGCAGCTCGGCGAGCAAGAGGGCTCCACCCAGCCGAAACGGTCATCGCTGTTCAAGTCGATGGATCCTGAAGGTGTCACCCTCGACGAGGCCCTCGCCCTTCTCCGTATTCCGCGCGTCGTTGGCGCCGATCCGGCGGACGGTGTCGAGATCGTGGCCCGCAACGGACGCTACGGCCCCTACCTGTCGAAGGACAAGGAGACTCGAAGCCTCGATACGGAGGAAGCCCTGCTCACGGTCACCCTCGACGAAGCGGTCGAGTTGTTCGCCAAACCGAAGAAGCGCCGCGGCAAGAAGTCGTCGGCCGGTCGGGAGATCGGCACCGATCCTGTCTCCGGCAACCCGGTGCAGGTGAAGGACGGCCGTTTCGGTCCCTATGTGACCGACGGGAAGGTGAATGCGTCGCTGCGCAAGGGAGACGATCCGGAAACGATCACGATCGAGCGCGCGACCGAACTGCTCGAACTCCGCAGAGAACGCATCGCGGCGAAGGGCTGACGGTCAGCGGGCCTGCTGGACCCTTGCTCGAAGCACCTCGAGGATCGTCTCGTCGAATAGGCCCGAGAGCGTCCCGGCGATGTCGACCAGCGACGCTGCCGCCTCGATCAGGGGCATCTCCAACGCTTCCGTGATTCGCGAGGCGAGGCTCGGGAAGGCGAGTTCGAACCGCCTATGTGGATCAAGGTTGTCGAGCACGACAGGCTGCGGCGAGGTGGCGGCCACAGCCCGCAGAAGACTCGTGACGGCCCGGCCTCTGATCAACTCGCTTGCTGAAAGGAGCTCGCCCCGGCCGAGACGGCCGAGGCCGATGATCATCTCCACGACGAACCGGCCC
>Ga0315542_1000311_pt1 | contig 29674 bp, 22 predicted proteins | sample SalMarSW160120MG_FD_202541 | JGI IMG/M metagenome (GOLD analysis project Ga0315542, IMG submission 202541) | Salt marsh sediment microbial communities from the Plum Island Ecosystem LTER, Massachusetts, United States - Salt Marsh Sediment SW1601-20 ...
CACGGTGGCCACGGTGCCGGTGGTCGCCCTGACGCTGCTCTTCCAGCAGCGGATCGTGCAGGGCCTGACCCGCGGCGCGGTCAAGTGACAAGCGCTCGCGCCACGCCCTGGCTCAGGCCTTTCAGCGGCTCGCTGGCCGCTTCCGCCTGGCCTCCTCGAGGGCCTTGCGCAGCCGGTCGGCGTCGAAGTCCGAGGTGTAGCACGGCGTGCCGGGCTGCTGCCGCCACGAGTTTTCCAGGCTACCGGCGTCGACCGGGTCGAAGCCGAGCTGGTCGACGAGCTTCATGACCACGCTCTTGGCCTTCTCATCATCCCCCGCGACGGGCAGGGCGATCCGATCGCGGTCGCCGGCCGGCTTGCCGCGGTCGCGCAGATGCTTGGCGTAGATGTTGTTGAACGCCTTGATCACCGGGTGGCCGATCTGTCGTTCGACCCAGCGGCTCTCGATCATTCCCTCCTCGATCTCCTTGATGCGGCTGTCTCGCTCCGGGTAGTAGTTGCACGTGTCGACGATCGGCGCGCCGCGAGCGCGGCGATCGAAGATTTCGCGCGAGAGCTCCGGGACGCGTCCCAGCGGGATCGTTACGACCACCAGCTCCGCGTCCTTGACGGTGTCCGCGGCCGTGGCTGCCGTCGCGCCGGTCTTGCGGGCGAGTTCCGCGAGGGTCTCCGGGCCGCGCGAGTTGGCCACCGAGACCTTGTGGCCGAGGTCGCTGAGACGCTCGGTGAGCGTTCCACCGATGTTGCCGGCGCCGATGATTCCGATCTTCATGGCATATCTCCTTGCCTTTGAATGGCTTGAGTTCACGTCTGGTGACCGTCGGGCCGCCCGGGCCCGCCACACATGGCACTTGGACAGCCTCCTAGCCCTGCCCCCATTTCCAGTCGCGGATCTCCGGCATGTCCTGACCGTACTTGCGCACGTAGGCCTTATGATCGAGCAACCTGTCGCGGATGTACTGCTTGGCGTACGCGGCCTTCGTCTCCAGCGCCGGCACCCGGTCGATCACGTCGCCCGCCAGGTGGAAACGGTCCAGGTCGTTCATGACCACCATGTCGAAGGGCGTGGTGGTGGTGCCTTCTTCCTTGTAGCCGCGGACGTGCAGGTTCCGGTGATTGGTCCGGCGGTAGGTCAACCGGTGGATCAGCCACGGGTAGCCGTGATAGGCGAAGATGATGGGCTTGTCCCGGGTGAAGAGATCGTCGAAGTCGCGGTCGCTCAGCCCGTGCGGGTGCTCGGAACGGGGCTGCAAGGTCATCAGGTCCACGATGTTGACCACGCGTATCTTCAGCTCGGGAAAGTGCTCGCGCAGGATCTCCACGGCGGCCAGGATTTCCATGGTGGGCACGTTGCCCGCGCAGGCCATCACCACGTCGGGCGAGCCGCCCTCGTCGTTGCTGGCCCATTCCCAGATGCCCAGCCCCGCGGTGCAGTGCTTGATGGCCGCGTCCATGTCCAGCCACTGGGGTTCGGGTTGCTTGCCGGCCACGATGATGTTCACGTAGTCGCGGCTGCGCAGGCAGTGGTCGGTGACCGACAGCAACGTGTTGGCGTCCGGCGGCAGGTAGACGCGAATGATGTCGGCCTTCTTGTTCACCGCCAGGTCGATGAAGCCGGGGTCCTGGTGGCTGAATCCGTTGTGGTCCTGCCGCCAGACCAGCGAGGTCAGCAGGTAGTTCAGCGAGGCGATCGGCCGGCGCCAGGGGATGTCCCGGGTCACCTTCAGCCACTTGGCGTGCTGGTTGAACATGCTGTCCACGATGTGGATGAACGCCTCGTAGCAGGAGAACAGCCCGTGCCGGCCGGTCAGCAGGTAGCCCTCCAGCCAGCCCTGGCAGAGGTGCTCGCTCAGGACCTCCATGACGCGCCCGTCGGGCGACACCTTCTCGTCGGTGTCGCGGATCTCGGCGGTCGAGATCCGCTCGGTGACGTCGAACAGATGGGACAGGCGGTTCGAGGCCGTCTCGTCGGGGCCGAAGACGCGGAAGTTGCGGGCGTCCCAGTTCATCTTCATAACGTCGCGCAGCAAGGCGCCCATGATGCGGGTTGGTTCGGCGATCACGGCACCGGGCGCCGGCACGTCCACCGCGTATTCCCGGAAGTCGGGCAGCCGGAGGTTGTGCAGCAGCAGGCCCCCGTTGGCGTGGGGATTGGCCCCCATCCGCCGCGTCCCGGCGGGTGCGAGTCCGGCCAGCTCGGGAACGAGGCTGCCCTGCTCGTCGAACAGCTCCTCGGGCCTGTAGCTCTTCAGCCACTGCTCCAGCATCTTCAGGTGCTCCGGGTTGTCCTTCACGCCTGGCAATGGCACCTGGTGAGCGCGGAACGTGCCCTCGACGGGCTTGCCGTCCACCACCTTGGGCCCGGTCCAGCCCTTGGGTGTGCGCAGGACGATCATGGGCCAGCGCCGTCTCTTCACGAAGCCGTGCGCGCGGGCGTCGGCCTGGATTTCCAGGATCTCCGCGATGATCGCGTCGAGCGTGGCCGCCATCTGCTGGTGCACGCTGGCGGGCTCGTCGCCCTCGACCACGCGCGGAGCGTAGCCGTAGCCGCGCAGGAGCTGGTTCAGCTCCTCGGGATCGATGCGCGCCAGGACCGTGGGATTGGCGATCTTGTAACCGTTCAGGTGGAGGATCGGCAGGACGGCGCCGTCGTGGACGGGGTTGAGAAACTTGTTGGAGTGCCAGCTCCCCGCCAGCGGCCCGGTCTCGGCCTCGCCGTCGCCGATCACGCAGACGGCCAGCAGGTCGGGATTGTCGAACACGGCGCCGTAGGCATGGGCCAGAGAGTAGCCCAGCTCGCCCCCCTCGTTGATGCTGCCCGGCGTCTCTGGCGCCGCGTGGCTGGGGATGCCGCCCGGGAAGGAGAACTGGGTGAACAGGCGCTTCAGGCCCGGCTCGTCCTGCGTGACCTCCGGGTACAGCTCGGTGTAGCTGCCCTCGAGGTAGGTGTTGGCCACCATGGCTGGCCCGCCGTGGCCGGGTCCTGTGACGTAGATCACGTTCAGGTCGTGCTTTCTGATGACGCGATTCAGGTGGGCGTAGATGAAGTTCAGGCCGGGCGTCGTGCCCCAGTGACCCAGCAGCCGCGGCTTGATGTGCACCGGCTGCAGCGGCTCCTTCAGCAACGGATTGTCCATCAGGTAGATCTGACCGACCGACAGGTAGTTGGCCGCCCGCCAGTAGGCGTTCAGCTTGCGGAGCTCGTCCGCGGACAGTGACTCGTTGATGACAGGACTCCTTGTTGGCGATCCTCGCGATCCCGTCGACGGGGACCATGCGGCCACAGGAAGCCGCCGGCCACCGCCCGGCACGTTAAGGGTGATCTCCGCTGGTCGCCACGGGCGGTGTGCGCGAGGACCGGAAACCACCCCGAACGGCCACGGAACCCCTTGGAGCGGGCAAATCGGCTGGGGGAAACCCCCAGGCCAGGACCATGTATCGCCCGATTCTCGCCTGTCCCGGAATCTGGTAAACATTCTCCTGTTCCGAACAGGACCGAGGACGGAAGGTGATGAAATGGAAATCAGCACAAGCCCGGACGCTACGCAGAACGCCGCCCTGTACCACTGGCTGCGCCTGGCCCGCCGCCAGCCGCCTCTGAGCCGCGAGCGCGAGCAGGAACTCCTGCGCTGGGCCCGCAGCAACGAGCGCTGGGCCGTCGAGGAGCTGGTCGACGCCAACCTCATGCTCGTGGCCCACGTGGCGTGCAGCTACGACGCCAACAAGCTGGACCCCATGGACCTGATCGCCCAGGGCTCCGTGGCACTCATCTCGGCCTGCCGCCGCTATCGCGGGGAGCGGGACGGCAACTTTCGGCGCTACTGCCTGCGGCGGATCAACCAGGCCGTCGAGGACGCCGTGATGGCTGCGAATGACGCGTCCGAGACTCAGCTGACGAGGGCCGTCGCATCCGCCTCCTAGCCGGCGACGGCCATCCAGCCCGCTGCTCGACCGGAGGGGCGGGGCTCGCTGCCCCGCCCTTCCCGGCGGTCAAGAAATCCCTCAGATTTGCACCTGACGGACGCAGTCGATCACGGTGCCGTCGACCCACTTGATGGCGGCGACCACCTTGTCGCCGAGGTGCGGCCGCGCCGGAGGGCCGCCGCATATCTCCTCCACCTCCGCTTTCAGCTGCGTGATCGGCTTGAGGGGCAGGCTGCTGCCCCGGAGCCTGTCGATCAGGTCCTGGCGCCGGGGATTGATGGCGATGCCGCGCTCCGTGACGACGACGTCGATCAGGTCGCCGGGGCCGCAGAGAGTGGTGACCTCGTCGACCAAGATGGGAATCCGGTCGCGAAAGCTGGGTACGGGCAGGATGGTGCAGGAGGAGGCCAGGCAGTTCTGCCAGCCGCCGATGCCGTGCAGGAGGCGGCCGTCGGAATGGGTGACCACGTTGGCGTTGAAGTTGACGTCGACCTCGGTGGCGCCGAGGACGACCACGTCGACCAGGCTGGCGAAGTTCCCCTTGCCGTGCCAGTTGTAGCTGGTGAAGGGCGACGTGTTGACGTGGGCGGGATTCTCGCGCATCGAGCGGACCCCCTCCAGGTCGAAGGTCTGGCCGTCCAGGATGTAGTCGGTCATCCCCTCCTCCAGCATCTGGACCAGGTACTGCGTGGAACCGCCGCGCACGAAGCGGGCCTTGATCTTCTTCTCCTTCATGATGTCGCGCAGGAAGATGGCGAAGGAAAGGGCGGTGCCGCCGGCGCCGCCCTGAAAGCTGAACCCCTCCTTGACGATACCCGCCTCGTCGCAGAAACGGGCCGTCAGCTCGGCAATCAGCAGGCGGTCGGGCGACTTGGTGATCTCGGTCGTGCCGCTGACGATCTTGCTGGCGTCGCCGATGCGATCCCGCACGACCACCTGGTCGACGTTGTTGCCCTGGATCTGCCAGGGAATGCAGGGAAACGGCACCAGGTTGTCCGTCACCACGATCACATGGTCGGCGTAGATGCTGTCGGCCAGGGCGAAGCCCAGCAGGCCGCAGGCGGCGGGGCCGCGGTCGCCGGTGCAGTTGCCGAAGGAATCGGCCGTGGGCGCGGCGATCACCGCCACGTCGATGTGCACCTCGCCGTCCTGGATGGCCTGCCACCGGCCCCCGTGGCTGCGCAGGACCGCCATGCCGCGCATCTTGCCCTGGCTGCAGTAATCGCCCAGGGGACCGTTCATGGAGCCCTCGATGTGGTGCAGGACCCCGCTTTCCAGGTGCTTGATCTGCGGTGCATGGCAGGGAAAGCTGGCACTGGGAAACCAGCGCAGGTTCTTGGCGCCCAGCTCGGCGGCGGCCGTGAAGACGGCGTTGGCCACGAGATCGCCGTTGCGCAGGTGATGGTGGGTCGAGATTGTCATCCCGTCCCGCAGGCCGACCTTGCGCAGGGCGGTCTTCAGATCGGGCAGCACCTTGTTCCCGTCGGCCGGGTAGTCGGCGCAGCTGCGGATGGGTGGGGCGGCCTTGCCGCCGGTCGGACGATGCCTGCCGACGCCCTTGAAGGGGACCGCCGGCTCTCCATTGATCTCGGCCGGAACGAGGCGTCCGGCGGCGTTCTTCACCATCTTGCTCATCCCTGGCCTCCCTGACCCGCGCTCTTCCCCGTCTCCCGGACACGCCAGTCGGGATCCAGCTTGCCCGCCGCGATGGCCGAAGCCACGGTGGCGAGGGCCCGCTTGACCACCGGGGGATCGATCATCTTGCTGCCGAGAGCGACCACGCCGAGGCCCTCGCGCTCGGCCTGCTCGAAGGCCAGCACGATCCTCTTGGCCCGGGTGATCACCTCCTCCCTGGGGGCGAAGGCATCATGGACCACGGCGATCTGCCGGGGGTGGATGCAGCCCTTGCCCACGAAGCCGAGGGAGCGCGCCTCCTCCACCGCGGCCCGCAGTCCCGCCAGGTCGTCGACGTCGCTGAAGACCGTGTCGATGGGCTGCACGCCGGCGGCGCGGGCGCCGTTGAGCACCTGGCTGCGGGCCCAGAAGGACTCGGTCCCGGCGAGCGTGCGCTCGGCGCCGATGTCGGCGGTGTAGTCCTCGAGCCCGATGGCCAGGGCCACTACGGTGTCGGCGGCCGTGGCGATCTCCAGGGCCCGCCAGGCGCCCAGGGCCGACTCGACGATCGGCATCAACCAGATGTCGTGGGTATGCCTGTGCTTCTCCTGGATCTCCTCGATGCGGTTCTGGATGCGGTCGACCTGCCGTGGATGCTCCACCTTGGGCACCAGGATCAGGTGCACGTGGTGGGGCACCACCCATTCCAGGTCCTCGAGCCCGCGTTCGCCCTGGTTGATGCGCACCATGCGCTCGGCGCCGTGAAAGTCCACGGCCCGCAGGGCGTTGCGCACCAGGACCCGGGCGGCGTCCTTCTCGGCCGGGGCCACCGAGTCCTCCAGGTCCAGGATGATGCCGTCGGGGCCGTGCAATCCCGCGTTGATGAAGAACTTGGGCTCGTTGCCCGGCAGGTAGAGGCGGCTGCGGCGTGGTCGCTCGCGCGGGCTGGCGCCCGTGTTCCGGGGGCTCAGGGGCGGCAGGAACTGTCCCTGGCAGTCGGGATCGGCCCGGCGGACGGCGGCCTCGAGGCGGGCCGCCAGCACGAAGGGTAGCGCTCCCTGGTCCTCCACGGCGATCACGGCGTCGGCGACGCCGAGAGCGGCACAGCCCTCCTGGATCAGGCGCCGGATGTCCGCGCCGTAGAGCGCGTCGACCTTGCTCTGCAGCTCGATGGCGAGCCCACCACCGTCGCGCAGGTTGACCGACACCCAGCAATCGGAGCGGACCTTCTCGCCGCGGCGGCCGGTTTCGCCTTTTCCGGTCATGGTTGCGACCTCGCTTCCTGGGATGCAGGGCCCTGCCGGGCACGCATCGGGCGCCGGCCGGCCCCGCCGGACCACTATCGACGTCCTCGCGGGCCATGGCAATGATGGAGTGCGCAATTGGCCATTTCAAGAGGGATTGCGGACCCGGGACAGCTGCAAGATCCTGCAGCCGTTCGGTGGATAAAGAGGATCAGGCCTTCCGTGTTTTCTTTTTTAACATTTCGTAAACAACCGATTAAAATGATATGGGAAAACGAATTAGCAAGATTTCGGGGTGCTCCCCGCCCGCATGGCAGACAGCGCCGGAGCCTGTGGATAACATGTGCAAAGAAACACCGCCCGACCCCGCCCGGTCGGAGCCGGGGCTCGGGCGACGACAGGGACTGGCGACCGGCTCAGTTCAGGTCCGAGATCAGTCCCGTGAACAGCTTCCAGACCCTCTGAACGGAGCCGATGCTCACCTTCTCGTCCGGCGAGTGGGCGCCCAGGATGTCGGGGCCGAAGGAGACGATGTCCAGATCGGGGTACTTCTCGGTCAGCAGACCGCATTCCAGCCCGGCGTGGACGGCCTTCAGCTCGGGATCGCGTCCGAAGGCCCGGGCGTACCCCTGGCGGGCGATCGCCAGCAGCGGCGAGTCCAGGTTGGGCTTCCAGCCGGGATAGCCGGCCGGCTGCTCGACCCGGGCACCGGCCAGATCGCCGAGGGCGCGGATCTGCACCACGAGCCCGTCCAGGGCCGACATGACCGAGGAGCGGCTGCAGCAGACGATCTCGACCTTGGCGCCGCTGGTCCGCACGACCCCCACGTTGTTGCTCGACTCGACCAGCCCGGGGATGGACCGGGACATGGCCGTCACGCCGTTGGGCAGTCCGGCCAGCAGGTCGAGGGTCCGCTGCGTGCAGCCGGTGCTGAAGCAGCGCGGAGCCTGGACGGTCGAGACCTTGACCTCGAGGCCGTCGTCGATGCCGGCCAGCTCCTCGGCCAGGATCCGCGCCGCGCCCGTGTCGACGATCTGCTTGAAGCGCCGGCCCTCGTGCTGGGGGATGACCACCCTGGCCTCGGCCTCGCGCGGGATGGCGTTGCGCATGCTGCCCCCGTCGAGGGCGACGAGCCGGAGATCCAGCTCGCTGCCGGCCGCCAGCAGCAGGCGCGTGAGGATGCGGATGGCATTGCCCCGGTTCTTGTGGATGTCCAGACCCGAGTGCCCGCCGAGCAGGCCCCTGACGATCACCTTGCGGCCCGCTCCCGTCTTGGGGGCCCGGGCCTGCGTGTTGGTCAGCGTGAGGACCGAATCGCGGCCCCCGGCGCAGCCGACGAAGAGCGCGTCGTCCTCCTCCGAGTCCAGGTTGATCATGCGGCGGGACTGGAAAAAGCCGGGCTGCACCCCGGCGGCACCGGTCAGGCCGCGCTCCTCGTCCACGGTGAGCAGCACCTCGACCGGCCCGTGCGCGACGTCGGGGTCCTCGGCCAGAGCCAGTCCCATGGCCACGCCGATCCCGTTGTCGGCCCCGAGCGTCGTGCCATCCGCGGTCACCCAGTCCCCTTCCACGAGCAGCTTGATGGGATCCTTCGCGAAGTCGTGCTTCGTGCCGCTGTTCTTCTCGCAGACCATGTCGACGTGTCCCTGGATCAGGATCGGCGCGACGTGCTCGCGCCCTGGCGTGGCCGGGATCGAGATCAGCAGGTTGCCGACCTCGTCCTGCTGGACGTCCAGGCCCCGCCGGCGGCCCCAGCCCTGCAGCATGGCCATGACGCCGGCCTCGTCGCCGGAGCCGCGGGGCACCTTGCTCAACTCGCCGAAGATCTGCCAGACGGCCCTGGGCTCGAGAGTGTCGTAACTGCTCATGTCGTCTCCTCGGGAAGGAAAGCCGTCGATCAGGGTCGGGGGCTGTGCCATGCCAGGAGAACAGGTATAGCGCTCGCGGCGGTTGAAGTCAAATCGACCCTCGGCGCCACCCGACGGCGTGACGGTGCCAGGAGGGCGGGAATGCTCAGGGACCGTAGCGCAGGATGCCGCCCCACTCGCCGACGGCGTAGATCGTGCCGGCGGGGGAGCCCCAGACGCCGTTGAACCAGATCTGGGTGCCGACGTCGAGGATGGCCCAGCCGCTGCCGTCGTTGTGCAGGACCAGGCCGCCGTAGCCCACGGCGTAGATGTCCGCCGGATCGTTACCCCAGATGTCATAGAAATTGAAGAAGGTGCCGACGTCCAGCGGTGTCCAGCCGGAGCCGTCGTAGGCCAGGATCTCGCCGTCGAGCCCCACGGCGTAGACCTCGTCCGGAGCGGCGGACCAGCCTCCGCGCAGGGAGCGGTCGGAGCCCGTGTCCTCGGTGCTCCAGTGCGTGCCGTCGTAGTGCAGAACGGTGCCCTCGGTGCCCGCGATCCAGACGTCGTCGCCTGCCAGACCCCAGACCCCGTAGAGACCGGCGGTCGTGCCGCTCGGCTGCAGCGACCAGATGACGCCGTTGAAGTGGAGGATGATCCCGTTGCCGCCCACGGCGAAGATGTCGTCGGGCGCCGCCCCCCAGATGGAGCGCAGGTACTGGGTCGTGTTGCTGGGCTGGGGGGTCCAGGCGGTTCCGTCGTAGCGCAGGATCCTGCCCTGCCAGCCCACGGCGTACACGTTCGTGGGCGAGCTGCCCCAGAGGCCGTAGAATCGGTCGGAGCCGCCGCCCTCCATGGGCGTCCACTCGCTGCCGTCGTAGTGCAGGAGGGCACCGTCGAGGCCCACGCTGATCACGTCGTCGTCCGCGAAACCCCAGACGGCCATGAGCGACTGGGTCAGGCCGCCCCGGATGGTCTTCCAGGATCCCGCCTGCATGCGCAGGACCGTGCCCAGTTCACCCACCGCGAAAACATCGTCCGCGGCCAGGCCCCAGACGGCATAGAGGAACTGCTGCGTGTCCGAGGTCATGAGCGACCAGGCCGTGCCGTCGTAGTGCACGATGGTGCCACCCTCTCCCACGGCGTAAGCGTCGTTCGCCGAGGTGCCCCAGATCCTCTCCAGACGCGCCCGCGTGCCGCTGGCCTCCTCGCTCCAGCCCCCGCCATCGTTGCGCAGGACGAGGCCGTGATCCCCCGAGGCCAGGACCTCGCCGCCGGCCGCCTCCCAGACGCCCAGCAGGCCCAGCGTGGTACCGCTCGGCTGCGCCGTCCACTCCAGGCCGTCGTAGTGCAGGATGGTCCCGCTCTCGCCCACCACGTAGATGTCGTCGGCCGCCCTTCCCCACACGGCGCGCAGGGCGACGTTGGTCCCGCTATCCATGGCCGACCAGCTGGTCCCGTCGTGATGCAGGATCGTGCCGCTGCCGCCCACGGCGTAGAAATCGTCGGGTGCGCGACCCCAGACGTCGACCAGGTTCACCGTGGTGCCGCTGTACTCGGCCTGCCAGGACTGACCGTCGTAACGCCGGATCGTCCCCCGATCCCCCACGGCCACGATCTGGTCGCTCGCCACTCCCCAGAGGGCCTTGAGCCAGGAGGCGGATTCGCTCTCCTGCTCCGTCCAGCGCACGCCATCGAAACGATAGATGAAACCATGGGCGGCCACGGCGTAGATTTCGTTGGGGGAATGGCCCCAGATGTCGAAGAGCGGGTAGGCGGGCCGGAGCGACCAGGACCAGTCCGGTCCCGGCAGGGGGGGCGAGGTGCCCTCGTCGCTGCAGCCCAGGGCAGCCAGCATCAGAACCCAGACCGCAAGAACGCCGAGGCGGGAGAGCCGCAGCTGCATGGATCCACTCCCTTTCGTGGAGCCGCCGCCCCACGTGCCAAGCATATTCTAGAACACCGCCACGCCATCTGACCACGACGAACTGGCGGGCGGTCCTCGGCCGGGCTCCATCCGCAGCCCGTCAATGATAGTGCAGCACGACCCCGTTGTCGCCCACGGCGAACAGGTCGCCCGCCGGCAGGCCCCAGAGCGCCTCCAGCCGCTCGCTCAGGGGGACTGCGACCCCGCTCCAGGCGCGGCCGTCCCAGTGCAGGACCGTGCCCGACTCGCCCACGGCCCAGACGTCCCGGCCGGAGCGGCCCCAGATGTCGAAGAGAGCGTTCAGCGTGTCGGTCTCCTGCCGGGACCAGGCCCGGCCGTTCCAGTGCAGGATCGTGCCATCCATACCGCAGGCGAAGACATCGCGGGCGGTAGTTCCCCAGACGGCGAAGAGGCTTGCGTCGACGCCGCTCGCCTGCTGCTCCCAGGTCGTGCCGTCGTGGTACAGGATCAGGCCGCCTTGACCCACGGCGAAGACGGATCCGTCGGGGGCACACCAGACGCCCAGCAGTTGCTGGCTGACGCCGGTCTCGAGCCGTTCCCAGATGTCCCCGTCGCGGAGCAGGACGATGCCGTTGTCCCCGACCACGTAGACCGGGCCCGTGGCGCACCCATGGACGTCGTGCAGCTGCCAGGCGCCGACGACCCCGCTGTCCTCCTGCTGCCAGGCCGTACCGTCCCAGCGCAGGATGCCGCCGGCGCTGTCGACGGCATAGACCTCCGCGGAGCTACGGCCCCAGAGCGCGTACATCCAGTGCTCGAGGTGCTCCACCTGGACGATCCAGCCCGCCGGTCCGTGGTGCAGGATCAGACCCTCACTGTCGACAGGATCCATGTCGGCTCCGCCGACGAGGAGATCCTGCGGGCCCGTGCCCCAGACTCCGAAGAGCCGCCGCTGGAAGCCGCCGCTCTCCGTCGACCAGCCCTGGCCGTCCCGTACAAGAATGAGGCGATTTTCACCCACGACCCAAGCACGACCGGCGTCGTCGCACCAGACGCCCCTTAGTCCAAGGACGCTGCTGCCGCTGTCCTCGTCAAACCACTGGTGGCCGTCGTAGTGTCGAATTTGCCCGTAGTAGTCCACGGCGATGACATCGTCGGGAGCATGACCGCAGACGGAGCTGAATTCCAGACGCATGCCGGTCATTTGCGTCGTCCAGCTACTGCCGTCATAGTGCAGGATGGTGCCGATGCCGCCCACGACGAAGACATCGTCTCCGGCGGTGCCCCAGACCCCGCGCAGGCTCGCAGTCACACCGGCCGATTGCTCTTCCCAGCTCGCGCCATCCCAGTGCAGGATCGCACCATCGAGACCCACGGCGAAGACGTCCTCGCCGCTCGCGGCCCAGACCCCCATCAGGTCGCGATCCGGCACGCCGGCCAGCGGCGTCCAGGACGCCCCGTCCCAGCGGAGCACGGTCCCGCCCATGCCGACCGCGAAAGCAGTGTCAGGTGCCACGACATAAACGGCGCGCAAGTCGACCAGCGTGCCGCTAACCAGGGGAGACCAGCCATTTCCGTCGTGATGCAGGATCGTCCCCTCCACCCCCACGGCGAAGACATCATCCGGCGCAGCACCTCCGACGCCCAGAAGGTTCGCCATCGTGCCACTATCTTCCTCGATCCAGACCCCGGCCGTCCCGCGGACGATTGCTCCCGCCTGTCCAACGGCCACCACGTCGCTGCCGGGCGAACCCCAGACGGCCGCGAGATTGCGGAGGGGACGGGCGAGCAGCTCCCACGAGCCAGGCTCAACCATTTCTGGTCCCCCTTCGTCCGCGCAGCCGATGAATCCGAGCGAGCCTGTCAGCAATCCCAGAAGCAGGAGTCCGCAAGTCCATGCACGCTTGCTCACGAGACGGCCTCCAGACTCAGGGGAGAGAGAAGGGTGGTGGGATCTCCACTCAACATTAGCAAACGGGCCGGCCCCCTGTCCAGGGGGCCGGCCCGGTCGAAGACGCCAAGGAAGCAAGCGCGGCCGCCGCTGGGGGCTTCAGGAGCCCAGATCGGCCCGGAGGCTGGTGCCCTGCACCGGCCAGTTGCCCCGCAGCACGTCGCCCTGGCCACTGGTCGGCAGGAGCAGCCAGCTGTACTTGCCGTAGTGGCCGATGCGGTTGGCCAGAGGGACCAGCCGCGCGGGATCGAGACAGAAGACGAGCAGATCGGTGGCCGTCGGATCGTGGGGATCGACCACCGCCAGCACGGCGTCGTACTCCTTCAGGCTGGAGCGCTTGCCCTCGATGAAGAGCAGGTTGCCGCTCACGGTGATCCAGGACGGCAGCCACTCCTTCAGCACGTCGGGCGGGGGATTGATCAGCACGCTGTTGACCGCCGTGCCGTAGCTCACGTCCACGGGAGGATGGCCGCCCGGGATCATCATGGGCGTCGCGTTCTCGCTGAACTGGATCGCGAAATCCCGGGCCGCCGTCACCTCCGCCTCCGTCCCGTCCGGCAGGACGAAGAGCGGCACGTCCTCCCCCAGGACCTGGCTCACCGTGGGCTCGATCTCGTCGCGATGCAGGCGGCGGAAGAGCTGGAAGTTCGGATCCACGGCCACCCGCAGAGCTCCCGGTACCTCCAGGACGAATTCCTCCTCCCGCTGCTGCAGCCAGACCAAGTGCTCGACGGCCCCAGCCGAGGTCGTAACGACGATCGGCACCTGCAACTGGTAGACCGGCAGGCCCTGGCCAAGCCTGACGTACACCTCGTCCCCGTCGCGCCGGGCCTCCTTCAGCTCGAGCGCCGGCGCCCCCGTGCGCTCGATCCACTGCTCCTGGAAGTAGGAGAAGTCCTGCCCCGAGACGTCCGCGAAGGTCGTGAAGAAATCGTTCCAGGTGGCGCCCCGGAAGCGGTGATCCTCGTAGATCTTGCGCAGGGCCGCCAGGAACACGTCGCGGCCGATCAGCCGGTCCGCCATGTGGAAGACCATCATGCCCTTGCCGTAGCCCACGGCCCGGGTCGCCCCGCTGTGCCGGACCTCGAAATCAACCAGCGGGAAGTCGTTCACCGGGTCCTGCACGTAGGCCGCGTAGTCCTTCAGCAGGTTGCGCCGGTACTCGCGGGCGGCCTCGGCCGACTCCTCCTCCTCGTAGTGGTAGTCGGCGCAGTAGACGGTCAACCCCTCGCACCAGTTGCCCCCCTCGCCCACGTAGACGCTGTTGCCCCACCAGTTGTGGCAGATCTCGTGCCCGAAGGAGGTGTAGGGAATGAACGGCAGGCGCAGCACCACGCTGCCCAGCAGGGTCCAGCCCGGCATGCCGTAACCGGTAGGGAACCAGTTCTCCACAGTGGCGAAGCTGCCGTAGGGATAAGGGCCGATCATCTGGGAGTACATGTCCAGATACACCCTCGTGCGCGCGATGTAGAGATCGCTCAGCCCGGCGTCGTCGGACAGCAGGCAGGTCCTGATCATCACCGGACCGTGCTTCGCCTCCGTCACGATGAAGCGGTTCGCGACGAGCGCGATGCCGTCGCTGGGCCAAGGCGCGTCCCAGACGGTGACGAGCCGGTCGCCCTGCTCCTCCTGGCTGATCCGGGTGCCCTGAGTGACCGGGATCACGCCGGCCGGCGTGTCCACGGTCAGATGATACGACGCCATGGTCTTCGCGAAGGTGGGCAGCCACTGGGCCTCGCTCCCCAGGAAGATGCCCTCGTCACCGATGGTGGCCGAGATCTCCCCGCCGACGTTCTCGCGGGAAAAGCGCACGTTGGCCGTCGACTGCAGGAAGCGCCCGCCGTACTCCAGGGTGATGGTTTTCGGATCGGGCCGCAGGAGAAACTCCTGCGGAAGGCGCAGCGTGTCGATCACCGTGGTGTCGGTCGGCGCCGCTTGCCGGTGGGGCAGGTCGCGGATTCCACGCCACAGGTCCCCCTCCCGCCATCCTCCGCCCGTCAGGACCATGCCGTGGTTGAGCGTGTAGGTGTCGAAACCGGGCGGGACGCTGATCTCGTCCACGATCTTGACGCTGTTGCCGGGGACGTCGAAGACCAGGCGTGCTTCGTGATGCACGACCGGCCAGTCCCGCGTGTCCGCTCTGGCCACGACGACGCTCAGAACGGTCAGCAGGGCGAGCGAAATAACGACGATCCGAAGCTCACGCTGGCACATGACAGGCTCCCGTAGAGGATTCATGGGCGGGCTCTGCGAAAAGCGCAGCGGACTCCGCCCAAGCCGCGCTGCTACACAAGTAATTTATTGACAATGAACTATAAGCATAAATCATTAAAATCCCCTTACCTCGCGAAGTGCCGGCTCGCGAGCCAGGCATTCCATCAGCCGAGAAGGTCCGGCCGGGTGCGTTCGCATCGGGCCGGCGAGCGACTCGGCGCGCTTCGCGCCGAGCGAGGCGCCGCCCCGCGTCGCCGAGCGCGGAGCGAGACGGCCCGGTACGAGCGCACCCGGCCCCTCCCCTCAGTCGACGACGACCGTCACCAGCGGCTGCTGCGCGAGGTACGCCCGCCCCACCCGCAGCAGATCGCCCAGGCTGATCCCGTCGTAGCCGTGCAGCATGCGCATCGCCCGCGTCACGTCGCCGTCCAGCTCGGCCATGGCCAGGTAGTAGGCCTGGCTCATGCTGGAGAGCCGGCGCAGCTTCCAGCGTCCCACCCGGGCGTTGCGGATGCGGTCCAGCTCGTCCTGGGTGATGGTGGCCGGGTCGAAGCTCTTCAGGAAGCCCTGCAGGGCCGCTTCACCCTCCTCCAGGCGCTCGCGGGGGGGATTCAGCCAGGCGGTGTACTCGCCCTGCCCGTTGTGCAGATCGACGGAGGCACCCACGCTGTAGGAGAGCCCCTTGGTTTCCCGCAGGTCCATGGCCAGGCGGTCGGAGAGGATGGCCGTCAGGATCTCCAGCGCCTTCTCGTCCGCCGGATCGTAATCCAGGAGAGCCCCCAGGCGGATGGCCGCCATCTCGCCCCCGAGGTTCAGCGTGACCCGGTCCGCGCTCCCGGTCACCGGCAGCGGGGGCAGACCGTCGGTGGGCTTGCCGCGACCCGGCAGCAGGTTCTCCAGCTGGCTGGCCAGCTCCTCGTGGGGAACCGGACCCACCACGGCGATGATCAGGTTCGGCGGCTGGAAGGCCTTGCGGTAGAGATCCCGGGCGTCGTCGTAGCTCAGCGCCTGCAGCGAGGCGACGTCGCCCTCGGGCGGCCTCGCCAGCGGATGCGCGCCGTAGAGGGTGGCGGCCAGCAGCTCGTTGGCCCGGACCCGGGCACTGTCCTGCTGCTTCTCCAGGAGGGCGATCTGCTCCCGGCGCTCCCGCTCGAAGTCCTGGCGCGAGAAGCTGGCATGCTGGGTGATGTCGGCCAGCAGCTCCAGGACTGCCGGGCCGTTCTCGGCGGCGACCTCCACCCGCACGAAGGAGAAACGGCCGCTGGTGTAGTAGTCGTCCATTGGGAAGTCCGGATTGTCCACCAGCTTCACCACGGCCCCCAGGCGCCGCAGCTTGCGCGAGAGACAGCCGGCGTCGCACCCCCCCACGCCGCTCAGCAGCAGCCGATGCACCAGGTTGAGGGAACCCGGCCGCCCGTTGTCTAGGACCGCCCGGTTGCGCACGGTGAGATGCACGGCCATCAGGGAAGAGGCGGGATTCTGCTGCGAGACCAGCACGGCCCCGTTCTGCAGCTCGGTCCGCTGCACCGGCAACACCTTGGGAGCCGGCGCCGCCCGCGGCGGCATGGGGCCGCCGTCGGTCCGCGGCTTCTCTTCCTGCTGCGCTCCTGCTTGCGCCTGCATCTTCTTGAGAGCTTCGAGCATGGCCGGGGGCACCTGCATGCCCTCCGGCAGCTGCATCCCGGCCGGCATGGCGGCCTCGGCGCCCGCTTCCGGCTCGATGAGCAGGGCCTCGCACGGCGTATCCACCAGATAGGTGCTCAGGGCCAGGGCGACCTCCTCGGCCGTCACCTCGCGCAGCCGGTCCAGGTACGAGACGAAGAAGTCGGGTCCGCCCAGGACCAGCGGTTCGGCGGCGTAGATCCCGGTCTCGCGCAGCTGCTCCCGCTGCAGCAGGGTCTGCGTCTCCTCCATGCTCACGATCTCGCTCACGTCCTCGTCCGCGATGCCCTTGTCCAGGGCGGCGGCGCAGGCCTGCTGGACGAGGCTATAGTAGCCGGCGGGCTCCGCGGCGGCCGGCAGGTCGAACTGCAGCACCAGCCTTGCGTACCCGTCGGCCCGCTCCCACCAGTCGGAGAACTCCGGCCGCTCGGCCTCCGGCAGGCCGTTCAGGGCGCGCGTCAGGATGCCGCTGGCCGGAGCGTCCAGCAGCTGCACGAGCACCAGGAAGGGGAAGTAATCGACGGCCTGATAGCTCGGGGCGTCGAAGGCCAGCACGAGCTGGCGTTCACCTCCGCCCCGCCGCACCACGGTCCGCGTGCGATCGATGAAGGGCGCCGGCCGGGGCAGCGGTCTCTCGACGGTGCCCGGAGCGGAAGCGCCGAAGTACTGCTCCAGCAGCTTCAGGGCTTCGTCCCGCTCGAAGTTGCCGGCCAGCGTGGTGATCATGTTGTTGGGCACGTAGTAGTTGCGGTAGAACGCGTAGACGTCGTCGCGCGCCAGATGCTCGATGGTGCTCCTGGTCCCCAGGGTCGGCAGGGCCAGGCTGCTGCCGGCAAAGAGCACCTCGCGCAGGGCCTCGCCGGCGAAATATCCCGGCGTGTCGCGATCGCCCACGAGTTCGCCCACGACGATCCCCTTCTCCTTCGCGAACTTGTCGGCGGGGATGAGGGAGTGGAACAGCATCTGGGACTGGATCTCGAGACCCGTGGCCAGATCCTCGCTCGAGACGACGGTCATGAAGTTGGTGTAGAAGTCGCTGGTGTTGGCGTTGTTGTACGCACCGTGCCGGTCGGTCAGCTCGTAGAGCTGCTCCTGCGTGTACTTCTCGGTGCCGTTGAACAGCAGATGTTCCAGCATGTGGCTCATGCCGCTGGTGCGGAAGTCCTCGTAGGCGGAGCCGACGCCCACCTGGGTGTAGATGCCGACCATGGGCTGGGCGGGATTGCGCATCAGCAGGACCCGCAGACCGTTCTCCAGCTGGAGGATCTCGATGTTCTCGGGCAACCCGTAGAAGGTGGGCTCCAGTTGCTGGCGATCGATGCCCGTCGCGCCGGGCCAGGCGGCGGCCATCCGCGGGGCGGCCGCCGCGCTGCCGGCCGTGGCCGTGACCAGGGCTGCAACGGCGAGGCCGGCCAGCAGGAGCAGGCCGGCCCTGCCGGGTAGGTGGCGGATTCGCTTGCGGTCGGACACATCCACTCCTTTTGCGTTTCGATCGGATGAGGCCAGGTCGCTTAGAGACCGACGTCCTGGGCCGCCTCCACGATCCCCAGGAAGTCCGCGGCCTTCAGGCTGGCGCCGCCGATGAGGCCGCCGTCCACGTCGGGCTGGCGGAACAGCTCCCGGGCGTTGGCGGGCTTGCAGCTGCCGCCGTAGAGAATGCGCAGGCCGTTCGCGAGTTCCGCCCCGAGCAGGTCGGCCACCAGGCGGCGGCTCAGGGCATGGATCTCCTGGGCGATCTCTGGCGTGGCCGTCTCGCCCGTGCCGATGGCCCAGACCGGCTCGTACGCGAGCAAGGTGTTGCCGGCGGTCAGGGTCTTCAGGTGGGGGAGCACGCCTTCGATCTGCGCGCGGACCACGTCGGCCGCGCGGCCGGCGCGGCGCTCGGCGATCTGCTCGCCGTAGCAGAAGATAGCCGTCAGACCCGCCGCGTGGGCGCAGGCGATCTTCTTGACGAACTCCTCGTCGCTCTCGTGCTGGTACTGCCGCCGCTCCGAATGGCCGACGATGACATGACTGCAGCCAACCTCGGCCAGCATGCCCGCGGCGACCTCTCCGGTGTAAGCGCCGCTCGCCTCGGTGGCGCAGTTCTGCGCCCCCAGCAGCAGCGGCGAGCCCTTCACCTGCTCGGCCGCGGCCGGCAGCGAGACGAAGGGAGGGCAGATCAACACGTCGCCCGCGAGGTCGAAGCGGCGCAGCCCGTCGCGCACCTCGCGCGCCAGCCGGCGGGCGTCCGCCGGCCCCAGGTTCAGCTTCCAGTTGCCGGCCACCATGTATCGGCGCATGGCACAGTCCTTTCGTCCTGGGCTCCGCAACGGGGGCCTACGGACTTCAAGGTAAACGGCCCCCCGCGGTGCCGCGAATCATGGCATCCGCGGGGGGGAAAGTCCAATCACATGGCCATATCAGCGGTAGAGGTTCTTCACCCCGCCCCAGGTGTCCGTCAGACTCGCCAGGGGGAAGCAGGTGTCGCAGGTCGTGTCGATCCAGGCCACCCGCTCGTCCACGCTGCCGGAGACGGGCATCAGCGGCAGGGTTCGCGGCGGTTCCTCGGCCGTGACGTAGGACGGCCACCCCGGTATGCTCGGCGACGAGACCGGTCCCACGAAGAAATCCAGCTGCGCCTCACCCAGGAACATGTAGCGCATCTCGATCACGGGCACGAGTTCCGGCGCTGGCGGTTCGGTCCACCCCATGTAGACCTCGCCATCCTGGGGCGGGTTGATCCAGATGATGGGTCCGATGGGGTGGAAGCCGAGGTCCACGACCGTGGCCGGCAGATCGACCGAGATCTTCGCCTCCATGCCGCTGGGCGACGCGCTCAGATCGGTGAGAATGAGGTAGGCGGACAGCTGCTGGCCCACGGAGATGCAGTCCCAGCAGGTGTAATGCGCCTGCAGGTCGAAGTAGATGCCGATCACGTCGGAATCCGGCTGCGCCGCGGCCGGGAGGGCCAGCAGGAGCCCGAGGATCGGCAGGAGGAAGGCACGTGGATACCGCATGACCTCTCCTTCCTGTTGGGCCGGGGACCCTGGATCGCCCACCGTGATTAGAACAGAAAGACGCGCCCATGACAAGATGGGGCCACGCAGATGTGCTCAGGGGATGAAAAGGGGCGGCACAGCGTTGTGCCGCCCCGGTTAGCCGCCGGCCGCGGGGACTGCGGCCCGGAATGCGCGCTACTTGCCGGTCAGGGCTCCCTTGAAGTACTCGCGGCGCATGCGTGCGATGTTCTCGATGGAAATCTCCTTGGGGCAGACCGCCTCGCACTCGCCGTGGTTGGAGCAATCGCCGAAGCCTTCCGTGTCCATCTGCTCGATCATGGCCAGGGCGCGCCGGCCGCGCTCGGCGTGGCCCTGGGGCAGGAACGAGAGCTGGCTGATCTTGGCGCTCACGAACAGGGAGGCCGAGGCGTTGGGGCAGGCGGCCACGCAGGCGCCGCAGCCGATGCAGGCGGCCGCGTCCATGGCCTTGTCGGCGTCGGTCTTGGGGACCAGGATGGCGTTGCCGTCCGGGGCCGAGCCCACGTTGGCGGTGACGTAACCCCCCTTGCCCTGGATGCGATCGAAGGCGGAGCGGTTCACGATCAGGTCCTTGACCACCGGGAAGGACTTGGCCCGGAACGGCTCGACGGTGATGGTCTCGCCGTCCTGGAAGTTGCGCATGCGCAGCTCGCAGGTGGTGGTGGCGGAGCGGGGGCCGTGCGCCACCCCCTGGATCACCAGCCCGCAGGTACCGCAGATGCCCTCGCGACAGTCGCTGTCGAACTCGATGGCGGCCTCGCCCTTGGCGGCGAGCTGCTCGTTCAGCAGGTCCAGCAGCTCGAGGAAGGACATCTCCGGCAGGATGTCCGTCACGGTGTAGTCGACTAGGCGCCCGCGCTTCTCCCCGCGGGCCTGGCGCCAGATCTTCAGGTGGATCGTCATCTTCTCGCTCATGGATCGATCCTTCCTCTACTTGTAGCTGCGGGTCTTGACCTCGATGGACTCGTATTCGAGCGGTTCCTTGTGCATCACCGGCTCGCTGTCGTCGCCGGTGTGCTCCCAGGCGGAGACGAACATGAACTTCTCGTCGTCGCGCAGGGCCTCGCCCTCCTTGGTCTGGTACTCCTCACGGAAGTGACCACCGCACGACTCCTCGCGCATCAAGGCATCGCGGGCCATCAGCTCGCCCAGCTCCAGGAAGTCGGCCACCCGGCCGGCCAGCTCGAGCTGCTTGTTCAGGTCCTGTCCCTCGCCGGGGACCATGACGTCCTGCCAGTAGGCCTCGCGCAGCTTGCGGAGCTTGTCGATGGCCTCCTGCAGCCCGTCAGCCCGGCGGGACATGCCGACCTGGTCCCACATGATGCGGCCCAGCTCCAGGTGGAAGTCCCGGATCGTGCGCGAGCCCTTGACGGCGAGCAGCCGGTCGTAGCGCTCGCGAACGTCGTTCTCCGCCTCCTGGAACGCCGCGTGGTCGGTGCCGGCCCCGGCCAGCTTGGCTCCGGCCACGTAGCTGGCCACCACCCGCGGGACGACGAAGTAGCCGTCGGCCAGACCCTGCATGAGGGCGCTGGCTCCAAGGCGGTTGGCGCCGTGGTCGGAGAAGTTGGCCTCCCCGGCCACGAACAGCCCCTCGATGGTGGACTGCAGGTTGTAGTCCACCCACAGGCCGCCCATGGTGTAATGCGGCGCCGGGTAGATCTTCATCGGCGTGTGGTAAGGATCCTCGGCCGTGATCTCCTCGTACATGTCGAACAGGTTGCCGTAGCGATCGGTCACGACCTGGCGGCCGAGGCGCTGGATGGCGTCGGCGAAGTCGAGGTAGACCGCGAAGCCGGTGGGCCCCACCCCCTTGCCGGCGTCGCATTCCAGCTTGGCGGCGCGGCTGGCGATGTCCCGCGGCACCAGGTTGCCGAAGGCGGGGTAACGACGCTCCAGGTAGTAGTCGCGCTCCTCCTCGGGGATCTCCACGGGGCGCCGCTTGTCTCCCGGCTCCTTTGGCACCCAGACCCGACCGTCGTTGCGCAGGCTCTCGCTCATGAGGGTGAGCTTCGACTGGTAGTCGCCGGCGTGCGGGATGCAGGTGGGGTGGATCTGCGTGTAGCAGGGATTGGCGAAGTAGGCGCCGCGCCGGTAAGCCCGCCAGATGGCCGTCGCGTTGCTGTTCACGGCGTTGGTGGAGAGGTAGTAGACCGGCGAGTAGCCGCCCGTGGCCAGCACCACCGCATCCGCCTCGTAGCGCTTCAGCTCGCCGGTGATCAGGTCCCGGGCGATGATGCCGCGCGCCTTGCCGTCGATGATCACCACGTCCAGCATCTCGTGGCGGGGGAACATCTTGACGGTGCCGGCCTGGATCTGACGCACCAGGGCGGAGTAGACCCCCAGCAACAGCTGCTGGCCGGTCTGGCCCCGGGCGTAAAAGGTGCGCGACACCTGCACCCCGCCGAAGGAGCGGTTGGCCAGGGTGCCGCCGTACTCCCTGGCGAAGGGGACGCCCATGGCCACACACTGGTCGATGATTTCCACCGACAGCTGGGCCAGACGGTAGACGTTGGCCTCCCGGGAGCGGTAATCGCCGCCCTTGATGGTGTCGTAGAACAGCCGGTAGATGCTGTCGCCGTCGTTCTGGTAGTTCTTGGAGGCGTTGATGCCGCCCTGGGCCGCGACGCTGTGGGCGCGGCGGGGCGTGTCCTGGATGCAGAAGTTCAGGACGTTGAAGCCCAGCTCGCCCAGCGTGGCCGCCGCACCGCCGCCGGCCAGGCCGGTCCCCACCACGATCACGGAGAACTTGCGGCGGTTGGCCGGGGCGACCAGCAGGCTTTCCATCTCGTGGCGTTCCCACTTCTGCTCCAGCGGACCGCCGGGAATCCTGGCATCGAGTTTGACGTTGCTGCCAGCCATCTAGTGACCTCCCGGCAGAGCGGCCTGAGCGGCCGACGGATCGACAAAGAAGTAGAGGTAGAGCGGCAGGATCAGGAAGCCGATCGCCAGCAGGAAGGCGAACACCAGCGCCAGGCCGTTCAGCAGACCGATGAACCGGGTGCTGTTCCAGCCGAGGGACTGGAAGGCGCTCCAGACGCCGTGCCGCAGGTGGAACCCGAGCAGGATCATCACCGCCACGTAGGGCAGCGTGATCAGCAGGTTCTTGAAGGACGTGGCCACCAGCGTGTAGAGGTCCTTCAGCTCGTTGCCGTTCGGTGCGGTGAAGGAGCTGGTGGTGCCGAACTTGAACATCTTGACGTGGATCACGATGAACGCGCCGAGCACCAGGCCCGTGATGATCATGCTGCGCGAGGACAGGGTCTTCCTGCTGGCGCCCCCCGCGTTCCGCTGCAGGGCGTACTTGACGGGCCGTGCTTGCTGCTTGTCGAAGAAAGCCACGTAGACCGCGGCGAGGATGTGGAAGACGAGGACGGCCAGCAATCCGATCTCGAAGGCGTAGATCAGCCACCCGTGCAGCAAGTGTTCGAGGAAGTGTGCGTACCCGTTGAAGGCCGCCGGACCGATGAACAGGGTCAGGTTCCCCAGCAGGTGCACGATCACGAAGCCGAACAGGGCCAGCCCCGTGATGCCCGTGATGAACTTCTTGCCCACGGAGGACCAGGCAATCGTGCGGAATGAACTCATGTGCGCGGTACTCCAGGATAGGGGCCAAAGGCGGGTGCCAATCCCCCGCAAGATAGCACCGGGGGGCGAAAAGATGAACCGCGAATCTTGTCAGATGATTCGCAACTTCAATATAGGGGACAAGTTAGGTCCGGATGTTGCGGTGGCGGCTCGCGAAAAGCACGCGATCGTCCGCGCCGCTCAGCGTCTGCCGCGCAGGATGAGCATGCGGGCCAGCTGGACCACCGCCATCAGGGCGCCTGCCACGTAGGTGAGGGCCGCGGCGTTCAGGACCGCCCGGGCTCCGCCCAGCTCCTCCCGGGTGACGATGCCGCGGGTCGCCAGCAGCTTGATGGCCCGCCGGCTGGCGTCGAACTCCACCGGCAGGGTGATGAGCGAGAAGAAGGCCGCGATCAGAAAGACCAGGATGCCGAGGTCCATCAGCGGGGGACGGTTGAAGAGGAAACCGAGGAAGAAGAGGGGCCACGCCGCCCAGCTCCCGAAGCCCGCCACCGGCCAGACGGCCTGGCGCATGGCCAGCGGGGCGAAGTTCCGCGCGTGCTGCAGGGCATGGCCGGCCTCGTGGCAGGCGACGCCCAGCGCGGCCACGCTGCGGCCGCGGAAATTGGCCTCGCTCAGCCGCAGAACGCGCTGGCGGGGATCGTAGTGGTCGGACAGGGTGCCCGCGATCGGCTCGATGTGGACCGCCTGCAGGCCGGCGGCGTCCAGCAGCAGGCGGGCCGCCTGGGCGCCGGACAGGCCCCGCTGCGAGGGCACCCGCAGGTACCTGGCGTAGGTAATCCGCACCTTGTTCTGGGCGTACAGGGCGAACACGAGCACCGGAATCAGCAGCACGAACGTCGAGTCCCAGAACACGATCCCTCCTTCCGGCCCTTGCCGTCAGATGCGCGGCAGGAAGGCCAGCAGCAGGCGGGCCATGCGATCCCCCACCCTGCGGCCGATTTCTACGACGTCCGCGTGCGAGAGTTCCGGCTGCCCCACCTCGCGCGAGGGATTGGTGATGCAGGACAGCCCCACCACCCTGACGCCCAGCCGCGCCAGCAGGGCCGCCTCGGGAGCCGTGGACATGCCCGTGGCGTCGCAGCCGGCCCGGCGCAGCCAGCCGATCTCGGCCTTGGTCTCGTAGGCCGGGCCCCAGACGCTGGCGTACGTTCCGGCGTGCAGCGGGATACCCACCTCGGCGCCGGCGGCCTGCAGCTCGCGCGCCAGCACCGGATCGTAGATGGCATGCGGTCGGCCCTCCCGCGTGCGCCCCGCCTCGCCGGCCAGGAGTCCGCGCAGGGGATCCCGCAGGTGCAGGTCCAGCTGATCCCGGATGACCATGAAGTCGCCCGGCTCGTAGAAGCGGTTCAGCCCGCCGGCGGCGTTGGTCACCACGGCCGCGGAGATCCCCAGGCAGGCCAGGACGGCCGTCGGCAGGAGCATCTCCGCCGCGGGCAGGCCCTCGTAGGGATGCAGGCGACCCTGCATGATCACCACGGGCACACCCGCCGCCGTGCCCGCCACCAGCCGTCCCTGGTGCTCGGCCACCGTGGTCGAGCTGAAGCCGGGAATCTCGGCGTACTCCTGAGCCCGGGCTCGCGAGACCGCGGCCACGAAGCTGCCCAGGCCGCTGCCCAGGATGAGGCCGACAGGCCGGCGGCCCTTCGCCCGCGGCGGCCGGAAGCCCTGCGCCTGCAGCCAGACGACGGCGGCGCCGACGTGATCGCGCCAGGCTCCGGACAGCTGGGAGAGCCGCTCCACGAGAGAACACCGCCTTCCCGGTTTCCCGATTTCCCGGTTTCCCGCCGCCGGCCCCCACCGCACCTCAGCCGAGGGGCAGGTCGTCCAGGCCGTGCTTGTCGCGCAGGGAGGCGAAGGTGGCGAGGGCCTCGCCGACCAGCGCCTCCTTCCTGCGCTCGGGCAGGAAAGCGCTCTTGAACCCGTTCAGCAGCAGGTTCTCGGTCTCCAGCAGGGTCAGATCGAAGGTGCGCACGGCCTTGCCCAGCTCGCCGGCCATGCTCGTGTCGGCGAACAGCATGTTGTCGGTGTTGAGCGTCACCCGCAGGCCGAGATCCATGTAGTAACGCAGCGGATGCGCGGACAGGCTGGGCACGACCCCGGTCTGGACGTTGCTGGTCAGGCAGACCTCCAGCGGGATGCGGTGGTCGTTCACGAAGGCCAGCAGGTCCGGATCCTCCAGCAGGCGCGTTCCGTGGCCGATGCGGTTCGCGCCGCAGTAGTGCAGGGCCTGGTGGATGGAGGCCGGGCCGAAACCCTCACCGGCGTGGATGGTCACGTTCAGGTTGTTGTTCATGACGTGGTAGAACGCCTCGCGGTGGTCCTTGGCGGGATAGTCCTCCTCCGCGCCGGCGAGGTCGAACGCCACCACGCCGACCCCCTTCCACTGGACCGCCAGCCGGGCCAGCTCCAGCGAGGCGGCCGGCTGGATGGTGCGCAGGCCGGTGATGATGATGCCGGTCAGGATGCGCGACTGGGTCTCGGCCTCGCGCAGTCCCTGCCGCACGGCGTTGACCGCCTCGTCGGGGGTCATCCCCTCCCGATCGTGCAGCAGAGGACAGAACCGCACTTCCAGGTACCAGCACCCGGCGGCGGCGGCGTCCAGGGCCATCTCGCGCGCGACCCGCTGCAGGTGCTCCGGGCACTGCAGCACCGCCAGGGTCAGGTCGAAGTAGCGCAGATAGCGCTCCTGCGGGATGACCCGGTCCGGAGGGAAGAGCTTCGCCCGCACCGCTTCCGTGGTGGCGGGCAGTTCCAGCCCCGCCTCCCGGCCCAGCTCCAGCAGGGTCTCCGGCCGCAGGGAGCCGTCCAGGTGGCAGTGGAGATCGGTCTTGGGCAGGGCGAGGAGCAGGTCATCGGGGATCCGCTCGCCTCGCAGCAGATCGCTGCGGCGGTACTGCCCCTTCATCGCGCCCTCCCCCGGCCGCCGGTCACCGCCCGCGCGTGCTTCCGGGCGTGATGGCGGGCGACCAGCTCGAGCAGCGCGCGCCGGCCCGTCTCGTCGTCCCGCAGGTTGACGTCCTCGCTGTCGAGAATCTCCACCGGGCAGATGGCGGGAGCCCGCTCGACCCAGTCCTCGTAGGCGGCGTGCAGGTCCTGGAGAAACTCCAGGGGGATGTCCGACTCGATGGAACGGCCCCGCTGCTGGATGCGGAGCAGGGCCGTCTCCGGCCGGCAGCGCAGGTAGACGATGAGGTCGGGCACCTGCAGGAAGGCCACCATGTTGCGGAACAGCTCGCAGTAGCTCTGGTAGTCACGGTCGTCGATGCAGCCGCGCCGGTAAAGGGTCGGGGCGAAGATCTCGACGTCCTCGTAGATCGTCCGGTCCTGTACCGCGGATCCGCCCTGGTCCTGGATCTCCTTCTGCACCTCGAAGCGCTTGCTCAGGAAGTAGACCTGCAGGTGGAAGCTCCAGCGCGGCATGTCCTGGTAGTAGTCGGCCAGATACGGGTTGGTGATGACCGGCTCGAAGTACATGCGCCAGCCGAAGGTCTCGCCGATCAGGCGGGTGGTCATGGACTTGCCGACGCCGATGTTGCCCGCGACGGCCACGTAGAACGGCGTCTCCGGTACCGGGCGGTCGAACAGATCCGGATCGTTGCGGGCGCTCACGCGGTTACCCCTTCCTGAGCGGATGGCGCTCGAGTGGGTATTGTGGTCGATCCGGGAGGCCGGCGCAAGCGGACAGCGGCCGGGCGACATCCGCTGCGTGCTGGAAGGGGCTCAGGCGCGGTCCAGGGCATCGATCTTGGCGACCCGTCGGGCATGTCGGCCGCCGGCAAAGGGCGTGGCCAGCCAGATGCGGGCCATCCGCCGGGCCAGGCCCCGGTTCACCTGCCCGCTGCCGAGCACCAGCACGTTGGCGTTGTTGTGCTCGCGGCTGTTGACGGCCGTGGCCTCGTTGTGGCAGGTGGCGGCCCGCACGCCGGGGACCTTGTTGGCCGCCATGGCCGAGCCGATCCCCGCCCCGTCGATCATGATACCGCGCCAGGCTTCCCCCCGCGCCACGGCGCGCGCCACCTTGATCGCGAAATCGGGATAATCGACACTCTCGAGGCCGGCGGTCCCCATGTCGAGCGGCTCGTAGCCGAGCTCGACCAGCAGCTCCGCCAGCACCTGCTTGAGGGCGAAGCCACCGTGATCGGCCCCGACGGCCACCCGCCGCTCGGCACCCGGCTGCGGGCGAGCAACGCGCGCCGCGGCGGGAGCGGGCGCGGGGGCCGGCACCGGCGCGGGCTCCGGGGCCACGGTGCCTCCCGCGCCGCCTGCCTCGCTGCGGCCGGTCGGCAACTCGCCGCCGCCGAGCTGCTCGCGCAGCCGCCGGCGCACGTCCGCCATGAGGGCGGCCAGCTCTCGGTCGCTGGGGCCGGATGAATCCTGGGCCATGGCTCCTCCTTCGGTGGCGGGGGCCGACCTCATGGTTGGGGTTCGATGTGGCGCTCGTGCTCGCGCTGCTCCGAGGAAATGAACTTGCGGACGCAGGCCGCGTCGGGCAGCACGACGAAGACGTAGCCCCCGAAGTACTGGGAGCCCTTGGGCTTGTCCGCCACCGCCAGGCTCGTCGGGTGAGGCATCAGGTCGCTGTCACCGAAGAGCTTCAGGTAATCCCCGTTGGCCGCGAAGATCTGGATGCGATCGTTGCCCGTATCGGCCACGTAGATGCGACCCGAGCCATCCACGGTCACGGCCTGAGGCCACGCCAGCTCTCCGGGCTCGGAACTCGGACCGGGAATCCATTCCCCCTCGCATTCCGCGGCCTTGCCGAGGGTGTAGTCCGCGGACACCTCCTCGGCGCAGGAGGGTTCCCCGAAACGAACCGTCAGCCCGCGCCACGGATCCTGATCCAGCTGGCTGGGGGTCACGTCGGTGTAATCCGGTGTCGCATTGAAGCGTATCACCCAGTTGCGGAGCGTGTCCTGGTCGCAGACGAGGAGGCTGTCCGCGGAGTCGCGGGTCATGCCGGCGGGCCGATGCACGAAGCGCAGGCCGCTGCCTTCCTCCAGGCCGTTCGCCTTGAAACGGCGCGTGAGAATGCCATAGGCGCTGAGGCCGTTGAAGTCGTCGTAGACGTAACGGTGGACAACGAAAGAATCCGGATCGGAGAGGTACAGGAAGGTCCGGGCGCCGGCGACCGAAGCGATTCCCGCCTTGCAGCAGCAGAGGGCCGAAACCCGCCGGACTTCCGGCAGGGATTGCCGGGCCTGAAGAGCGAGGTCGCGGCTGCTGAAGATGCTGACCCGCTGCAGCTCTTGCTCCCAGACGAAGATGAGGTCCCCCGTTTCGTCCTGGCAGAGAGCCGTGGGATCGGCGAGCCCGCTCGCGAGGATGGGCTCGCCGGTGGCGAGCGAGTCGGGCACGTAGTCGGTGTTCCGTTTCGTCAGGACTCCCGTGCCGGACAGGACGAACAGGTAGCCCTTGATGATGGCCACCTGGACGGGGGCCGTCTCGGCGAAGTCGTCGTCCACGTAATAGGTGGTGACCCCGAACAGTCCGCTGGCCTCGGGGATGGCGATCTTCTCGCCGCAGCCGCCCAGGCTTGCCAGGACAGCGAGCGCCAGGGCGGCCGGGACGACGGCCGCCGTCACGGCCCGCCCTTTACGGGAATCCCCTCTGCTGACGCGGTTGCTGCGGCTATGACTCATCTCGGTTTCCTGCCGAAGAGGGGTGTCAGGTCCAGCGAGAAGTGGTGAATCGTGCCGAAGTTGCCCATGTCGCTGTAGGCGTAGTCCAGGCGCAGGTCCCAGCTTTCCCGGCCCACGAGCACGCCGAACCCCGCGGCGAAACCCCCTCGGTCGCGTCCCGTCTCGTACCCGGCGCGGAGAAAGAGCATCTTGGCGAGCGCCAGCTCGCTGCCCAGGTGGAAGCTCTCCTGGAAATCCGAGGGGTGGCTGAACTCCCAGCTGTTCAGCCAGCCGATGTTCTCGCCAAGCGGCACCGTGAAGGCCAGGCCGAAGGCGCCCACGGTCGGCGTGGAGAAGCTCTGGAACTCGTCCGCCGGCTCGAAATCGCCCGCGATGGGCGGCGGCGTGCCGCCGGGTTTGAGCTTGGGCCCGAAGTTGCGCACCGCGAAGCCGACCCGCATGTCGCCGTAGCCGATGAAGTAGAGGATCCCCAGGTCGGCCATCACCGAGCGGATCTCGAACTCGTCCAGGTTCTCCTGGTAGTACTTGACCGTGCCCCCGATGGAGAAACGGTCGGTCATGGCGCGCGCCAGGGTCAGCCCCAGCACGTACTGATCCGCGTCGAAGGTGGCGCCGGTATCCTGGTGCAGCTCGTCCGTGCGAGGGATGTCCCCCGACCGCAGCATGCCGGCGCTGATTCCGTAGCCGAAGTTCTGACCCCGCCAGTGGTAGGAAAGGAAGTCCAGATCGATGTCGGCCGTGTACTCGGTATGGGCCATGAACAGGTTGTGGGTGCCGGGCGTGCGCATGATACCGGCCGGGTTCCAGAAGATGGCGGCGCCGTCGGTGGCACAGGCTGTGTACGCCCGGCCCAATCCCACGCCGCGGGCGCCCACGGGGATGCGCAGGAACTGGGCCCCGGCCACGCCCACGTTCTCCTCGCCGTACAGATCGATCAGCGACGACGCCGCGGCCCCCTCCGCCGCCAGCAGGAGAGCCGCCGCGACAGCCCAGTGCAACCGTATGCCCGGCCACCTCACCACGAGTAGCTCACCCCCCAGAGGAGGATGCGCGGATCCTCGATGTAGTCCGGCCGTACCTGGC
>Ga0315542_1000312_pt1 | contig 29666 bp, 18 predicted proteins | sample SalMarSW160120MG_FD_202541 | JGI IMG/M metagenome (GOLD analysis project Ga0315542, IMG submission 202541) | Salt marsh sediment microbial communities from the Plum Island Ecosystem LTER, Massachusetts, United States - Salt Marsh Sediment SW1601-20 ...
CGCCCAGCCCGGCCAGGAGCTTCTTCACGGTCACCACGGGTCCGGCGTCGCCGCGATGGTCGAGATCGACCTCGACGCCGCCGTCCGCTCGGAGCAACCAGCGGAGCACGCCCCGACGCAGCTCTTCGGGCAGCACCGTCTCCAGCTCGTCCTGCCTGGGCCACGGGCGGTCCCGGCGGGGGCCGATGGCGTAGCGACCACCGACGAGGAGCTTGCCCAGGGACGGGGCGCCGGGGAGGAGGAGCGTCGCGTCCACCACCTGGATCCCCTCCGGCAGCAGCCGGTTGACCGCCTCGACCTGCTGTGCCCGCAGCGGGGCGGTGCAGTCCACGTCGAAGGGCTCCGCGGCGCCCTCGTGGCCGACCGGCAACGGTGGGCCCATGGAGAGCCGGATGTGTGGGTTGTAGCCCTCGGTGTAGCGCACCGGCGCGCCCGCCGCCCGCAGGGCGCGCTCCATGGCATCCATGACCTGGCGGTGGGACAGGAAGCGGGCGTCGCCCAACTTCGAAAACCTGAGCCGATAGCGGCGATAGGACGGCTGTTGGGCTGCCGGCGCCTTCTTGGCCGCAGACACCACGGGGCCGGAGCGTGGGCGGTCGGAGGCGGCGCACGCAGCCTGGTCGCCGTTCCCCGAGCCTGGCGCGGCCAGGGGGAGGGTGGGCGGGGCGAGCCGCGTGTCCTCACCCTCGCCCGGGATCCCACAGTGTGAGCATCGGCCCCACTTGCAGTCGCGGGTGGTGTGCTCGCTCCGGGAGCGGCGGCGCTCGGCACGCAGGAAGTCCTTGCGGACGCCAGCGGCGATGACGTCCCATGGCAGCGCGTCCTGGACGCTCCGCGGTCCCAGCTCGCGCTGCTCATCGACGTCGGTGTCGAGGATGGCCTGCCGCCAGGCGGCAGCGTCTCGATGGTCGGACCAGCCGTCGAAGACGGCGCCCAGGTCGTGGGCACGCTCGATGGTGGCCGACAGGGAGCGGTCGCCTCGGGCCAGGAGCGCCTCCAGGGCGGCATCCTCGGGATCGCTCCAGGTCAGGCGCGCCCCTCGGATGCGCCGGAAGCGTTGCCTCAGGAACTCGATCCGGCGCTGCTGCTCGGCGACCGGGACGAAGGGCTCCCACTGGAATGCCGTCCACGCCTTGGGCACGAAGCAGCCCACCGACACCTTCACCTGGGCCCGGTGGCCCCGCTCACGGCGGCCCACGCGGACCAGCTCCTCGGCGAGGGCGGCTAGATCCTCCAGGTCCTCGTCGGTCTCGGTGGGCAGACCGATCATGGCGTACACCTTGATCAGGTCCCAACCGCCCGCGAAGGCGGCCTCGGCGGCGGCGAGCATGTCGGCGTTGGTGAAGGTCTTGTTGATGACGCGACGGAGGCGGTCTGATCCGGTCTCCGGGGCGAAGGTGAAGCCTCCCCGGCGGACCTTGGAGGCGGCTTTCACCAGGCCCACCGAGAACGCGTCCGCGCGCAGGCTGGGCAGGCTCACCGACACTCGCGTGGGTGCGAGCTCGGCGGCCAGGCGCTCCACCAGGGGCTCGACCTGGGAGTAGTCGGCGGTGGACAGGCTGAGCAGCCCAACCTCCTCGAAGCCGGTCTCCTCCACCTGCCGGCGGATGCGCTCCAGCACGACCTGCGGGTCGTGCTCGCGCACGGGGCGGTACCAGATGCCCGCCTGGCAGAAGCGGCAGCCCTGGGTGCAGCCGCGCATGATCTCCATGCCCAGGCGGTCCTGCACGACCTCGGCGAAGGGAACGATGGGGGTGGAGGGCTGATCGTCCGGATCGAGCGCCTCGGCCCACACCCGAGGCACGGGCAACGGCGCTTCCTCATCCTGTCTCGTCCAGCCGCCGGGATCGCCCTCCCCGGGTCGCCGCCAGTCGTACAGCTGGGGAACGTAGACGCCGGGGGCTTCCGCGAGTCGATGCAGGAGATCGGCTCGTGCGACCCCGGCGGCGCGGGCATCCCGGATCACGTCCAGGAGGCGATCGAGACCCGCTTCTGCGTCCCCGATGAGGAAGGCGTCGAAGAAGTCGGCGACCGGCTCGGGGTTGGCGGTGCAGGGGCCACCGCCGATCACGACGGCCTCGTCTCCGCGGCGGTCCGCAGCCCTGCGGGCGATGCCGGCGAGGTCGAGCACGTAGGGGACGTTGACGTAGTTGAGCTCGCTCTGGAGCGAGATGCCCACCACGTCGAAGTCCCGCACCGCGTGGTAGGACTCGAGGCTGTACAGGGGCACAGCTGCGTCGCGCAGGGCCTCGGCCATGTCGGGCATGGGGGCGAAGCTGCGCTCGGCCAACGTGTCGGGGCGCCGGTTGATGAGGTGGTAGAGGATCCTGGTGCCCTGGTGGGACATGCCGATCTCATACGCGTCCGGGAACAGCAGCGCCACGCGCAGAGGGACGTCACTCCACCCCTTGCGAACCAGGTTGCGCTCGATTCCCACGTACCGCGCCGGCTTCTGTACCGTCGGCAGGATCCGCATCAGCGCCGCCCGGATGCTCTCCGGGGGCGGACCATGCTTCATCGCGCCCTCCTCCCCGCCCCGGGGGACGGGGCCGTGCACTGTACAGCAAGCACCCGCCTGATGGAACCCATTCCGCGCCCCCGGGGAGGTGGGGGAGGGCAGTCCAGTCGGTTTCTCGCCGTGGGGTGGTGCGAGCGGGGATGCGTGCGCGCGTGGCGTTGGGTTGCCAGAGAAGGTGCCAGGCACCCTTCCGGATCCAGTGGTGTGCGTGCTATCGAATCAAGACGGGGTGCCTGGCACCTGCTTTGGCGTCGCGATGCGCATCGACCGGGTCCCCGACCCGCCCGCTGGAGCTCCCGACGCGCCTCGGTGGGTGCGTGCAATGCGACGTCAGCCGTCCTGTGAGCGGCTACGCGACCTTGGCGCGGGGAGGGCTTTCAAGCTCCGTGATCACCTTGGAGAGGCGGGCCAGGGCCCGACCGCGCAGGGGTCCGATAGAGCCGATGGGGCGGTGGAGCAGATCCGCGGTCTCCTGATAGCTGAGGCCCTGGACGTAAATCAAGGACAGCAGGCGGCGGTCGAAGGGTCGCAGGCGGGACATCCCCCGCACCATGAGCTCCCTGATGTCGTCCGTGTCCTCGGGCACGGTCAGCTCCAGATTCTCGAGATAGCGCTCGGCCAGGCTCCGCTCCCTGATGAGCCGCCGAATCCGCTTCTTGGCCTGGTTGATGGCCGTCCCGAGCAGCCATGTCCGAACATTGCGGATCTCCGCCGCCTTGATGACGAGCTGGAGCATCACCTCCTGGAAGAGATCCTCCGCGTCCTCGTTCTGGAGTCGGAACCAGCGCAAGAAGACCGAGAACAGCATGGGCCGGTAGGCCTCGACCACACGGCCCAGAGCCGGAGTGGAGCCTGCGGCGAAGGCCTCGAGCAGGGCCTGGCCCTGGTCGTCGCTGAGGCGGTTGTCGGCACGTCGCCGCCCTGCGGAAGGCGGCTGGTGACCGAGGTCGGTCAGCAGCCTCCCCAGGACATCCAGGGACAGCGGTTTCGTCAGGAGCTCGTCCACCCCGGCTGCGGTCGCCTCCTCGGCCAGGTCGTCCAGATCAGAGCCCGAGAAGAGCACCACCTTGGCCGAGGGCGCGGCCTGCCGCGCCAGGCGCGCGATGGCCAGCCCTTCGGTCCCGGACGGCAGCCGCAGGTCGGTGAGCACGAGTGCGAAGGGCCGCTCCGCCAGGTTGGCCCTCGCCTCCTCGACGGTGCCTGCCTGGGTGACGTGGGCTCCCCGTTCGGTGAGGACGACCCCCATGGCCTCACGCACACCCGGGTCGTCGTCGACGACGAGAACATCCAGTTGTCGGGTTGATCTCCCGTTCATCGTGGCCTCCCACGGTCGAGTGACGCAGGAATCGTGCCAACACGTCGCTTCGCGAGGTTCGTGGCAAGTAACCAGAAAAAGAGCATGTTATGTGGTCATGGTTGGGAGGAGGGTGGTGGGTCGGCGTGTTCATGTAAAGATTCTGGACACTGGCGCCGCGAGCCGGTCTCGTTTCCTGGTGTACACTCCGCTCCGTGAAGGTGGTCTTCTTCGGCACGCCGGACTTCGCGGTCCCGACGTTGCGGCGACTCATCGACAGCCCGCACGAGGTGGCGCTGGTGGTCTCAAAGCCCGACAAACCGGTCGGGCGGCGCCAGGTGCCGACCTCGCCGCCGGTGGTCGAGGCGGCCCGCGCCCGCGGCATCGAGGTGCTGCAGGCGCCGACCCTCAAGGCCCCGGTGGTGGAGGAGGAGCTCCGTGGGGCCGGCCCGGACGTGGCGGTCGTGGTCGCCTACGGCAAGCTCATCCCACCCGAGCTCCTGGGCCTGCCGCGCCTTGGCTTCGTCAATCTCCACCCCAGCCTGTTGCCCCGGCACCGGGGTCCGTCCCCCATCCAGTGGGCGCTGGTCTGTGGGGACCGGACCACGGGCGTCACGACGATGCAGCTCGACGAGGGCATGGACACGGGCCCCATCCTGCTCCAACGGCGGGTGCAGATCGATCCCAAGGACACGGCCGAGACCCTCGCCCCCCGCCTCGCGGGGATCGGCGCCGAGCTCATCCTGGAGACCCTCGCCGGCCTCGAGCGGGGTGACGTCGTCCCCCGCCCCCAGCCCCCGGACGGCGGCAACGTCACGCCCATGTTGCGCCGCAACTTCGCCAAGGTGGACTGGTCGATGCCCTCCCGCCAGCTCGTCAACCGACTGCGGGGCTTCACGCCCTGGCCTGGTCTCTACACCAAGTTCCGGGGCGGACGGCTGAAGATCCTCGGCCTGACGGAGGTCCACCCTCCGCCGCCGGGCGACGAACAGCCCGGGACGGTCATCGGCGTGGAGACGGCAGGGATCGTGGTTCGCTGCGGCCGCGGCTCCGCGGTGCGCATCACCGAGGTGCAGCGCGAGGGTCGACGCCGCCTGCCCGCCGACGCCTTCCTCATCGGCGAGCGGGTCAGCCGCGGTGAGCAGTTCGGCTGACCGGCTCCGCGCCGCCCGCCTCCTCCTGAGGATCGCCGGCGGTGGCTACGCGTCACGACTCCTGGCGGGAGGTGGGGCTCCCGGCGTCCGGACCCGGGTGCTGGGGGTCCTACGCTGGCAGCGGGCCCTGGACGCAGTGCTCGAACGACGGTGCCGCATACCGTGGGAGCGCCTGGACCGCGAGGTGCGGATCACCCTGAGGGTCGGTCTCTTCGAGGCCGTCCTGCTCGGCGTGCCGCCGGCCGTGGCCGTGGACGCCGCGGTGCACCTGGTCCGGCGGCTGGGTCGGAGCTCGGCCGCCGGGCTGGTCAACGCCGTGCTCCGACGGGCCATACCGGGGTGGACGGCCGACCTGGCCGACGTCTCCCCCGACCTGCGTCTCTCCCATCCCCGCTGGCTGTACGAGCGGTGGCGGGAGGCCTTCGGGGAGGCCGCAGCCGTCGCAGCCATGACGGCAGACCAGGAGCCGGCGCCGGTGTGGGCGTGGTTCCTGGACGAGGGCGTCCGCCGCGAGCTGTGCGCGGGGGGCGTCGCCCTCGAACCCCACCCCTGGTGTGGGGGCGCCTGGCGCACGCGTGACGAGGTTCGGCCGTTGCTGGCGGTGGTGGAGCAGGGGAGGGCCTACGTCCAGGACCCGACCTCACAGCTCGTGGCCCACGTCGTGCTGGCCCTCGCTGCCGCCGGCGATGACGTGGTGGAGCTGTGCGCGGCCCCGGGAGGCAAGATGGGGCTCCTCCTCAAGCGGGGACAGTGGGGCCGGGCTCTGGCCCTGGATCTCCACCTGCGGCGCACCCGCCTCATGCAGGAGCTCTTCGGGCGTCTCGGCGGTGGCTGCCGGACGAGCTGCGCAGACGCGACTGCACCACCCGTCCCGCCATCCCGCTTCCAAGTGGTCGTGCTGGATGCCCCCTGCAGCGGCACCGGAACCCTGCGCCGCCACCCGGAGCTGAGGTGGCGGCTCTCCGAGGAGGCGATCTCCGAACGCGCGGTTCTGCAGCGGCGGCTGCTGGCTGGGGGTCTGCGCCTGGTGGCTCCAGACGGAGTGCTCGTCTACGCGACCTGCTCGGTGGAGCCGGAGGAGAACGAGGCGCTCTTCGAACCGCTGCCACCGGGGTTCGCTCCGGTGGACATCGGAGGACGGCTTCCATCCGGCACGCCGTGGCGGCCCGCCGGAGCGGGCGTCCGCATCCTGCCCGGCGCCGACGGTGACGGCTTCACGATGCACGCGGTTCGCAGGACCTCTTGAGCACCGATATCCGCTGTTCCCCACGCCCGTGACCAGCGGCGGCGCACAGCGCCCCATTCGCGGGGAACAGCGGACTACCAGAGCACAGCTCGTCCCTCGGGCGTGTCACTGGTGACCCTTTTCCAAGGCTGCGCGGTCCGATCTTGCGTGGCTCCCGGTCGGGAAAGTGTCAGCGGTGGCAACCGCGGGGAACGCACCGACAGAATGGCGCGTCGCGAAAGGTCTCGCTCGAGATTGGCCAGAGACGCTGCCAGGCACCGCGTCGATGCGCCTCGCGACGTCAAAGCCAGCGCCTGGCACCCCCTTTGGTGCTCCAGAAGCCAATGATCAGGCGCCGAGCTCGGCCTCCAGCCGCTCCCACTCGCTCATCAGCGCCTCCACCCGCTCCTGGAGACGCCGTCGCTCCTCCTCGAGGTCGCGGACCTCCTCGAGCGTGGTGGAGTCGAAGAACCCGGGCTCGCAGAAACGGCGGTCGATGTCCGCGATGCGGTTCTCCACACCCTCGATGTCGGTGGTGACGGCCTCCCGGCGTCGCTCCAGGTCACGGGATGGTGTCGGTGCTCCCGCCGGCTCGGATTTCGCCTGCGACGACGTCCCCCGCGCCCCCTTGGGACGGCGCTGGCGGAGGACGGCGGCGTCGGCGTCCAGGTGGTCGTCGCCGCACGCGGCCACGTACTCCTCGTAGGTTCCGGGGTAGTCGGTCATCCCGGTGGGGGTGAGCTCGAGGATGCGGGTGGCCAGGCGGGACACGAACCAACGGTCGTGGGACACCAGCAGCAGGGTGCCGTCGAAGGTGCGGAGCCCCTCCACGAGGGCCTCGATGGCCTCGAGGTCGAGGTGATTGGTGGGCTCGTCGAGGACCAGGACATTGGGCTGCTCGGCGGTGAGACGGGCGAACACCAGGCGTGCCGCCTCACCTCCGGACAGGCTCGAGACCTTCTTCTCCACGTCGCTGCCCTCGAACAGGACCCGGCTGAGGCGGGCCCGCACCGGGCCGATGCCCTCCCCGGGGCAGGCGGAGCTGAGCCAGCTCTCCACCGTGCCCTCGCTGGCGCCGAGCTGGTCGCGATGGTCCTGGGCGAAGTACCCGGGCGCGGCCTCGTGTCCCCACCGGACCTCGCCCGCGTCGGGGTCGAGGAGCCCGACCGCGATCTTCAACAGGGTCGACTTGCCGATGCCGTTGGGACCGATGACGGCGAGGCGGTCGCCCCGGCGGACCACCAGCGAAACCCCCTCCAGGACGTGCTTGTCGCCGAAGCTCTTGGAGATTCCGTCGAGCTCGAGCACGGTCTTGCCGCTGGGCCGACGCTGCCGAAAGCGGAAGGTCGGGTAGCGGCGGGAGGACTTGGGGAGCGGCTCCACGGCGGTGCGCTCGATGAGCTTGAGCTTGCTCTGGGCCTGGCGGGCCTTGGTGGCCTTGGCGCGGAAGCGGTCCGCGAACGCCTGGTGCTCGGCGATGCGGCGCTCCCTCTTCGCGATCTCCGCCTCCCGCCGCTCGCGCTCGGCGTGCTTCGCCCGCAGGAACCGGCTGTAGTTGCCGGTGTACAGGGTGATGGTCTCGTAGTCGATGTCGAGGATGTGGGTGGCCACGTTGTCGAGGAAGCGATGGTCGTGGGAGATCACCACGGCGCAGCCGGCAAAGGACGCCAGGAACTTCTCCAGCCACCTGATGGAGACGATGTCCAGGTGGTTGGTGGGTTCGTCCAGGAGCAGGAGCTGGGGGCGGCCGGCGAGGACCCTGGCCAAGAGGACCCGCAGCTTGAAACCGCCGGAGAGAGTGGCCAGGGGCTGGTGGTGGACCTCTGTGGGGATGCCCAGCCCTTCGAGGATCTCCCCGGCCCGTGCCTCGAAGGCGTAGCCGTCCTGGCTGACGATGACGTCCTCCAGCTCGGCGTAGCGGTCCGCGTCGAAGCTACGGTCGGCCTCGCTGAGGAGCTCGTCCTTGGCGCGCATGGCGGCCCACAGCTCCCGGTGCCCCATCATGACCACGTCGATGATGGGCATCTCGTCGTGCTGGAACTGGTCCTGTTCGAGCACCCCGAGCCGCAGGCGCTTGGGCCGCGCCACGGCGCCCGCGGAGGCCTCCTCCTGGCCAGCGAGGATGCGCAGCAGGGTGGTCTTGCCGGAGCCGTTGGACCCCACGAGCCCGTAGCGACATCCCGCGTTGAGCTGGAAGGTCACGTCCTCGAAGAGGGTCTGGGCGCCGTACGCCTTGGCCAGGTCGCTCGCGGCGATCATCGCGCATCAGGATAGCCGATGCTGTCCACCCCGGCGGCGCACCAGGCGTCGCCGGGTCGGTTGGTGGCGATGGAGGGAGGGAGTATGATATTCGCCGCGCGATACTCGCAAAGGAGGGAACCCATGGTGCGTGCAGGCAGGTTGGCGTTGGTGTTGATGTTCGCTCTCACAGGGATCGGGTTCGCCGCCGATGGTGACGCCGTCCTCGGGGTCTGGGCGACCAGTCCCAAGGATGAGGGCGGTCAGGCGCATGTGAAGATCTACCAGGAAGACGGGAAGTACTTCGGCAAGATCATCTGGCTGGCCGAGCCCGTCTATCCCCCCGGCGACCAGGACGCCGGCCAGCAGAAGCTGGACCGCGAAAACCCCGATCCAGCGCTGCGCGGTCGGCCCGTGATGGGCCTGGAGATCGTCAAGGACTTCACCTACAAGGGCGATGACGAGTGGGGCGGCGGGACGGTGTACGACCCCGCCAAGGGCAAGACCTACAAGGCCAGGATGCGCCTCGCGGACAACGGCAAGGTCCTCAAGCTGAGAGGGTACGTGGGCATTCCGATGTTCGGCCGCACCACCGAGTGGACCAGGGTGGAAGACGCCCAGGCCGAACCGGAGCAGGGGCCCACCGAGACGCCCGTGGAAGCGCCGATGGAGACGCCGACCGGCACGCCTGGGTAGCGTGGTGCGGTCGGGCTCGCGCCCCGCGGAGGGGAGAGGCGTCGGCGAGGTGAGATGGGCAAGCTGATCAACAAGGAGCGCCAGGCACGGGCCCGGCACGCCAAGGAGGAACGCAAGCGGCGCATTCTGGCGGAGGCGATCCGGTCGTTCTCCAAGCTGCCGTACGTCGAGGTGACCCTGGACAACATCGGCCAGCGGGCCGGGGTCAAGCGCGGCATCGCCTCCATGTACTTCGGGTCCAGGGAAGAGCTCTTCCTCCAACTGCTGCACGACCAGCTCGAGGAATGGTACGGCGAGCTCGAGGGGCGGCTGGAGGCGTCGTCCTCCCTGGACCGCGGCCAGGTGGCCCACCTCGTGGCGGCGACCATCGCCGGGCGCCCCATCCTCACCCGCCTGCTCAGCCTGGCGGCGGTGGTCATGGAGCAGAACATGGAGATCATGGAGGCCTACCGCTTCCAGCGCTGGCAGCGCGACCGGATGGCGGCATTGGGAGCGGCCATGGAGGAGCGATCCGGTGCCCTGAATGCGGGCGAAGGGATGCGTGTCCTGCACCTCGCACAGCTGATGGCCGGCGCCTGCCATCCCGTGGCCCACCCCCAGGGGAGCCTCGCCGTCAACCTCCAGGACCCCGACTTCGCCGTGTTCCGGATCTCCATGGAGGACCAGGTCGAGGAGGTGGTGCGAGGCGTGCTCCGGCGCGCGTGACGGCGACATTTGACACCATCTCTCAGTGGCGGATATCATCCGGCGCGCACATGGGAGGTCGCTATGGCCGGCAAGGGACATCGCATCCAGGTCAAGCTCAAGAGCACCGAGAGCTCATACATCTACTACGTGAAGAAGAACAAGCAGAACACTCCGGGGCGTCTGGAGCTGAAGAAGTACGATCCCGTCGTGCGCAAGCACGTGGTGTTCAAAGAGTCCCGCTGATCGGGTCCCGGTCGTTGGACCGGGCGACGGAGCCGCGGCCGCACGTGTCGCGGCTCTTGTCATGCTGAGCATCGTTGCGCCCCGCGTGACGGTGCCCAACGGAATGACACCGAAATGCGCGGGGCGTTCGGTCGGACGCGGGCGCGGGTGGTCCCGCAGACGTGTGTGTCGCTGAAAGCGATGGACGTTCCGGCTGAGCCTTACTTCTTCTTCGTTCTCTTGCCGGTGGATCGCGTCCCGCGGCGGCTCTTCTTGGCGGGATCCTTGCCCTGCTGGCGCATGCGCTCGGCGCGTGCGGCCAGCAGCTCCACCGCCCGCTCCATGGTGATGGCGGCTGGATCCTCCCCCTTGGGCAGGCTCGCGTTGATGGTGCCGTCGCTCACGTAGGGACCGTAGCGCCCGCTGAGCACCTGGACCTCGGCGCCGCTTTCGGGATGGCTGCCGAGCTCGGCCAGCACACTGGGACGTGCGCTTCTCCGCGAGCCTTTGGGCTGCCGGAAGAGGGCGGCCGCATTCTCGAGCGTGATGCTGCGGAGGCTCTCGTAGTCGGGGAGGCTGCGGTTGTCCTCGCCACGGCGCAGGTAGGGTCCGAATCGGCCGTAGGTGGCGAGGATGGTCTCGCCGGTCTCCGGATCGGCGCCCAGCTCACGGGGATAGGACAGGAGCTCCAGCGCACCTTCGAGGGTGAGCTCGTCGGGTGAGGTCCCGGGCCACAGGCTCGCCATCTTGGGCTTGCCTTCCTCCTCCCCGGCGTCACCGAGCTGGACGTAGTGGCCGTACCGGCCCTCCTTGAGGGTGACCGGCTTGCCGCTCGCCGGATCGGTGCCGAGGAGCTGGCCTCCCGCCTCCGCCTTCTCCACCATGTCGAGGGCGCGGGCCAGGGTCAGCTCGTCGGGGGGCATCCGCTCGGGGACGGTGGCCCGACGGTCGGACTCTCCCACCTGGACGAAGTTGCCGTAGCGGCCGATGCGGACGGCAACCTCCTCTCCTGCCTCGCTCAACCCGAGCACGATGCGGGATGCCTCGCGGGGCGCGACCGCCTCGCTCGCCCGGGTGATGAGCGCCCGCAGGCCGGCGCTCATGATCCGATGCGCTCCGTGGTCGGTGTCGTTGCCGCCGCCGAAGTAGAAGTCGTTCAACCAGGGCCCCGGCTCGCGATCACCCTCGGCGATGGTGTCCAGCTCGTCCTCCATGCGCGCGGTGAAGTCGTAGTCCACCAGGTCGGGGAGCTGACGCTCCAGCAGGCGCACCATGGCGAGGGCGGTGAAGGTGGGCACCAGTGCCGGCCCCTTGTGCCAGACGTACCCGCGGTCCTGGATGGTCTGGATGATGGTGGCGTAGGTGGAGGGTCGGCCGATGCCACGGGCCTCCAGCTCCTTGACCAGGCTGGCCTCCGTGTAGCGGGCGGGAGGTTGGGTGGTGTGACCGGCAGCGTCGATGCGGAGGGCTTCCAGTGTCTGGCCCTCGGCGAGAGGAGGCAACACTTTCTCCTGGTCGGCGACCTCCGCCTCGGGGTCGTCGGAGCCCTCCACATAGGCGCGCAGGAAGCCGGAGAAGGTGAAGACCTTGCCGGAGGCGGTGAACACGGCTCGCCCGTGGTCGCCGGCCGGGGCGCTGATGCGGGCGGTGGTGCGCAGGCCGGTGGCGTCGCGCATCTGGGAGGCGAGGGTGCGCATCCAGATCAGCTCGTAGAGCCTGAAGTCGTCGCTGGAGAGGACGGGCCTCAGGCTCGCCGGGGTGCGGAAGGTCTCTCCGGCCGGTCGGATGGCCTCGTGGGCCTCCTGGGCCACCTTGGAGCGCGAGCGATAGACGCGGGGCGCCTCGGGCAGGAAGGACTCGCCGTAGAGCTCGGCCACCTGCCGCCGGGCGGCGCGGACCGCCTCCCCGGACAGGGAGGAGGAGTCGGTGCGCATGTAGGTGATGTAGCCGTTCTCGTACAGACGCTGCGCCACCCGCATGGTGCGCTGAGCGTTGAAGCGGAGCTTGCGCGCCGCCTCCTGCTGCAGGGTCGAGGTCATGAACGGCGGGTAGGGGCGGTTGGTGAAGGGCTTCTCCACGATCTCGTCGACCTCAAACCGGGCGCGCTCGAGGAGATCACGGATGTGCGAGGCGGTGGCCTCGTCGAGCACCACCACCCCGGTGCCGGTGACGGTTCCGGTCTCGGCATCGAAGTCTTTTCCGGTGGCCACCCGGCGTCCGTCGAGCTCGGTGAGGCGGGCGCCCACCGTCGGATCGCCGGTTCGGCCGCTGGCGAGGTCGGCCTGGATCCCCCAGTAGCCGGCCTCGACGAAGCGCATGCGCGCCTCCTCCCGGACCACCACCAGGCGCACCGCCACCGACTGGACCCTGCCCGCCGACAGCTTGGGGCGCAGCTTCCGCCATAGCACCGGCGACACCTCGTACCCCACGAGGCGGTCCAGGATGCGTCGCGCCTCCTGGGCATTGACCAGACACTGGTCGATGGAGCGGGGCGTCTCGAGGGCGTGCTCGATGGCGGAGCGGGTGATCTCGTGGAAGACCAGCCGCTTGACGGGGCAGTCCGGCTTCAGGACCTCCACCAGGTGCCAGGCGATGGCCTCCCCCTCCCGGTCCTCGTCAGTGGCCAGGTAGAGCTCGGGCGCATCCTTGAGCTTGGCTTTCAGCTTCTTGACCTGCGCCTTCTTCGACGGCGGCACCACGTACAGGGGTTGGAAACCGTTGTCCACGTCCACTCCGAGCCGCGCCCAGGGCTCCTTCTTGTACTTGGCCGGGATCTCGGCGGCGGTGGACGGCAGGTCGCGGATGTGTCCGATGGATGACTCCACCGCGTACTCGTTGCCCAGGTAGCGGGAGATGGTTCGTGCCTTGGCCGGCGACTCGACGATGATCAGGGTCTTCACCATGGGGGACATAGGTAAGCCGAACCTCCCCTCCCTTGTCAAGCGGGTCTGCCCCGGGGCACGCGGCGGCGCCCCGGGCTTTTGCTATCATCGCGCGGCGCCTGACCGTACCGGGGAGGAGTCTGCGATGGGTCCGTGGCTGGTGAAGATCGACAGTCGTGAGGAGCTCGACACGTGGCTCGGTGAGCGGCCACCGGTCGCCTACCAACCGCTGCTGATGGTGATCCGGGGAGACGGGCCGCTCATCCGTGAGCTCCTGCCGAACGCCCTCGACGCAGCCAAGCTCGAAGAGGAACGGATCGTGCTGTGGGTGAGGGAGCGGGAGCTGGCGGAGAATCCGGCGGTGGCGGGCCTGTTCGGGGACGACGACGAGGTCGTCGCGGTCGTGCTCGGGGAGGACCGACGTGTGGTGGGTCGGGTGTACCGGAACCACATGGATGTGGATGACGCCGCCTTCGCGTTCGCCGCGGCGGCAGTGTGAGGGGGGTGGCAGCGATGCCCGAGATCCCGTCCCGGTATGACCACCTCGCGGCGGAAGCGAGGTGGGACGCGCAGTGGGAGGAGTGGGGGATCTACCGCTGGGACCCCCACAGGCCGAGGGACGAGACCTTCGTGGTGGACACCCCGCCGCCGACGGTGTCGGGCTCCCTGCACGTGGGCCACGTGTTCAGCTACACCCACCAGGACCTCCTGGTGCGCTATCGGCGGATGACGGGCAAGAACATCGCCTACCCCATGGGGTGGGACGACAACGGCCTGCCCACGGAGCGCCGGGTGCAGAACTACCTGCACATCCGCTGCAACCCCCACCTGCCCTACGACCCCGACTGGCGGCCGCAGCCCGGCGGGCGCGGCGATGACGTCCAGGAGGTGTCGCGGCGCAACTTCATCGAGGCCTGCGCCCTGGTCACGGCCGAGGACGAGAAGGCCTTCGAGCACCTGTGGCGCCGGCTCGGCCTGTCCCTGGACTGGAGCCAGCAGTACGCCACCATCGACGAGCACTGCCGCCGCATCTCCCAGCTCAGCTTCCTGGACCTGGCGGCTCGCGACCTCGTGTACCAGGTCGAGGCGCCCACCATGTGGGACGTGGACTTCAAGACCGCGGTGGCCCAGGCCGAGGTGGAGGACCGGCCCCAGCAGGGGCTCTTCTACGACGTGAGGTTCGGCCTCGAGGACGGGGGCGAGCTCGTCATCGCCACAACCCGGCCGGAGCTGCTGCCGGCGTGTATCGCCGTGGTCGCCCATCCGGACGACGAGCGCTACCAGCCCCTGTTCGGCCGCCACGCCATCACGCCGCTGTTCGGGGCCCGGGTGCCGATCCTGGCCTCCGAGCACGCCGACCCCGAGAAGGGGACCGGCATCCTCATGGTGTGCACCTTCGGCGATGCCATGGACGTCGAGTGGTGGAAGTCGTCGGGTCTGCCCCTGAAGCAGGTGCTGGGGCGGGACGGTCGCATGGTCCCGGCACGCTTCGGGGAGGCGCCCTTCGAGAGCCTCGATCCGGACGCCGCGCAGCGCGCCTACGATGCGCTGGTGGGCCTGCACGTCAAGCAGGCCAAGCGGAAGGTCGCCGAGCTGCTGGCGGAGGAGGGGAGCTTCCCCGGGGGGGGGCGCGCCGCTCTGGCCGGCGAGCCTCGTCCCGTGGAGCAGATGGTCAAGTTCTACGAGAAGGGCGACCGGCCCCTGGAGTTCGTCCCCACCCGGCAGTGGTTCACCAAGGTGCTGGAGTTCAAGCGGGAGCTTTTGGCCCAGGGGGAGAAGATCCAGTGGCATCCCCCGCACATGAAGACCCGCTACCAGCACTGGGTGGAGGGGCTGAACCAGGACTGGTGCATCTCCCGGCAGCGCTACTTCGGAGTGCCCTTTCCGGTCTGGTATCCCCTCGACGACGGCGGCGCGCCGGTCCTCGACCGCCCCATCTACGGGTCGGCGGAGGACCTTCCGGTGGATCCCCTGGCCGACACTCCGCCGGGCTTCGAGGAGAGGGACCGCGACCAACCGGGCGGTTTCACCGCCGAGCCCGACGTCATGGACACCTGGGCGACCTCCTCCCTGACACCACAGATCCAGTCCCACTGGGGGCTCGATCCTGAGCGGCACGGGCGGCTCTTCCCCATGGACGTGCGGCCCCAGGCCCACGACATCATCCGCACCTGGGCGTTCTACACCATCGTCAAGGCCTGGATGCACTCCGGCGAGGTGCCCTGGCACCACATCGTGCTGTCGGGCTGGATCCTGGACCCGGACCGCAAGAAGATGTCCAAGTCCAAGGGCAACGTCGTCACCCCCGAGGACATCATCGACTCCTACTCCGCCGACGCCGTGCGCTACTGGGCGGCGCGGGCCCGCCTGGGCACCGACACCGCCTATGACCCGAGCGTGTTCAAGGTCGGCAAGCGGCTGGTCACCAAGGTCTTCAACGCCAGCCGCTTCGTCCTCATGCAGCTCGACCGGGCTGCCGACGACGGGGTTCCGTCCGGGCTCGAGCACCTCTCAGAGCCCCTGGACCTCGCTCTGGTGGACCGCCTGCGCACCGTGGTCGAGCAGGCCACCCGTGCCCTCGAGGACTTCGACTACGCCGCCGCCCTGCAGGTGGTGGAGGAGAGCTTCTGGGCGTTCTGCGACCACTACCTGGAGCTGGTCAAGCTGCGCTCCTACGCCGAAGGCGACGCGCCGGGGAGGCGCTCCGCCGTGGCGGGCCTGAGGTTCGGGCTGAGCACCTTCCTGCGCCTGCTCGCGCCCTACCTGCCGTACGTGACCGAGGAAGTGTGGTCGTGGCGCTTCGCCGGCGAGGGCGCCCAGCGCAGCATCCACACCACACCCTGGCCGGCCGTGGGTGAGGTGGACGCCGTGCCGCGGCCTGAGGCGGCCGGTTCCTTCGAGGCTGCGGTGGAGGTGCTCTCCAAGATCCGGGGCGTGAAGACCTCGGCCCAGAAGAGCCTGCGCTGGCCGGTGATCAGCCTCGAGATCCTGGGCCCCGGGCAGGCCCGGGAGGCTTTGGCCCCGGTATTGGACGATGTGCTCCGGGCGGGCAACGTGGATCCCGCCAAGGTGATGGTGGCCGAGGGCTCCGCGCCCGAGGGAGAGCGCTTCCTGGTCACCGCCGTGCTCGGCGAGAGCATGGAGTAGAGCATCAGATCTTGACGAGCATCTTGCCCAGGTTGGCGCCGCTGAAGAGGCCCAGGAAGGCCTCGACCGAGCGCTCGATACCGTCGAAGACCGTCTCCTCCCACTTCACGCGGCCGTCTCGCATCCACGTCACCATGTCGGAGACGAAGCGGGACCGCAGGGCGATGTGGTCGAACACGATGAAGCCCTTGAGGGTCAGGCGCTTGCCGATGGCCACGGTGAGGGTGCGGGGCCCGGGCGGGGGAACGGCGGCGTTGTAGTGCTCGATGGCGCCGCACAGCACGACGCGGCCGAAGTTCTTCATGCGCAGCAGGGCGGCCTCGAGGTGGTCGCCACCCACGTTGTCGAAGTAAATGTCGAAGCCGTCGCCCGCGACCGTCGGCAGGTAGCGGTGGAGGTTGCGCACGGTCTTGTAGTTGAACGGCTCGTCGACCCGGGCCACGTCCCGCAGCCAGGCCACCTTCTCGTCGGAGCCGGCGCTGCCCACCACGGTGCAGTCGTGGATCTTGGCGATCTGACAGGCGACCGAGCCCACGGCGCCGGCCGCACCCGACACGAACACGTGCTGCCCCTCGCCGAGCTTGCCGATCTCCAGCATCCCCACCCACGCGGTGAACCCCGGCATGCCCAGGACGCCGAGATAAGTCTGGGGAGGGGCCAGGTCGGGATCGACCTTGGTGAGGGCGCGGGCGGGGGCGACGAAGGCCTCCCGCCAGCCCAGGTCCGAGAGCACCCAGTCCCCGGGTGTGAACCCTTCGTCGCCGGAGCTCTCCACCACCCCCAGGGCCCCCCCCTGCATGACCTTGCCGAGGGCGAACGGAGGGACGTAGGAGGGGCGGTCGTACATGCGGCCGCGCATGTAGGGGTCCACGGACAGCCAACGGTTGCGGACCCGGACCTCGCCGTCGCCGGGCTCGGCCACGGTGGTCTGGACCACCTCGAAGTCCCCGGGATCGGGCAGGCCCGAGGGACGATGCAGCAGATGGACCTCTCGGCTTTCGATCTCTGGCATGGCGTGCCTCCTCTGGTCGCTGCGACATCGTCGCATGGCGGCGCGGCGCGAGGCAAGGGGCCGGACCAGGGAGTCTCGCACCGGGAGCACCAAAGAGGGTGCCAGGCACCGCCACACATGAAGCGAAAGGGTTTCTCGAACCTTCTTCGACGGTGCCTGGCACCCCCTCTGCCGCCGCTCACTGCCGCCGCTCACTGCCGCCGGGCACGGACGCGGATGGGGTCCGCCTACGGCAGGAGGTCGACGGGCGCGGGCATGATGTTCCAGGTGAAGCCGGACAGCCCCTCGGGGTAGCGGTACAGGACCTCCTTGGTGGGCACGCCGTCGCGCCACTGGTAGCGGTCCACCTCGCCGTGGTCGTCATTGGCCACGTACAGCTCGTCGATCCCGTCCCCGTCCAGGTCCGTGAGGATGGCGGCGTGCTCGAAGCCGGAGGAGTCGCGGTCGATCTGGGTCACCGACCACGGCTGGTGGGGGTCCTGGCCGGGACGCAGGAGCCACAGGCCGCTGGAGTGGGCGGCGGCCACCATCTCCTCGGCCCCGTCGCCGTCCACGTCGCCGGCGGTGAGGAAGCGGCACAGGGTGTCGTCGAGGTCGGCGATGACGGCGCCATCCGCGGGGTCGGTGCCGGCATCGTAGCGGCGGATCTGGACGTGGCCGCCGGCCACGGCCTCCACCGAGGCGTAGAGCTCGTCCCGGCCGTCTCCATCCACGTCGCCGACCAGGATCTCCTTGGCGTGCCGATCGCCGAGGTCGGCCACCACCGTGCGTCCCTGCCCCTTGGCGGGAACGTAGCGCACCACCTCCCCGGGCTGGGGGGTGCCGTCGAGCTTGTTGGGCAGGCTCGGGGTGGCGTAGATCTCCGGCACGCCGTCGCCGTCGAGGTCGCCGATCTCGATCTCGTGGACGAATGTGTCGGGCTGATGGTCGAGCTCCTCCACGTCATAGCCGCCCTCGGGCCGTGGACGCACCACGGCGACGACCCCCTGGTCGTGGGTGGCGACCGCGAGGTCCGCCTCGCCGGTGCCGTACAGGTCGGCGACCTCCACGTCGCGCATGCGGCTGAACTTGCCGCCGAAGTCCTTGCTCCAGATCACCTCCGGCTCGGCGCCCTTGCGCCACAGCTTGAGCATGGCCTTCATGCCGCCGGCGGTGAGGATGCCCGCCTCGCCGGGGCGCGGCTCATACACCATGGCCTTGTGGAAGACGTTGCTGTCGGGGTCGGAGATGCTGCGGTAGGTCCACCGCTGGCCATCGAAGGTGAGGATCCCCAGCTGGGCCGGCTGGGGCACGGGCCCGCTGGGTCCGTCCTCGAGGACCGCCAGGGAGAGCAACAGCCCGCGGGACAGTGGCTGCGGGGACGGTCCGCCGCCGCAGCCGACGAGGACGGTGGCCAAAGAGATGGCGACAGCGAGGTGGAAGGTGGTCCGCATTGTTTTCCGCTCCATCCGATGAGAGTCCGCCCCCCGTGCGAGGCGCTGGGGCATGGTAGCGCACCTGCGGGTCGCCAAGGTCAGGGCGCCGCCGACGTCACGGCGACGGAGACCGTCGTCCCATCAGGAGAGAGCGGGCTGTCGCAGATGGCTCACCTCGAAAAGAGAGCGCCGCACGGACGCCGGCGACCACTGGGGCGCGAGCCGGATTGGGGGACACCTACGTGGTAGACTCCCGTGACTTCTTGGGGGTCAGCGGATGCGACGTTCCATCATCACCTCGTCTGGTTCGGCCTTCGTGCTCGCGCTCGTCCTCGGCCTCGCCGGGTGCGGAGCCTCTCCGCAGGAGAACGCTCTGCCGTCGGGGCCTCATCCCGTGATCGTGGTCGCGGTGGACGGCTTGCGGGCCGATGCCCTGGGGTGCTACGGCAACGCCGACGGGCGCACACCGAGCCTCGATGCACTGGCCCGGGAGTCGGTGCGCTTCCAGTGGGCGTTCGCCCAGGCCGGCGATGCAGGGGTGTCGTTCGCGGCCCTGCTCGACGGGCTCTACCCGACGACCGGCGGAGTGCGCACGCCGGGGGATCGCCTTCCCGCCGAGGCGACCACCTTGGCGGAGGCGGCGAGCGCCGCGAACCTGAAGGCCGTGGCGTTCGTCGAGGGGCCCGTGGGAGGCGACGCGTATGGTCTCGACCAGGGCTTCGAGGAGTATCGGCTCAGCCCGGAGCCGGGCTTTGAAGCCGCCCAGTGGCTGAAGCAGCACGGGAGCGAGGACTTCCTGCTGGTGCTCCGCGGCTGGACGGTGCGGTCGCCGGTTTCGGGTGGGGCGGCGGCCGACGAGCCGGTGCCGCCGGCAGGATTCAATGAGCGCCTGCAGAAGGTGCTCGCTCCAGGGGATGACGAGGGAACGCCATCGCTCGAGCCTGGGGACGTGGCCTACGTCAGGCAGCGCTACGCCGACCGGATCGCGGCCCTGGATGGTCGCCTGGGCGAGCTCATGAGTCAGCTCGAAGACGAGGGCCTGCGGGAGCGCGCGACCATCGTGGTGGTCGGCACCAACGGTCTCGACCTGCTCCAGCACGGTCTCGAGGGCCGGGAGAGCCTCCACTCCACGGTCACCCGGGTCCCGCTGTTGGTCCGCTTCCCGGGCGGGGCCACCACCGCTACGGTCAACCGCATCGTAGAGCTGGTGGACGTGATGCCCACCGTGCTCGAGGCGGAGGGCGCGCCGATCCCGGCCCAGGTCCAGGGCCGCAGCCTGCTGCCGCTCATCCGGGGGGAGGGCACGCCACCCTACCGGGCGTTTTCGGAGACTCCCGCGGGCAAAGGTCAGACGGCCATGGCCCTGGGTGGTTTCAGGCTCCTGGCGACCGGCGACGGTCCGCCCGCGCTGTACGACCTCGCAAGCGACCCTCTCGAGACCACGGACGTGGCCGCCGCCAACCAGGAGCGGGTGGACGTGCTCCAGCGCCAGCTCGAGGCGTGGCGGCAGATGGTGACCGCGGCTTCGTTGGATCCGTCCCTGCGCTCGGAGAAGCCCCTGGACGACGCCACCCTGGAGAGGCTGAAGAGCCTGGGCTACGTGCATTAGGCCCGTTCCGCAACGGCCACTCTGGATCTGCGGCCGACTCGCCGCGAGGCGTGCCTGAGGGGCGGTTCCTGCGGAACGGGTACGGGCGCACGCTGCGCGTCCGGGAGAGGACGATCAGCGAGGGTATGGGCGAGCCGCAGTGGCGAGTGGCTTTGGGAGCACCAGAGAGGGTGCCTGGCACCCCGTCTTGAATTGATAGTACCCACGTCGCCTCATCCGAAAGGGTGCCTGGCACCCACTCGTGCGCCCGACCGTGGGCTCCGGCTTGGGCACGCCGAATCAGTCCAGGATGGTGACGGGCAGGTCCAGAAAGGGTGCCTGCACCCACTCTGGACACATCCAACGCGAGGGACAGTCCGACGCGTTGGGCGTCCGCGTCAGACGATCGTGCGCCCGACCATGGGCTCCGGCTTGGGCACGCCGAACCAGTCCAGGATGGTGACGGGCAGGTCCAGGATGGAGGGGTCCGCGGCGGTCAGGGCGCGGCTCGTCATCAGCGTCCCGGGCACCAGGTCGCGGGCCATGGAGTGGTCGCCGGACCAGGGCCAGGGGTTGAGGTCGATGATGACCTTGCCGGTGCCCCCCATGAAGGACAGGGAGGAGTTGCGGTAGCCCGGCGTGTAACCCACCAGCAGCTCCGGCATCAAGGGCGTCATGGGTCCCGTGTACATGCCGTCACGGGAGTAGACCTTGGCCACCGGCCGTCGTCCGGTCTCGGGATCGACCACGTGCTCGAGCTCGCGGCGCAGGCGAGCGGTCAGCTCGGCCACCTTGCCGGGGTCCACGATGCCCTGCTTCTCGCGGCCCTTCAGGTTGACGTAGAGGCCGTTGAAGCCCATCCCGTAGGCCACCGATCGCGACCAGTCCACGTCCATCACCGACGTCTCGTCCTTGCCGGCCGCCTCCTGCTTGAGCACCAGGTAGCCCTGCTCACGCAGCCAGGTGTTGAGGTGGAACTGGCGTCCGAACTGGGCGAAGCCGTGGTCGGAGCAGACCAGGAGCAGGGTGTTGTCGTCCACCGCGGGCAGGACCTTGCCGAGGAGCTCGTCCATGCGCTCGTACACGTGGGGAATCCAGCCGGCGAACCGGGGGTCGCCCTCCTTGTGCAGGGGGTGGGTGGGGTCCATGTTGCGCCACAGCATGTGGGCGTCCTGGTCGGTGGAGGAGACGTAGAAGAAGAACAGGCCCTCTTTGAAGCTGGACCACTGGTGCTCGAACAGCTTCATGCGCTCGTCGAGGATGAGCTCGGCCTGACCCACGTAGTGCTCGTCGTTCAGGACCCGGTAGTCGAAAGCCTTGGTGTCAGCGGGGAGCCCTTTGGTCCAGAAAGCGCCGATGTCGCGGGCGATCTCGGCCCCGAACGCGGCCGGGTAGGTCACCGGACCCGCCTGGTCCGCGGGATCGATGTTGATGGGCGTGACGTAGAGCTGGAAGGTGGGCCGGACCTGCTTGACGAGGAAGCGCGCGATGCCGCTCACCGTGCCCACGAGGGGCAGGAGCTCGAAGCGCACCTTCACCCAGGGCGAGTACTCGCCCCGGTTGAGGAGGATGGTCTGGCCCTGGATGTCGATCCGGACCACGTCGTCGCGCCGGGGATCCAGGGAGACGGTGAAGGGGATCTGGGTGGTGTTGGCCCAGGGGTCGCGGCTCTTCTCCCGGGGTGCGTGCAGGGAGTCCGTGGGGCCCAGCAGGCGGGCGCGGACCACGTTGTCGACAACGTCCACGTACTGGACCACCCCGCCGGACAGCCCCGGGTAGTCCTCGAAGGGGTCGGAGGTGTAGTAGCTGAACACGCCGTAGGCGTCGGTGAGGTCGGGAGTACCCATGCCGGCGATGGAGCGGGTGGCGGTCTCCTCCACGGGGTAGTTGGTGGGCACCTTGGACACCCAGGCGGGGATGCCCCGGTCCGTGAGATGGGACCAGAAGGGCGTGCCCTTGCGGAGGTTGTGGGGACCGCCACCTTTGATGGGCAGGCGCAGATCCCCCAGGGAGAGGGTGATCTCCGGGTCGCGGTTCTCGAAGATGGAGAAGACGGGCAGGTAGGTCGCGGGGTCCCGGGTCACGAAGTCGGCGATGCCGTGGCCGCCGGGCGTCAACCCGGTGATGAAGCTCGACCACGCCACGGGGCTCAGGGCAGGCATGGTGGTGGCGAGCTTGGAGAAGGCGCCGAGCTCGGCCAGGCGGGCGAAGTTCGGGGCCCGCCCGGAGGCCATGAGTCGCGACAGGATGGTGGGGTCCAGACCGTCCAGCCCCAGCACGATGGCACGGCGGTTGGTGGCCGATCCGCCCCAGCTGCACGCGGTCTGGGGCAGCGAGAGCGCACCCGAAGCGGCCCCCGCGGCCAGCAGACGGGTGAAGTCCCTCCGGTTGATGCCTGTGTTGTCTTGTCCCTTTCCCACCTCGAACACCTCCCGCCCCGCGATGGTACCGCGCCGCGCGGTCTCCTGACAGTCGACGTGCTTCCAGCATTCATGGAGGACAGCCGTGACCATCATGATATTCCATACCAGGTCTCATTGCCAAGCTTGGAGGTCGCGGCAGGAGACGCACGCTTCTGCGGAGCAGGTGGCACCCGTGCCCGTACCCGAGCTGCGACGTGCCATGGGACGCGGTGGGGGAGCCGGATGACGACGGGGAACGGACGCGGAGGCGGGCGCGGACGCGGCCGGGGAAGAGCGGCAGAACGTGGGAATGACGAGAAAGGTTAGAATACGGCGGATCGCCGCTCGGCGGTCCACTTTGCTGGAGCCTCACGACATGGCCAAGGACACGTCAAAAGATCGCTACCGACATACACTGAAGCTGCCGCAGACCAACTTCAGCATGCGCGCGGGACTGGTGCGCAAGGAGCCGGCGCTGCAGGAGCGGTGGTCCCGCATGCGGGTGTACGAGCGGGCGCAGGAGCAACCGCACCCTGCGGGGGCGTTCGTCTTTCACGACGGCCCACCCTATGCCAACGGCACCATCCACATGGGCCACCTCACCAACAAGATCCTCAAGGACATGGTGGTGCGCAGCCGCCTCATGGCCGGCCACGAGGTCCGCTTCGTGCCCGGTTGGGACTGCCACGGGCTGCCCATCGAGCACAAGGTGATGAAGGAGCTCGGAGACGAGGCTGCGCGTCTCGACACGATCGAGATCCGGAGCCGTTGCCGTGCCTATGCAGAGCACTTCCAGCGGGTGCAGGCGGAGGAGATGATCCGTCTGGGCACCATGGCCGACTACGACCACCCGTATCTGACCATGAACCCCGCCTACGAAGGAGCGGTGTTGGAGGTCTTCGCCGCCCTGGTGGGCGAGGGGCTGGTCTACCGTGCGCTGAAGCCGGTCCACTGGTCCATCGAGAACCGCACCGCGCTCGCCGAGGCCGAGCTGGAGTACTACGACCGCGACGACGTCAGCGTCTTCGTCCTCTTCGAGGTGGCGGACCCGGGGGGCCTGCCCGGCGACCTGCACGCCCCGGCCGGCGCACGGGTGGACCTGATGATCTGGACCACGACGCCGTGGACGTTGCCCGCGAACCTCGCCGTGGCCGTGGCCCCGGGCGCGGAGTACGCCCTGGTGCGGATCCACCACCACGGCGAGGACCGGCTGGTGCTGCTGGCCGAAAGCCTGCGCCACCGGGTGCTGGGCGGCGAGGAGGAGCTGCTCGGCCGCTGCCGGGGCGCCGAGCTCGCGGGCCGTCAGGTGCGCTACCGTCACCCCTTCGCCGACCGGGTGTCGCCGGTGGTGGCGGCCGACCACGTCAACCTGGAGGACGGCACCGGTCTCGTCCACACCGCTCCCGGGCACGGCCTGGAGGACTACGAGACCGGCATCAGCGAGGGTCTCGACATCTACTGCCCCGTGCGGGAGGACGGCACCTTCGACGACAGCGTGCCGGCGTGGCTGCGCGGCGTCGACGTGTGGCGGGCCAACGGCCTCATCGTGGCCGAGCTGACGAGCTCGGGCCACCTGTACCGCCAGGAGCGGATCACCCACAGCTACCCCCACGACTGGCGGGGCAAGACCCCCACCATCTTCAGGGCCACGGAGCAGTGGTTCGTGGCGGTGGACCGGCCCTTCGGGGAGGGTGGGGCCAGCCTGCGCCAGCGGGCGCTCGGGGCCACCGAAGCGGGGATCACCTTCGTCCCGGGGTGGGGGCGCAACCGGATGCGGGGGATGCTGGAGGCGCGTCCGGACTGGTGCATCAGCCGCCAGCGAGCCTGGGGCCTGCCCATCCCGGCTTTTGCCGCGCAGGACGGTTCCGTGCTCCTCACCGAGGCGTCGGTGCGGGCCGTGGCCCGTTTCGTGCGCGAGGAGGGTTCCGACGCCTGGTTTCGGGCCGAGGTGGGGGAGATCCTCCGCCACTACGCCCCCGAGGAGGACCCCGCGGCGCCGGAGACGCTGCGTTCAGCGGGTCACAGCGCCCTTGGGGAGCTCGGCAAGGGCTGCGACATCTTCGACGTCTGGTTCGAGTCGGGATCATCGTGGAACGGGGTGCTCAGGGAGCGTGACATCGGCTACCCGGCCGACCTCTACCTGGAGGGCTCGGACCAGCACCGCGGCTGGTTCCAGCTGTCACTGCTGCCGGCCCTCGGCGCCACTGGCCGGTCCCCGTTCCGAACCGTGGTGACCCATGGCTTCACCCTCACCGCCGAGGGCCAGAAGATGTCCAAGAGCCTGGGCAACGCCATCGAGGTGGAGGACCTCCTCAAACAGCACGGCGCCGACGTCTGTCGGCTGTGGGTGGCGGGGCTCAACTACTCCCTGGACGTGAAGGTGGACTGGGCATTCTTCAAGGTCGCCAGCGAGACCTATCGCAAGATCCGGAACACCATTCGTTTCATGCTCGGCAACCTGGCCGACTTCGACCCCGGTGCGGACCGCTATGAGCTTACCGAGGGCGACCGCACCAGCATCGACGGCTGGGCCATGCAGGAGCTGGCGCGACTGGTGGCCACCGTGCGCCAGGGGTACACGGACTACCAGTTCAAGAGGGCGACGGACGCCATCTTCGACTTCTGCAACGACAGCATGAGCGCGGTCTACCTGGCGGCGGCCAAGGACCGCCTGTACTGCGACGCCCCGGAGGGTCCGCGCCGCCGGCGCACCCAGACCGTGATGTACGACATCGCGGACGCCGTCATCCGCCTGGTGGCCCCGATCCTGGTCCACACCGCCGAGGAGGCCTGGCTGGAGCTGCGGCGGTTGGAGGAGGCGTCCTCCGCGTCGATCCACCTGGAGACGCTGCCGGAGCCTCCAAGGTGGCCGGTCGATCCCGGGTGGGACGCCGTCATGAGCCTGCGCAGCGCAGTCCTCAAGAAGCTCGAGGAGGCCAGGGAGAGCGGCCTCACCAACCCCCTGGACGCCGGGGTCGAGGTCGAGCTGCCGGACGAGGAGCTGGCTCGGCTGGAGCCCTTCCAGGAGGAGCTGGCCGATCTCTGCGGAGTCAGCCGGTTCGCCGTCTCCCTCGCCGACGAGCCTTCCGTCCGGATCGTGGACCTGCGTTCGGAGCCGCGCTGCGAGCGCTCGTGGAAGCGGGACGGGACGGTGAAGCGCCGGTCCGATGGAGGGATGCTCTCCGATCGCGATGCCGCGGTGCTGGGCCTGCCCTGACGGTCTCGTGGACCTGCGCCGCCTCGCCACCGCTCCGCTGCGCTTCTACAAGCGGTTCATCTCGCCCTGGCTGCCCCCGGCCTGCCGGTTCACTCCCACCTGCTCGGAGTACGCCATCGAGGCCATCGAGGTGCATGGATGGCACGGCGTGTGGCTGGCCCTCAAGCGCCTGGCGCGCTGCCAGCCCCTCTGTCGCGGCGGTCACGATCCGGTGCCGCCGCCGCGGCCGGGCAAGGGTGACCGCTGAGTATGGGTGCCGTCTCGTCGGCCGGCCCGGGCACGGCCCGCCCTGGGGTAGAATCCCCCCAGAGTGTCTGACCGATGGCTGACCTCACCGGACAACAGGTCGGGGGCTACCTGCTCGTGGACAAGCTCGGCGAGGGAGCGATGGGCGTGGTGTATCGCGCCCGGGACCGGCGGGGTGACCGTGAGGTGGCCGTCAAGGTGGTGCGGGGAGAGGTCGCGGTGGACGCCGAGCGCCTCGTCCGGTTCGAGCGCGAGGCTCGCGCCGCCGCCTCCCTCGACCACCCCAACGTGCTGAGGGTGTACGAGGTGGGCAGCCACCAGGGGCGGCCCTTCATCGTCACGGAGCTGCTCCGCGGTCGATCCCTCCGGGAGATGATCGACAGTCGCGCCCTCACCTCGGGCATGGCGGCGGACTACGCGGCACAGATCGCCGGCGCCCTCGAGGCCGCCCATGAGCACGGCATCGTCCACCGCGATCTCAAGCCCGAGAACGTCTTCGTGACCACGGACGAGCGGGTGAAGGTCCTCGACTTCGGCCTCGCCAAGCTCGTGGATCCGGCCGGGGGCGGCGGACGCGTCGCCGCCGCAGACGCGCTGCCGCCCACCTCTCCGGGCCTCGCCCTGGGGACGATCGGCTACATGGCGCCAGAGCAGATTCGCGGCGAGCCGGTGGATGGGCGGGCGGACATCTTCGCCCTGGGGGTCGTGCTGTACGAGATGCTCACCGGGCTGCGCCCGTTCCGCCGGGTGAGCGTCGCGGACACCATCTCGGCGGTGCTCTCCGAGGACCCACCGCCCCCGTCGCAGAACAGCAGCCGGGTTCCTCCGCTGTTCGACGGCATCGTCCGAAGGTGTCTCACCAAGAGGCCGGAGGATCGCTACCAGACCGCCCGCGAGGTAGGGTCGGCTCTCGAGGACGCACGCACAGTCGGGGTGCCGCGGCGCTGGCAGGCGCCCGCCCCGCCACCGCGCTCCGTCTGGGGCCTGGTAGTGATCATCGCGGTCGTGGTGGCGGCGGTGCTCACCCTCGCTCTGCTGCTGAGCACCTACCGGACGATGCTGAACCACGACTCGGATACGCCTCCAGGGCGGCAGTCTCTCTCGCTCCGGGTGAGCCAGAGGCGATGCCAGGCACCGTTGAAGATGAGGCGAACGAGGTTTTCGGTCCGCTCTTGACTGTGCCAGGCACCGACTTTGACGGCGCGCCGTGCATCGAATCCGGGCCTGGCACCGCCTCTGGCCGACCCGAAGCGCGGGGTGGATGCCACGCGCCTTTCTCCTCGATTTCCCCCCCGGGATTCGCACCGCCGACAGCTTCCAGACCGGGAGCGATAACGGCGGCTCGATCTCGCCGCCGCCGCTGAGGCCGCACGCCGCGGAGCGGCGCCCCGCGCCGGGCGAAGTGCCGACGCGGACCTGGACGCTGCTCGGAGTCAGACGGCCCGGGCCACTTCTTCACCGAGGCGGACCAGTGTCTCTCGTCCGAGGGCCGTTTGCTCGAGGAGATCCGCCGAGGGTCGCCAGCGTCCCGCCTCGCCGAAGAGCAGGACGGTGGAGGCGCCGAAGCAGAAGTAACCCTTCTCGTCGCCCCGCGCGAAGTCCGACCCGGTGTGCGTCTGGACGATCCGTCCCACGTTCATCGCCCCCACCTCGACCATGGCGAGCTGCCCGAGGTGGTGGGTCGTCATGACGGTCACGTGGCGCTCGTTGGTCGCCAGGATGTCCGGCCGTCGACGCAGCGCAAGGGGACTCACCGAGTGCAGGCGTCCGCCGATTCGATGCTGCGCCGAGATGCGGCCGTGGTCGGGGAAGTGGAAGCGGTGGTAGTCCACCGGCGCCAGGCGCGCCAGCAGGAGCGGCCCCTCAGTGAAGGGCGCGGCCTCTCCGCCGTCAACGATCGCCCGTGGTGTGAGGAAGCGGCCCTTGACGGGGAAGCTGAGGTCGGGATGGACCCGCTCGTAGGCGAGGTACCTGGCTTCCGCGAAGGCGGGCAGCGCAGCCGGGTCCGTCGCGAAAGGACGCGCTCCGGGCCGGAAGCGCCGGATGAAGAAGTCGTTGAACGAGGACCATTCGCGGGCCTCGAACTCCTCCACGGGAATGGAGAAGTCCCTGATGAAGGGACCGATACGCCGCGTGCTCCAGCGGGTGGACTGGAGGGCGCCCACGAGTGCGCTCAGGAGCCGGCGGGACAGGATCCCGTGCGCGAGGAGTGCCCCCGCGTGATTGCCGTACAGGAGCCTCATCCAAAGGTCCCCGTACACCTTCTCGGTCTCCACCCGGCCGCGCGTGCGGTTCCAGATCTGGATGGTCGAACCCTCGGCGAGCGTCATGTCCACCGCAGCATAGCCAACCCCGGGGCGGTCCGTCATCAGGGACCGCGAGGCGCGTGTACAGTGGCCCCATGGTCACCCGGGCGCGTCCCGGCGCCGCCCTCGCGCTCGTCACGTGCGCCGTCGGTGTGTATGGCGTGTTCTGTACCGTGCTCCTGGGCCTGGAACGCGCCGTAGGCATGGAGACTCGGACGGCGGCGCTCATCGCGGGGCTGGCCGCGGCCGGTGTGCTGCTCGCGGCGTCCCGCCACCGCCGCCTGGCGGACCTCGCAACCCGGGTCATGGGACCCCTCGGCCGCGTGCGGGCCCGCTGCTGGGTCCTGCTGTGGATCGCGGTGGGGTCCGTCCTGCGACTGGTCTGGGCGGTGGTTGTCCCGCCGATCCCCGCTTCGGACCACCTCGCCTACCTGACCCTCGCCGTCAATCTGATTGAACGGGGCCGCTTCTGGCTGGGCCACGACTGCCTCTACCTGCCGCCGGGCATTTCCCTCGCGATGGCGCCCCTCATTGCGGCGCTCGGGGACCACCCGCTGGTGCCCCTGGCGTTCAACCTGCTGCTGTTCGCGGTGGCCCTGCCAGCCTCCTACCTCCTCGCTCGGAGGTTGGTCGGGGACGATGCCGCCCGCGTGAGCGTGGTCCTGCTCGCGGTGTGGCCCAACCTGATCATGCTGGCGGGATTCGCGAGCAAGGAGCTCCTGGTCTTCGCCCTCCTGCCGACGGTGCTGCTGCTGACGCTGCAGTCCGCCGCTGCACCGGCACGGTGGAGCGTGGCCTGGTCGGCGGGGGCGGGGCTCCTGCTCGGGGCCATGGTGCTCACCCAACCCCATGCGGCCCTGCTGTTGCCGGTCCTCGCAGCTTTCGAGTGGCTCCGCGGTGGGCCGAGGATGGCGGCGCTGGTGCGGCTCGTCGTGGTTGTGGTCGCGGCTGGGCTGGCGGTACTGCCGTGGACCGTCCGCAACTACCTGGTGTCGGGGGAGCTCGTCGCGGTGTCTGCCAACGGGGGGCACTCGTTGTGGGTCGGCAACAACCCGCGGGCGACGGGGGGCTACATCCCCGTGCGGCCGGACTGGGCCGAGGCGCACGAGGTCGCCTACGACCGCGCCGCGCGGGGTTGGGCCCTGTCCTGGATCCGCGCCAACCCCGGGGCCTTCCTCCGCCTGGTGCCCCGCAAGCAGGTCCTCTACCTGGGAGACGACGCCGACGGCGCGTACTGGGCCGTGAAGGAGGGCCTGGGCATCCGAGATGTGCGCTACGCGCTGGCGAAGGGCACGAGCAACGCCTTCTGGGTCGCGATCCTGGGTCTGGCGGTGGTGGGAGCGTGGGCGTGGCGCAACAGGCTGGCGGCGCCGACCCTCGCCCTGCTGGCCCTGCCGATGGTGCTGCAGCTCGGGCT
>Ga0315542_1000313_pt1 | contig 29642 bp, 19 predicted proteins | sample SalMarSW160120MG_FD_202541 | JGI IMG/M metagenome (GOLD analysis project Ga0315542, IMG submission 202541) | Salt marsh sediment microbial communities from the Plum Island Ecosystem LTER, Massachusetts, United States - Salt Marsh Sediment SW1601-20 ...
AACATTTATCCCGTTATCTTTCATATTCATCGCCTGGGCAGGTCCCTGGACACCATAACCAATAACTGCAACAATCTCGTTTTTAAGCACTTCACGAGCTTTTGAAAGAGGAAATTCTTCTCTTGTAACTACATCTTCCACTACTCCGCCGAAATCAATTTTTGCCATGATATTAAATTTAAAAATTATGTTTTACTTTTCTTTTCTGTCAATTCAATTTTTACTATATGTTTCCATTTCTTCAGGCTTAAGCCTGTTTGCTTCATCCATCTCCTGCAGGTAGGAGTTAAGCTCTTTAACCTGCCTGGTTATGGCCACTCTGCCTGAACGTACGAACTGTAACACACCGTATGGCTCGAGTTGATTAAACAGCTCTTCTATTTCAGATTTATGTCCGGTTTTTTCGATTACTATATACTCGGGAGAAACATCCAGTATCCTTGCTTGATGTGTACGCACTACATGATCAATAACGCTGCCTGACATCAGTCCTTTTGTTGTTACTTTAAAAAGAGCTATCTCCTGGTAAATTATTTCATCGGAAGTATGGACAAAAACCTTCAGAACATCAATAAGTTTTTCTATCTGCCGTGCGATCTTCCTGATCATGTCGGAAGAGGTTCTTACAACAAGAGTTAGCAGGTGAACACCTTTAACAGCAGATTCTGAGGCTGTTATACTTTCAATGTTTATTTGCCTGCGGGTAAGGATTATTGTGATCTGGTTCAGTATCCCGATATGATCCTCACTGAATATTGATAATGTAAATTCCTGTTTCATCATTATTTTTTTGATTTATAGTTAAGCGTGACTTCTGATACTGATGCCCCCGGTGCGATCATAGGAAATACATTGGCTTCCTTTTCGATGGCTATTTCAAGAACATAGGGTCCTTTGGCGGCAAGCATAGTCTCAAGAGATTTTTTAAGATCTTCTCTCCGGAAGACTTTTTTCGCAGGGATACCGTACCCCTTTGATATTGTTATAAAGTCTGGATTGACAAGTTCAGTGGAGGCATATCTCTTATCAAAGAACATATCCTGCCATTGTCTTACCATACCAAGGTAGTTGTTATTCAGGATTACGATTTTAGACGGTATCTTATATTGAAGCATTGTTCCCAGCTCCTGTATGGTCATCTGGAATCCTCCGTCGCCGATAAAAGCAATTACCTGTTTATCAGGTTTTCCAATCTTAGCTCCTATAGCTGCCGGAAGTCCAAATCCCATCGTCCCCATACCGCCCGATGTCACAAGGCTGTTGGGTTCGGAGAATTTAAAATAACGAGCTGCAACCATCTGGTTTTGTCCGACATCGGTTACAACTATTGCATCACCATTTGTCAGTTCTGATGCAAGATTCACTACTTCACCCATCCTTATTTTTCCTGACTCCGGCTTTGTCTCTGATTTAATTACTGCATCATATTCGGTCTTGTCGCAGATCCTGAATTCCCTTATCCAAGATTCATAAGACTTCTGTTTTACAATGGGTATCAGGTATCTGAGCGCCTCTTTTGCATCATTATGTATTTCAATATCGACCTGGACATTTTTGTTTATTTCTGCCTCGTCGATCTCGATATGTATTATCCTGGCTTGTTTGGCATACTTTTTAAGGTTGCCGGTGACACGGTCGTCAAAGCGCATCCCTATTGCTATTATCAGATCGGCCTGGTTGGTAAGCATGTTGGGCGCATAATTGCCGTGCATGCCCAGGAATCCTGCATACAACCTGTGGCCGGAAGGGAAACATGATAATCCGAGAAGAGTTACTGCCACAGGTATTCCTGTCTTCTCAGCAAATTCACGAAGCTCTTTTTCTGCTCCGGAAAGCAATACGCCATGTCCTGCAAGTATTAACGGGCGTTCAGCATGATTTATCATTATGGCAGCTGAGTCGATCGATCTGGTATTCAAAGGAATCTGGGGGTTATAGCTTCTCAGGTACGTACACTTTTTGTATTTGTAGTCAAGCTTATCAATCTGTGCATCCTTTGCTATATCTATAAGGACCGGACCCGGCCTTCCGGTTGTTGCAATGTAGAAAGCCCTGGCAATTGTATCCGGGATATCCTCAGCTTTCTTAACCTGGCAGTTCCATTTTGTGACGGGCATCGAGACGCCAAGAATGTCGGTCTCCTGAAAAGCATCCGTGCCTATCAGGCTCGATACCACCTGGGCGGTTATAAAAACTGTTGGTACAGAATCAAGAAAAGCATTGGCAATACCTGTGATAAGGTTAGTAGCTCCCGGCCCTGATGTTGCAAAACATACACCCGGTTTTCCTGTTACCATTGCATAAGCCTGTGCTGCATGTGCAGCTCCCTGTTCGTGTCTGGTCAGATAATGGCTGAGCTTATTTTTATAATCAAGCAGAGCATCGTAAACTGGCATTATTGCTCCTCCTGGATACCCGAAAATTGAATCTACTCCCTCTTCAATGAGAGATCTGAGTAAAGCTTCTGCTCCGGTAATGTTTTCATAACCATTTACCTGTGCCGTCAGCTGTTTCGTTTCCTTTTCAGTCTTCATAAGTACTACTTTATCAATTATATAGTCTATTTTATCTTGTATCTTTTATCTTAAATTATCTTTACTGCACCTGTATCTGCCGAACTTACTATTGCGGCATAAGCTTTAAGTGATGTAGAAATCTCACGATTCCTTGCATTTGGCTTAAATGCTTTTTCTCCTTTATCTGCTTCTTTTTTTAATCTTTGAACAAGTTCATCATCAGATAGTTTAACATTTATTGTTCTTTCTGAAATGTTTATTTCAATAATATCGCCGTTTTTGATTACTGCCAGGGCTCCTTTTGCAGCCGCTTCCGGAGAGACATGTCCGACAGAGAGGCCTGAAGTGCCTCCTGAGAATCTCCCGTCAGTTATCAGTGCACATTTTCTGCCCAAACCTTTGGATTTTATGTATGAAGTAGGATAAAGCATCTCCTGCATCCCTGGTCCTCCTTTAGGTCCTTCATAACGAATAACAACCGCATCGCCTTCTTTTACTTTATCGGCAAGTATCCCTTCAACTGCATCTTCCTGTGATTCAAATACCACTGCATTTCCGGTGAAGGTAAAAAGATCAGCATCAACACCGGCAGTTTTAACTATACAGCCATCAATTGCGAGGTTACCATATAGTACCGCCAGCCCCCCATCCTTGTTATAAGGATATTTAGTGCTCCTGATACAACCGTTTTGTCTGTCAGTATCAAGCTCTTTGAACATAATATTTTGAGAACCCATAACAAGACTTCTTTTCATTGCCGGAGCACTTTTGAAGAAATTGAAAGCCTCATGTATAGCTTTCCCTCCCATGATGTCCCAGTCGGAAATTGCGTTATGCAATGTCGGATAATCTACCCTTTTCACCGAAGAGTCTATGAGTTCACTGCGCTCCAGTTCACCCATGATAGCCATTATCCCTCCTGCACGGTTCACATCCTGTACATGATAATGAGAGCTGGGTGCCACTTTACATATATTTGGTATTTTTCGCGATAATGCATCTATATCTTTCATCGTAAAGTCAACCTTCGCTTCATGTGCAATAGCCAGAATATGAAGCACGGTATTTGTTGAACCTCCCATTGCTATGTCAAGCGCCATGGAATTCATAAAAGCGTTTTTCGTTGCTATGGAACGTGGAAGCACGCTATTGTCGCCTTCAAAATAATACCTGTCAGCAATTCTTACAATAAGACTGGCAGCTTTCTCAATTAGCTTCAGACGGTTAGCATGAGTGGCAAGAACAGTTCCATTTCCTGGTAATGCCAGGCCAAGCGCCTCATTAAGGCAATTCATTGAATTGGCGGTGAACATTCCTGAACAGGAACCGCATGTTGGGCATGCGAGTTTTTCTATTTCACTTAATTCATTATCACTTACTGTGTCGTCAGCGCCATCTATCATCACATCAATAAGGTCGATATACCTTTTACCATACAACCCGGCCTCCATTGGGCCGCCTGATACAAACACAGCAGGTATGTTCAGTCTCATAGCTGCCATCATCATACCGGGAGTAATCTTATCGCAGTTGCTTATGCAGATCATTGCATCAGCAAGATGCGCATTACACATATATTCAACACTATCGGCTATCAGTTCACGCGATGGAAGTGAATAGAGCATGCCGTTATGGCCCATAGCTATCCCGTCGTCGATAGCTATCGTATTGAACTCAGCAGCAAAACAACCGTGTTTCTCAATCTCCTTTTTTACAAACTGACCTGCTTCATGAAGATGAACATGTCCGGGAACAAATTGTGAAAATGAATTGACAACTGCTATAACAGGTTTGCCGAAATTTTCCTCCTTCATCCCGTTTGCACGCCACAAGCTTCTGGCTCCAGCCATGTTTCTGCCGGTGATCGTTTTTAGACTTCTAAGCGGATTCTTCATATAAAACCTTTTAACAAAAAAGCTTCCCGGTTATCCGGAAAGCTTCTGTATATAAATAATATTACATATTACTCCCGGATCATGCGCTGGGCACAATAATAAGGACGAGGACAATAATATGTAATATGAAACTTCTCAACGTTTTCTTGTGAAATTGATGGACAAAAGTACAATTATTTTTAATATATCAAACAAAAATGCTATTTTTTATATATTTTTTACATTTTATTAAGCCTTCTTCTTAGATCCAGGCACTATGGTCTGATCATTTTTGAACTACCTTTATCGTTTCATTTTTTTTTATCATTCTTTTGTCTCTTTCCATGAGATTTCTTGTAATTTTATTGAGTGAAAATTCAAACTATGAAGAAATTATTGATATTAATCCTTCTGACAACATCCATAATAATACTGAGTGCCCAGAAAAAACCATCCGGAAATGTAAAAGGACCACGTTTTGAAAAAGTGATCAACTCACAGTGGATTTTCAATTATTTCCCTGAGGAGAGTGCCGACGAAGGTTATGAATCGTCCGGCTACGACGACTCCAGATGGCCTGCAATAAGTATTCCTCATACCTGGAGCACATATGAGACAACAGGTGAGATGCATCCCTTTATTCGAAATGCGGCGGAGAGCGATAATCCCTACTGGTGGGCCGGATGGGGATGGTACCGGAAACACTTCACTATAAACCATGAATATTCTGATAAAAAGATATTCGTTGAATTTGAAGGGGTTCAGAAATATTGCAAAGTATGGATCAATGGCAGGTATCTTGGCGATCATAAAGGGGGGTACGGTTCATTTGATTTTGATCTTACGCCATATATAAACCGGGGAAAAGATAATGTTCTCGCAGTTGCTGTGAATAACCTGCGAAAAGACAAGTTTGCAATTCCTCCTATGGCTGCCGGCAATTTTAATGTATATGGTGGAATATACCGTGATGTTACCCTGGTTCTGAAAGATAAGCTTTACATACCGATGCAGGGCTCTGCTTCTCATGAAGGAGGAACATTTATTACGACTCCGCAAGTATCAGAGAAAGAAGGTATTGTGAGAATACAGACATGGGTGAAGAATGATAATAAATCACCTGGGGAATGCATACTAAATTCAATAATAGTCGATGCTGACGGAAAGGAGATTCAGACCCTGAGGTCGAAATATACAATTGCTCCCGGGCAGCTTTACAAATTTGACCAGACCTCAAAACCGATAAAAAATCCGCATCTATGGTCGCATGAAGATCCATACATGTATATGGTGCTTTCAGAAGTGAATGATGGCTCAAAAGTAGTCGATACTTATGAAAGTCCTTTGGGATTCAGGTGGTTCAGATGGGATTATAATGAGAACTTCCTCTATGTGAATGGTAAAAAAATGGTTATCCATGGCGGTAACAGACACCAGGAATATCCATGGCTTGGCGATGCTATTCCAAAATGGATAACAGAAATGGATTTTAAGGATATTGCAGAAAACCTTAATTATAATTTTATGAGGACAGCTCATTATCCCAACGATAAACTTGTCTATGAACTTGCCGATAAATATGGAATTATAGTTGATGAAGAATCACCCAGTATCAAAAATCAACTCTTTTCTGCGGAGGTTCAGGAACAGCAAATGAAGGAGATGATCCGTCGCGACCGTAACCACCCGAGCATAATGTTCTGGAGCATGGGTAACGAAACCAATCATGCAGTCGACTCTAAATATGCAGTAGCTGAAGATACAACAAGAATACTTACAGCAAGACGGGTAACGGATGGATCTGCCGGAGCTTATGTAAAGCACACTGATGATAATCTCGCAATTGAAAGCCTTCTCCGGTGTACGATACGTGGATGGTATAATAAGGACGTGAAAGATCTGGAACCATCTGATCCCCAGCAATGTGGAACCGAAGAACACCAGCAGAACATGCTTAAAGCCAGTGGACGGTTTGGAACAGGCAATCTTTGTATATGGCTATATGAAGATCATGGTGCCGATCGTGAATATCTTAACTCCCCGTTGCTTCATGTGAACCCTAAAGGTTATGTTGATGTATACAGGATACCTAAATATGCTTATTACTTCTGGCAGGCAACTTACCATGATAAACCTATGGTTTTTATCCAGCCCCATTACTGGAGGTCTCAATATCTCGGACAAAAGAAGGATTTTGTTGTAAATTCCAACTGCGACAGAGTCGAGCTTAAAGTAAATGGCGTTAGCAAAGGAATCAAGATCCCTGATCAATCAAACTTCCATAGTGTAACATTTAAGGATATTCCTGTCGAAAAGGGTACATTGAGCGCAGTTGCATTTAAAGATGGGAAGAGTGTCACCACAAATGTAGTAATGGCAGGAAACCCTGCCAGGCTGGTGCTTAAAGGTTCACATGAGAAAATTACTGCTGCCTTTGGCTCTGTCGTGATCTTAACTGCTGATATAGACGATGCTGATGGGAATCATGTTTATGGCGCGACCAATACTTTAAAATGGAATGTTTCAGGTCCTGCAACTCTAGTCGGTCCGTCCAACTATGAGACAGATATTAACAAACATCATGAAATGGAGGGAGTCTGGTATATGGACATGCCTGTATCAAATGTTTTAAGGTCGACAGGAGTGCCGGGTAAAATACATGTAACAGTATCTGCAAGCGGTCTTGCTTCAGATTCATTCGATATTGTGGCAGAGGAGATAAAACCTGATAGTTCATTTATCAATGAACCATTGCTTGATAACAGGTTAAGGACCCTGGTCGTCAGACCTGCGTTTAAAGTATCCAGACTGGAGGAAATACCCAAAGAAATACAAACAACATATGATGATTTCAATCTACCCCCTTCTGACACTCAATACTATGCAAAGACAATAAGGGAATATATTTTGAAAAATAATCCTAAGGCAGACTCTTCGTCAGTTGAATTTAAGACACTCATAAGTCTTTTTACCTCCCATCTTGTGAATAACAGGGGACGACTCGTGACAGATGATTATAATTTTAATGTAAGGCACTATAACAATTGCAAGCTTATATCCGGCTATATCAATGCGACAAAACTTCCAACGCTTTTTAAGGATTGCCTTAAGATGTACTATGCTGAGGCAATTATAAGAGATGGCAATGAAAAAGATCCCGGCGATGAGATGAACTGGCTGAACTGGATACCTTCCGGTGGTACTGTTGTCATTTCGCAGGAAGAAAATGTTCCAGTATGGCCAAAAGGTACTGTTATAACCAGTAAAACAGAACTTCCGGATCTTATTGAGGCTGTTTATCCGGTGTTTGCCAGATACAATGATGTGGCAAAAGAACGGGCACTGACTTTTATAAGTAAAATGAATCCTTATATTCATGTAATTTCTGTAAGTGAGCAAAGCCGGGGAGAAGATACTGAAAAAGTCACCAAAGTATCATACATTGCTGATAAGGGTAAACCAATTCTGATTCCCTTTATTAAATTCATTACTGAATAACCCTATCCTGCCAGCATGCCACCACTAAGTGGTTTGGTAATCCATTGAACCATTTTTTTGCTACTAATAGGCCGCCGCCACGCGGCCGGTTCATGGTTAAAATCTTTTTGGAGAAATGTAACATTCAGACCTTAAATCCGTTTAAAAAATTGACTGAAAGTCACCATACTTCACCGAAAGGGACAAAGTGTTTTTAAGGGGATATTATTTAACAGGATGAAATTTCTTTTCATTTCTTTATCTCTAATAATGATCTCAATTGGCCTCAAGAGCCAGGATTGCAGCATTTTGTCCAAGGCTAACAACATCTTACCAGATAAATTATGTTCTCCTGTTACTGTGAGATGGCAGGTTAGTTATACCGGAGTGATTAATTCAGGTTCCAGTGTTCAGATTCAATTTGACTGGGATGATGGTTCTGCTCAAACAGTAACGGCCTTAAGCTCAGGAGAAGGTCTTTATCAGGCAACTTCAAATCATACATATACTTCTAACGGGGATAAATGTAATTACCGGCCAAAAGCAACCCTGGTCGTTAATGGCGTTTTATGCACCTCATCAACTCAGCAGCAGATTGTTACTGTATGGGATAATGATGATCATAATGGAGGGCAGATGCATATAAACCCCACAGTTTTTCCTGTTTGCCTGGGCAACAGTGCCAATGTCAGGTTTCAGGATTTAACCCGGTTTAATTGTGTTCCACCACAGGAGAACGACGTACCAAATCTCTATACACGATGGATACAGTGGATATATGGAACTGATATAACCATGACCGGCACTCCGGTAACAATAAACGGTTCATTAAGACAATTCCCGTTTTCGGGACCGATTATTACTCTTCCTGGTCCTGTTACTGGATCAGGAGTATATTCCGAAATAATCAACATTGCTAACGATAAGCTGACAGGTCAATATTTCCAGGTAACCTTACGTAACTGGAATTATTGCAATCCATATGACGATCCAGATATTCCTGGTCCGCCATCAGATCCGGTTAACGGCGACCACCCGCCAGTTGTTACCACGGCTATAATATTAATTGTACCATATCCTGATGCGACGATTACACCGGTTGATACACTATGCCTGCAAAGCGACCCGGTTACTCTGCATGCTCATGATCAGGGTGGAAAATGGACAGGAGACGGAGTAATTAGCGGAAAATTCAATCCCCCTCTTGCAGGTGTGGGTAATCATATAATCAGCTATGAAATTATTGACAGAAATGGCTGTTCTGATATCGACCAGATAACTATTACAGTTATTCCGCCTCCTTCAGCAGAAATAAATCCTGTTAACACAATGTATATCAATGATCCGCCAGTAGCTGTCAGTGTTTCACCTTCAGGAGGGACCTGGACCGGGGATGGCATGATTAATAATATTTTTGATCCTTCGGCTGCTGGTGAAGGTATTCACATCATTACTTATCAGACAATGATGGATAAACATGGCTGTAGTGGTATGGATACAATTCATATTAAGGTTATTATGCCACCTTCCCCTCTTGCTATGTTTGAGCCGGATACTGTAGGATGTTCTCCGTTATCTGTTCAATTTGTTAATAAAAGCGTTTCCGGGGATAGTTACTTATGGGACTTTGGTGACAAAACTTTTTCATCAGACCGGAATCCGTCTCATACCTATTTTATACCTGGAAATTATATTGTAAAACTGACAGTTACAAACATTTCAGGAGAATCGACCCACACCAGCTTAATTACTGTATATCAGAATCCTGCTGCAATCTTCAATGTTTATCCGACAGAGGTCATCAATAATTCCCAGGTAGTGGTATTTACTGATCTTTCATTTTTTGCGGCTTCACTTAAATGGGATTTTGGCGATGGTAATTTTTCATCTGAAGAAAATCCCTGGCATAAATATGAATATGCAGGAGTATATAATGTCACATTAATAGTCACTTCAAAAGATGGATGCATTGATTCCATGAGATATAAATCTCCAATAATTGTTGACTTTAAGACAGGTGATATTAAATTTCCCAATGCATTTAACTGGAATAAATCGGGACCTACGGGAGGATACTGGACAGAAAATCAGTTAGATGATAATGTGTTCAGGCCATTTTTCAGTAATGTAACAACCTATGAATTACAAATATTTAACCGGTGGGGGGTATTGATTTATAAGAGTAACGACATTTTTAAAGGCTGGGACGGCTATTTTGGAAACGGAAATTTAGCTCCTCAGGGAGTTTATGTATGGAAAGTTATAGGTCAGTATGCTGATGGAGGGTATTTTGTAAAAGTAGGTGATGTAACCTTCCTTCATTAACCTATACGTTTAAATTTTTGCAAGTTGCGATCTCATAGCCTGCGGTGCAGGAGCAGCCTGTCCTGCAGAATTCTTCCAGTTGCACTCTTGACATACGATCACAGTAGTTGATTTTCTTCAGAGCTTTGAAATAGGCGGTGAAGTCTTCATTGTTTACAGCGGGAACGGACCTTCCGTTATTTTCCGCTATATGCGTATGATGAAGGAGATTGTCGTATTTAATGATCTTTTTTAACTCCCTTCAATCCCCTTCAACTTTTTAAATTTATTCGTATATTACGTCAAACTTTTTAATATGAAAGCAAAAATATTATCCTTTATTAGGTTCTCAGAATCGATGAAATACAGATTAAAATTAAATGTATTATTTACACTTATTTTTATCTCTGCTTCTTCCATTGCGCTGAGCCAGATTAAAGCGGAACCAAGGCATGAGGAAGTTCCGGATTTTTACAAATGGGCACCTTCTCCGCCGATGGGATGGAACAGCTGGGACTGTTTTGGTCCGACGGTGGTTGAGGATGAGGTGAGAGCCAATGCGGATTATATGGCAAAACAGCTGAAAAGGTTTGGATGGAAGTATATTGTTGTCGATATACGGTGGTATGTGGAAAATGACAAAGCCGGAGGATATAACCAGAACGATCCTGTATATGACATGGATGAATATGGCAGGCTGACTCCTGCGCTGAACCGTTTCCCCTCTGCAGATGATGAAAATGGATTTAAACACCTTGCAGATTATATTCATAAAAAAGGACTGAAATTTGGGATTCACGTTATGCGTGGAATACCGGTAATAGCTGTCGAAAAGAATACACCGATTTTTGGCAGCAAGTACTTTGCCCGTGATATTTATTCTGAAAAAGGCCAGTGCAGATGGCTTCATGATATGTATACCATTGATGCTGATAAACCGGGAGCACAGGATTACTATGATTCGATAATGGAGCTTTATGCTTCATGGGGAGTTGATTTCCTGAAAATTGACGATCTGTCCTCTCCCTACCATGCTGCAGAGATTGAGATGATCAGGAAAGCTATTGACCGCACAGGTAGAGAAATAGTACTGAGTACCTCTCCTGGTCCAACTCCTTTGGTGCAGGCAGCTCATATCATGCAAAATGCCAATATGTGGAGAACAGTGGGTGATTTCTGGGATAACTGGAAGCAGCTTAAAGGAGAATTCGAAGTATGCAACCGGTGGGCACAATATACCGGGGAAGGTCATTATCCCGACGCTGACATGCTTCCGCTGGGAAAGATCGGGATCAGGGCCGAAAGAGGTAACCCGCGGATGAGCGGATTTACAAAGGACGAACAAATTACAGTGATGTCTCTCTTTTCGATTTTCAGGTCACCACTTATGTTTGGAGGAAATCTGCCTGACAATGATGAGTTTACGCTCTCTTTGCTTACCAACAGGGAGGTACTCGAAGTTAACAGGAATAGTATCAATAACGAACAATTATTCAGGGAGAATGATAGTATTGTCTGGACTGCAGATGATCCTGAAACTGGCGATAAGTTCGTGGCGCTTTTTAACACTTCTGATTCTCAGGTACCGGTAGAAATATCAGTTAAATTTGAACAACTCGGTTTAACCGGAACTCATAGCGTACGAGATCTCTGGGTCGGTCATAACCTTGGTAAATTTGCAAATGTTTTTGCCGTGAAGATCAATTCTCATGGAGCAGGACTATACAGAATCCATTAAAATATATTGTATATGATGAAAATACTAAATCCTGGTTTTGCTGGATTTATGAGAATAATTTATTGAACAATTTGACATAGAAAAATAAATAATTACTTTTAAGCCATTAAAGTTATCGCGTAAGTTATCGCGTAAGTAAATGTCTAATTTTTTGAATTATGAAAAAAATTGTTGTAGCAGGGGCAGGTGGATTTATCGCTGGCCATCTTGTAAAGGAGTTGCTGAAAAAAGGTCATCGCGTAAGAGCTGTCGACATTAAACCAATGAACGACTGGTACCAGGTTTTTGCGGAAGCAGATAATCTTGTGCTGGACCTGCGTATGAAAGAGAACTGTTATCAGGCTGTAAACGGGTATAATGAAGTGTTTAACCTGGCTGCCGACATGGGAGGAATGGGCTTCATTGAAAACAATAAAGCCGCGTGCATGATCAGCGTTCTCATTAATACCCACCTCTTAATTGCCTCGCGCGATTGCGGTATTGACAGGTTTTTTTATTCTTCATCGGCATGTGTTTATAATGGTGAAAAACAAACTGATCCAAATAATCCGGGACTAAAAGAATCAGATGCATATCCTGCTCTTGCTGAAGACGGCTATGGGTGGGAGAAGCTCTTCAGTGAACGCATGTGCCGTCATTTCATGGAAGACTTCGGTCTGGTTACACGGGTTGCCAGGTTTCATAATGTTTACGGACCGTTCGGCACTTATGATGGAGGACGGGAAAAAGCTCCTGCTGCAATCTGCAGGAAAGTTATTGATGCTGCCATAACCGGAAATAAAGAAATCACTATATGGGGCGACGGGCATCAGACACGCAGCTTCATGTATATCGACGATTGTATAAAAGGTATTCAGGATATAATGTACAGCAATATTATTGAACCGATAAACCTTGGCAGCAGTGAAATGGTCTCAATCAATCAACTCGTTGATATTGTTGAAGAAATTGCAGGATATAAACTCAAGAGGGAATATGACCTTGATGCACCAAAAGGTGTAAGAGGCCGTAATTCAGAAAATACGCTTATTAAGGAATACCTTGGCTGGGAACCTTCTATTCCTCTCAGAACAGGGATGAAAAAGACCTATGACTGGATAAAAGATCAGATGAAAAGTGAGAATAGAAGCAAAAAAGATATTAATCGCTTTAACAAGTAGATTGGATATTGTATATTAATAGAATATTATTAACCACGGAGTTACACAGTGTTTCACGGAATAAATCACGGAGTAAATCAAATAAAAAACTAAGCCGTGTTACTCAGTGCTAACTCAGTGTGACTCAGTGGTTAAAAAATTCATGCTAAATAATACCACTCTTTTATAAACATCAGTTGATGAAAGAAAAAAAAGTACTGGTCAGCGGCTGTTATGATCTGATCCATGGCGGGCATATTGCTTTTTTTAAGTCAGCTGCATCATATGGAAAACTCTATGTGAGTGTCGGCAGAGATGATAACCTTCTTAAGCTGAAGGGTAAACGGCCATTTTTTTCGCAGGAAGAACGACTCTATATAGTCAGTTCAATAAAATATGTAAGTGAAGCTTTTCTTGCATCAGGTTCGGGAATACTCGATTTTGAACCTGATATTCTTAAAATAAAACCCGATATTTTCATTGTAAATAAAGATGGGCATACTGCCGATAAAAAGGCTCTTTGTAAAAAAAATGGAATCGAATATTTAGTCCTCGACCGTATTCCTGAGCCTGGCCTTCCGGTGCGCTCAAGTTCGGAGTCAAAGCGTGAGCTGCGTTTTCCATACCGACTATGTCTGGCGGGTGGCTGGATTGATCAGCCATGGGTATCCAAGATACATCCGGGCTCTGTAGTTGTAACCCAGATATGGCCAACGATGGATTTTAATAACAGATCAGGGCTGGCTACAAGTTCAAGGAAATTTGGAATTCAGATATGGGGCGACAGATACCCCGATGGTGATCATGAAAAAAATGCAAAGATCCTTTTCGGTGCTGAGAATCCTCCCGGTAAGGAATACGTTTCAGGGTCACAGGATCAGATTGGATTACTTTACCCGGGGGTTAACAGACTTTATTATAACGGCGGTTACTGGCCTGAGAGAATTGAATCAACAACTGAAAAAGAGATTTGCGATTGGCTTTCTGATGTTATTCATATGGTGAAGTTGAAGCCAAGACCTGACGGCTATAATCCTCTGAAAGAGATGCATCTCGAAAAATCTTATATCAAAGTTCTCGGTGAAGCCGGAGACTTGTGCTGGGATAGTATACTTAAAAGAGATATTAATGGTTTAGGAAAAGCACTGACCGATACATTAATTTCATGGAAAAAAATACTTCCTTTGACAGTGCCTGACGATATTATGAAAGAGTTGAAAACAAAATACTTCAACAATTACCCTGGCGCTATTACTTCAGGTGCTGGTGGCGGATATGTGGTTGTGGTTTCGGATAGGGAGATTGAAGGAGCGATTAAGATTAAGGTACGCTATTAAAAGAATGAATGGGAGAATGAGCGATAAAAGTTAATATATATATTTTAAAACATAAAACTTCAGATATGAAAAAACTATTTGTAAGAAAGGTTTTTATAACCACAATAATTGTATTTGTAGCATTTGTCGCAATTTCAGCTCAGCAACAGAAACCACCTGTTGCAGAAGGACCATTCAAACCTGCTGACGAGTCGCTGAAGCAATACAAGTATCCAGAATGGTTCCGCGATGCTAAACTTGGATTCTGGGCACACTGGGGGCCTCAGGCAGTTCCAAGGCAGGGCGACTGGTATGCAAAGTTGATGTACCAGGAGGGTGGCCGGGATTATAAATATCACCTTGAACATTATGGCCATCCTTCGGTGTTTGGTTATAAGGATATTATTCCACTCTGGAAAGCAGAGAAGTGGGATCCGGAAAAGCTTATGGCTCTGTACAAAAAGACCGGTGCAAAGTATTTTGTCAGCATGGGTTCACATCATGATAACTTTTTCCTGTGGAATTCAAAGATCAACAGGTGGAATGCAGTAAATATGGGTCCTAAAAAAGATGTGGTTGCACTCTGGCAGCAGGCTGCAAAAAACCAGGGTATGAAATTTGGCGTTTCTGAACATCTGGGTGCAAGCTATACGTGGTTTCAATCAGCTCATTTATCTGATAAAGAGGGCCCCAGGGCAGGTGTCCCATACGATGGAGCAAACCTCGATTACCAGGATCTCTATCATGCAGCTACTTTACCTGATGATAAAGGATGGCTCACCACCAATCCGGCATTTCAGCTCGAATGGTACAGGTGCATTAAAGAACTCGTGGATAATTATTATCCGGATCTTCTATATTCAGACAGCCAGATGCCTTTCGGAGATGTGGGAAGAACACTTATATCTCATTTTTACAACCAGGATATCACCAGGAATAATGGCAATCTCGGGGTGGTATATACTTGTAAACAGCCATCTCAGGGTATGTGGGTACAGGATGTTGAACGAGGTGTTCTCGATTCTATAAGCCCCTATCCATGGCAGACTGATACATCAATAGGCGACTGGTATTACAGAACAGGACAGAAATATAAAACTGCAAATGAGGTAATTCAGATGCTGGTTGATATTGTAAGCAAAAACGGTAATCTTTTAATAAATGTAGTTCAGACACCGGAAGGGGACCTTGAACCTGATATGCTCGAGATACTTAACGAGATAGGTATATGGACTGCAGTCAATGGAGAGGGAATTTACGGAACCCGTCCATGGAAAACCTATGGCGAGAAATCAGAAGAGGCGAAAGCAGTAAAACCGGGCAGATTCAACGAAAACTTTAAATTCAATTCAAAAGATTTACGCTTTACCACAAAGGATGGAAATTTATATGCTTTCTGTCTTGGAACTCCGAAAGAAGATATTATCGTCAGATCACTGGGTAAAAAATCAAAATTTTATGGAAAACCAGTCACTTCGGTAAAAATGCTGGGCAGTGATGTTAAGCTAAGATGGTCGCAGGGTAATGAAGCACTGATAATAAAGAAACCTGTAAGACTGCCTGAATGGCAGGTAACATGCTTTAAAATTGAATTCAGGAAATAGAGGGAAGAAGACCGAAGAGAGAAGGCTATTCCAACTTTCAACTTCTGACTTCCGTCTTCCAGCTTCTGACTTCCGAAAGTAACACTCATTAGTCAAAATATTTTAATTTTAGACCCAATTAAAACAATTATAATATTATGATCTCCGGACTTAAGTCAAAACTGATAGCCCCTGAGAACAGGATGGCTTTTGTACTTGTTACGGCATTATTCCTTTTCTGGGGAATTCCCAATAACCTGAATGATATTCTTATAAAACAGTTTATGAAATCATTTGAGATAAGCCGCCTGGAGGCGGGTCTTATCCAGAGTGCTTTCTATATGGGATATTTCCTGCTTGCAATACCTGCTGCCGTGATAATGAAGAAATTCAGTTATAAGGTAGGACTTGTTACAGGGATGTTTCTTTACAGTACGGGGACCTTCCTTTTCTGGCCGGCAGCACATTCCGGGAAATATGTTTTCTTTTTGTGCGCATTATTTGTGATCGCCAGCGGACTATCGTTCCTGGAAACAGGCGCCAACCCGTTCATTGCAGGCCTGGGTAATCCTGAATCATCGGAGCGAAGACTCAATTTTTCCCAGGCTTTTAACCCTTTCGGAGCAATACTTGGTGTGCTTATCGGGACAATCTTTATTTTCTCGGGAATTGAACCAGATCAGGCGAAAATTGCGGCAATGAAGCAGGCTGGTGAATATTCGGCTTTTCTGCAGTCTGAAACTATGAGAGTTGTGCGTCCATACCTGGCTCTTGGTGTGGTGGTATTTCTGTGGGCTATTTTGATTATCAGAACAAAATTTCCGGGCATTGCAGCTGAAGAAGATATAAGTGAAAACAAAGGTAATCCGCGCGAATTGCTTAAGCATCGACATTTTTTTATGGGCGTACTGGCACAATTCTGTTATGTCGGGGCACAGGTCGGAACATGGAGTTATTTTATTCAATATTCCCAGGATTATACGGGAATAGCAGAGAAATCAGCGGGCCTTTTTCTTACCGGTACACTGGTTGCATTTCTTATTGGACGATTTTCAGCAACCGTAATCATGAAATATATTAAACCGGGTAAGCTTATGGGTTTGTATGCTATTATGAATATTTTTCTCATATCTATTGCAGTAATATTCCCGGGATGGCTTGGTGTATGGTCTATATTCCTGTCCAGCTTCTTTATGTCATTGATGTTCCCGACAATATTTGCACTGGGAATCAAAGAACTTGGAGCCAATACGAAAATTGCAGGATCGATAATTGTTATGGCAATAATAGGAGGTGGGGTATTCACTCCTTTAATGGGACTTATAGCGGCCAGGAGCATGGCTCTTGCAATGCTTGTCCCGTTAGGCTGTTATTGTTTTATTTCTCTGTATGCTTTCTGGTGGTCAGTACCGAAACATTAATAAAACTGACACGCAATTGTTATCTCCTATGAATAACAGATATACCATAATTATGGCAGGCGGTATCGGAAGCCGTTTCTGGCCATTGAGCCGTAGTAAAAAACCAAAACAGTTCCTTGATATCCTTGGAAATGGAGAAACCCTTATTCAGCAGACTTTCAGGCGATTCAAATCTGTCTGTCCCGGCGAGAATATTTTTGTGGTTACAAACAACGACCATAGAGAGCTCGTACTTGAGCAGCTGGGTATAAAATCTGAACAAGTACTATCAGAGCCGCTCCGAAAAAACACTGCCCCCTGTATTGCTTATGGAACTTACAGGATAATGACAGAAAACCCTGATGCAGTTATTGCTGTTACTCCGGCTGATCATCTTATTGTAAAAGAAGAAGAATTCCGGAATATAATTAATACCGGATTAAATTTTGCATGTGATAATGAGGTACTTATAACCCTGGGCATCAAACCGGATCAGCCTGAGACCGGATATGGTTATATTCAGGTTGATAATGAACCCGGGCTAAGAGGAGAATATAATAACTTTTTTAAGGTTAAAGCATTTACTGAGAAGCCTGATTTAAATACTGCAGCTTCATTTATTCAAAACGGTAACTATTTTTGGAATTCAGGCATTTTTATATGGAGAGGAGACGCCATAAGTAATGCACTCAGGAAATACCTGCCCGACATTTTTAATGCCTTTAAGAAAGGAGAAACCCTGTTCGGAACTGCTGATGAGGAAGTTTTTATAGAAAGGACTTATAATTCCATACAAAACATTTCCATCGATTATGGAGTGCTGGAAAAGGCAAAGAATGTATATGTTTTATCTGCGGACATTGGCTGGTCGGACCTGGGTACCTGGAGTTCATTATATGCTCATTTAAATATTGATGCTGACGAAAATGCTATTGTGAGCGGAAAGCCATTTTCTCACGATAGTAAAGGAAATATTTTCAGTATAAAACAAGGGAAAGTGGCTCTTATACAGGGGCTTAACGAATATATTATAGTCGATACCGACGATGCTCTTCTTATTATCAGGAAAGAAGAAGAACAAAAAATTAAGCAATATCTCGAAGAGATTAAAAGAGAGATAAAAGGTATTTAACGATATTCAAATCGATTTTAATATTAATGCTACTATGCTTTTTATTTATTTTTGACACTTGCAAGGGCTCCCGGTGCTTACTGCACTGGCGATGGCGTTCATCCTACGCTGGCAGGTGCCCAGCTGATGGCTGAAGCCTGGTCTGAAGTAGTAAAGTGAATTTTAACGCACAATAGTGAAAAGACACTATGACATCATGATTATTCAGTGATAACCTTTTTCATTTCAATACTATTATTAATCTTTGGATATTCAATCTACTCCAGGTTTATCGAAAAGATTGAAGGCATTGATCCTGACCGGAAGACTCCTGCCTACAAATTAAATGATGGTGTCGATTATGTACCCTTGCCATGGTGGAGGGTTTTTCTTATTCAGTTTTTAAATATTGCCGGTCTCGGACCAATTTTCGGAGCCGTAGCAGGTGCTATGTGGGGGCCTGTGGCTTTCTTATGGATAGTTTTAGGTTCGGTCTTTGCAGGTGCTGTTCATGATTATTTTTCAGGTATGCTTTCCATACGGCATAATGGCCTTAGCATTACCGAGATTGTTGGTATCTATCTGGGCACTGGTATCAAACAGTTTATGCGTGGATTTACCGTCATACTCATGGTTCTGGTCGGAGCTGTCTTTATAATGGGTCCGGCAAAAATTCTCTCGGGGGTGACACCCGATTTTTTAACAATGACTTTCTGGGTAATTGTAGTATTCATTTATTATGTACTGGCTACACTACTTCCAATTGACAAAATAATCGGGAAGTTATACCCGGTGTTTGGTTTTGCCCTCCTTTTCATGGCTTTTGGGCTTATAATAGCCTTATTTGCAAAAGGATATCATATCCCGGAGTTAAGTATCGGCAATATTAGAAATTATCATGTGGATCCTGAAAAATTTCCGGTCTTTCCGATGATGTTCATTACAATTGCCTGTGGTGCAATTTCAGGATTTCATTCCACACAGTCGCCAATGATGGCACGTTGCATTACGAATGAGAAAATGGGTAGAAGAGTATTCTATGGCGCTATGATATCTGAAGGAGTTGTTGCAATGATCTGGGCGGCAATAGGTATGAGTTTCTATGGTGGAATAAGAGAACTTAATGACGCAATGACAGCACAACAGGGGAATGCTGCTTTTCTCGTTAATGAAATCTCAAACTCATTACTGGGAAAATTTGGTGGAGCACTTGCCTTGCTTGGAGTAGTAGCAGCGCCAATAACATCCGGCGATACAGCATTCCGGAGCGCACGTCTTATTGTTGCTGACTTTCTGAAATTCAAACAGGGTCCTGTAAAAAACCGCTTATTGGTCAGCATACCACTATTTGTAATTGGATTCCTGCTGACACGAATCGACTTTAGTATTATCTGGCGCTATTTCGCCTGGTCGAACCAGACACTTGCAATGATCGTACTCTGGGCAATTACCGTTTACCTTGCAAAAGAACATAAACTTTATTGGATTACTTTGGTGCCAGCTGCATTTATGACAGCTGTTACTTCAACTTACCTGCTGCTTGCCCCGGAAGGGTTCTCACTCTCAGCCGGGATTTCATATTTGGCAGGTACTCTGGCCACTATAGCAGCTATAGCAGCTTTTTTTATTTACAGAAAGAGTTTAATGTTGCATTGACATAATACCTGAATTTCCGGGGATTTGTTAATTCCTGTTCAATATATCTTCAGCTCTCAAAGTAAACATTATCCTTTTCAAGCGACCTTCTGAGGTCAATATAAGCCAGATCGCGTGTTCCGATCTTTTTTGCTGCGCAGAGAGCCGCCGCTGTCCCTGTTGCCTGTCCCTGTCCCATGCAGCAAACCGTATTTCGTGTCGACATATGTGCCTGGAAATCAGATGTTATAAGCATGCCGGCAGCCAGTAGGTTATCAATATTTTTTACTCTCAGTGCTTTGTAGGGAACCCCGTAGGTACCACCATTTTTAACCTGGTACTTCGGTGCAGAATCATGAAACCCGTAGGCCATAATATCATCATCAAAATGCCGGCCTCCTATAATATCTTCCAGTGGAATATCATAATCACATGTAATCGTACGCCCCCGCCTGATATTAAGTGAAGGACTGGTACGGGCAATAAAAGCATTTTCACAGCCGGGCAGGTATTTTTTGAATAATTCAAGAGTCCTGAACTGGTTCTGCCTGATTATCAGTTCTGCTTTTGCCACTTCATCCCTGTTTGTCGGGCTCACCGGCAGTTTGTAATTTACTTTAATGAACATAAGGTAATTATCGTGTACTGTTGTTGTAATAAGACCTGATCCAAGCTTCACAATTCCATCTACAAACTCCTTCGGAAGTTTGTCGTGGATAGTGTAACCGCTCTCGCTGCCAAATCTTATAATTTGTCCATCTTTACCGTCGCGTAACCCAAATGCCAGCTCCCCGAGAGCATTGTTTTTTGTAAGGTAGGTATAGAGCTTCTCAATGTTCACATTGGCAATACCCATACTGTTACAAACAGGATGATCATTCAGTTCAATGAATTCTGCACCAGCATAGGCTGAAAGATCCCCGTAAGCAGTGCTGTCGACAAAGCATTTTGCCCTGAAGAACTCCCTTCCCATCCTGCTCTGGGTGATTATTCCTTCAATGGCTGAACCCTTTTTGGAAGCACCTGCAACAAGAGTATTGGTGAAAATATTAACTCCTGCTTCCGCAAGCATCTCAAATACGACGAGTTTATATAATTCAGTATCTATTGCTGTGCAGGCAGAATCATAATCATACCTGTTAGTAACTTCAGTATGACCAGTTGTTCCTCCGATAAGTAAAAGCCGGTCGATGATATCCTGTGGAATGCCTCTTACTACCTGTCGTTTCTCTACACCCGGAAAAGCTCTCCATAGATTGAAGAAACTGTGAAGTGCAGTTCCTCCTTCAACAACTGTTCCCCCGACATATCCTTTGCCTTCAATTAAAGCTGTTTTAGCGCCATTTCTGGCGGCTGCAATAGCTGCCACAACACCGGCTGTACCTCCTCCGGCTATTATAACGTCAAAGTCTCTGGCCGGAAGCTTTTTAATGTCTTCTTTATCAATGCTCTCACTGATAGATTGTGAAAACGTAGAGCTGTTTAATGCAGGTATTGCTATACCTGCGGCTATTACCTTTTTTGAAAAATTCCTGCGATCCATATTCAAAGTATTTATTATAATCTTAAAAGCTTGATTTACGCAATAATAATTATTCTTTGTGATACTTCGTGACTTAGGGTCTTGGTGGCAAAAAAATGCCGCAAAGGCGCTAAGATTCACTAAATAGAATTAAGTTGCACCCGGAATCTCTCAAATCTATCCGCGTTTTAATCTATTTGAGCACTGCCTTTGAAAACATATTCTCCGGTATCGGATCATCCAGTTTGATCTTATCTATTATGAAATGAGTTCCGTCACCTGATTTAAGCATATCTTTAAATACAATTTTCATTGGGTACCACCGTCCCTGAATACTTATTACGTCTGATAGCTCAGTTCGCTTAAGCAATTTACCGCTTTTACCATAAAGTTCCTCTCTTAAAGGTACATATCTTTCCTGATCGACCCATAATTTGCGAACTTCATATGCTTCACCCTCAGCCAGGGCATTAAGCTGCAGAATCCAGCATTTGCGTCTCTGCGCAGTATCGGATGCTGTTACCGTTGCCGAATAATGGCTTGTCAGTTCAGGATCTTCCATCATATCTTCATATGACAAGTCCGATCCCATCACCGACTGGCGCAGCATCTGTCCGGTTATTTGGATTATTCTGTCGCTTGAGGGTGAGTAAATCCACAGTTTATCCTCCAGCTTTAACATTTTTGTGCCTTTCTCCCTGGGAGGACTGGTATATTCTGTAAAAGCATTGTATTCTCCTTCAGCCCAGGTATTGAATTCAATTGTCCTGCTTCCCCTGGCTCCGTTTATGACCATTTTAGCAGACATGATACGTGTTTTGGCGGTCATATTTTTGTCTATCAGGCTGAGGATCTCTTTACCTGATGGCTGTGACAGCAATGGTGCGGTTAAAGAGAAGATTATGAGATAAATAAATGATTTCATCATAAAATAATTAGTTTCTGAATATGATCTTTTTATGATTGAAGTTCCTTGAAAAGTCTGGCGGTCTGTCTTCTGTATATGCCTATTCCCGAGAGCATTGTCCCGAGAATTATTGCGAAGATACCAGGGATGAATCCAATATACCATGCTTCGGGTGTAATTCTTGTCCTGAAAACACCGGGCATCAGCATGGTTGCATTTTGCATAACGCTGCTCAGGTCAAGACCCTTCTGCTGGAAGAGGTACGAAAGTATCAGACCCACTGCCACTCCTATGATTGAACCCGCGATACCAATTATCAGTGATTCCCCTATCATAGACAGATATATGTGTCCTTTCTCTTCGCCTATTGCCAGCCTTAATCCAACCTCGCCATACCGGCGTAATCCTCCAACAAGTCCCGCATTCCATAGCACGACAGAGAGCACCAGTATAAATACGAAGCTTATAATTCCTACTATATCCGACATCATGTCAATCAGGCTTCCCAGGTCGTTCTGATCGCGAAGTCTGATCATTACGGGGGCAAACTGATCATCCCCGCCAGGATGTCTGCTGTTGAATGATTTCATCAGTTCGGTGGCTTTCGCATCGTCGTAATAATCGACTGCTGTGAAGCCAAGTATCTCATTGCAGGCATCATCCATATCGAGGGCTTTCCTGGCATCTGAAATATTCATTATCACCGAGCCACGATCAAGAGCAGCAATGCCGTATCTGATAGTGCCTGTGACAATAAAATTAACTATTGTCATTTCACCGTACATAGTTGAACCGATGAAGGTGACTTTATCGTTTAAATGGATCCCCAGCTTCTTTGCGAAAGAATCGCTTACCAGTATTTCTCCCTCTCCCGAAGGCAGCTTACCCTCAACAAGGATCTTATTTAAATTGAGCCTTTCAGATTCACCCGATTTCGGGTCAAAGAAGTTGACAGCAAGACCTGCGAAAGGCCCCTGGCTCTTCGTCTCCCCGTTCTCATCCGGAATATCCAGCAGTCCTCCAAACTGTATCCTTTCGACCCAGGATACATCCGGATAATCTTTTCTCAGCTCATTCAGAAGTTCATTTGCCCCGGTGAGAGAAAGGTCGACCGGGATCTGATCCATGTTTTCCCGATAGGCTTTCGTGATTACTTTGACATGTCCTGTAGAAAGCTTGGCATTCAGGTTAATAGAATCTCCCAGCACTCCGGTTATCCAGGTGGTCAGCAGTACGGTCAGCATAACACCGATTGCTACAACTAACATCGGGAGCCTGCTCCTGTGACTATCTCTCAGCAATCCTTTAATAAGAAATTTTATCATTGTACTTTCCCCCTTAAGGCTTCAGTTGGTTTCATACCTGCAATCTTTCTGGAAGGTATATAGCTTACAATAGTTGTTGTTATCATAACTATTAAAGCCATCGTTAAAATGGTTCCAACACCATATGCCGGATAAATTTTTTCCGCAATTGTAAGTCCATATCCTTCAGTACCTTTAGGCATTGCAAACCCGTTTTTGGCGACAAGGTATAAAAGTGGTGTCCCCCAGATAGCTGCTGCAACGACTGAAAGTACCGAATGCATAGCTCCTTCGACCGTAAACAACCATACCACCTGCCAGCGGGTCATACCCATGGCAATATATGTACCTATTTCCTTTTCCCTTCTGAATATTGAAAGCACCTGGGTGTCAAATACTGCAAGCAGTGCCAGCGACAAGAGTATAAGATATATCACCAGTCCTCCGATGGACTTGGATTTTATAATCGTGTCTATCTCACTGAAAAGCACATCATGTCCTTTGTAAATCCAGCCCGGAACTGTTGGCGTTGATGTAATTCCCTGTTTAAGGATGATATAAGTCGCCTGGCCATCCATGCTGGTCATCTGCTGAAGTTTCTCAAGTGGTATCCATACCTGGTTGTTGTCAATACCCGGGACATTTGTATGGAATATTCCCGCTATCCTGATCTCTGCAGCATCGAATGTACCATTGACATCTCTCCATCTTAATGTAACCATATCGTTGATATTCAATTTTGTAGCCTCAGCCATCCTGGTTCCTATAAGTGCATTTATGACAGATGAGTCTCCCTTCATCATAGCTGTTGGGAGCTTAATTATATCCTGTGAAGGATCAATGCCTTTCAGAAGTATATTTCTCATTCTTCCATCCGGATATACAGACGCCTGAGTAACCAGGACTGGAGTAGCCTGATCATCTTCGCATTGTTGACTAATTTCGGTTGGAAGGATGCCATGTGCGTCAATGAGAGTCAGCGGATCATACGGATCGTACAGTTTATGCCAGTATTCACCACCACCAACCTCCCATTCTGTCATATCAGTCTTAGCCTGAATATTCCAGCCCTGGATAATGCCGGATTGAAATACTATCATTACAAACGCAAGCGAAAGAACAAAAACATTAAGCCATGTCCTCAGACCTGCACCTAAGAGGTTTTTTATTGCGAGTTTAAAAGCAAGCATATCAATATTTATTATCGTGTAATGGGTTCGTCGCGCGATACTTTGCCATCGATCAGTGTTATCTTGCGTCTCAGATAACTGATAACTTTGTCGTCGTGAGTGGCAAAGATAAAAGTTGTTTCAAGCTCTTTATTGAGCTTCTCCATCGTCTTCAATATATGATGCGAGTTATCAGCATCAAGGTTTGCCGTAGGTTCATCAGCCAGTACGATCTCAGGTCTTTTTACCATTGCCCTGGCTATTGCAACTCGCTGGCACTCACCACCAGAGAGCTGAGCAGGTCTTGATTTTATCTTATCAGTAAGCCCGACCCATTCAAGAGCTTCCAGAACAGCCTTTCGCCTTGCCTGGGCAGTCATACTGAGAAGCAGAAGCGGAAATTCAGCATTCTCAAAGACAGTATAAACAGGCAGAAGATTATATGTCTGGAAGATAAAACCGAGGTGTTTTCTTCGTACCAGTGCAGCCTGCCTCACAGAGAGCTTTGTGCTCCTGTTTCCCAGCAGTATCACATCTCCGTTGCTTGGATTGTCCAGCAATCCGATGATGTTAAGCAGAGTGGTTTTTCCTGACCCTGACGGGCCAACAACTCCTGAAAACTCGCCTTTTAAAAACGTGAGGTCTATGCTGTTCAATGCCGTGAATTCGCCCAGCCCCATCGGGAATTTCTTTGTGAGATTTGTTATTGAAATGATTTCCGAATTGTCCATAAGTTTGATAATTGAATAATAACTTAATAATTATACACCACCATCACCTGCCCCCCTGCACCTGAAAACATATTTGGACCTGAATTATAATTAAATATACTGAAATTTTCAGGATTCCAGAAGCCGATAAGATTTATAGCAATATTATCAAATGTAAAAGAGCAATTGGCAAAGCGATAGAATCCATTGTTTTTCCAGTCGTAAAACAGAATTGCGCTGATCCTGGTAATTATTGACAACGGGATACTTGCTGATATCCCTGTGAATGATAGTCCGGTTCCGTTAGTAAAGAGTCTCTCGGATGAATTATAAAACATATGTTCTGCATTAATATTCAATCCGTTGCCTATGCCAATAGTATAATCAGCGCCCAAAGTAATTGCTTTTGTAAAAGGTGGAGACTCATCTTGCTTCTGGTGTGTGACCGTTCCTTCAAACCAGAGTCCCACTCCAAGGTCAAGTTTAAAGTCAAGTCCGAACCGGTTTTCAGGGAATGTTCTGCTGCCGGTTACAGGTGGTTGCCAATCTTCAGGAAATTCAGCTTCACGATTGTGGTAACTGAAAGCAATCTCACCCTTAGGGATTGGCAACTGTACTCTTCCACCTATTTCAGGCCTGCCTGAGACTGACGGTAAGGTTTCCCATCCTTTTGTATCTTTATTGCCGTAAAGAACCCATAACCAGATATTTGCATTGTTCTTAAAGAAATACTTTCCCTGAAGACCATAAACCCCTTTCGTCAGTTTAAGCGGATCGCGCGGGTCGATCCTGTCAAACCACATTAGCGGCCTGAGCATTGAAGCAGATCCGAAATTTATTTTTTGCAGTCCGGCCCTTATCTCAAACCTGTCGCCTGAAAGGCGTAACCAGAAACGGTAGAAAGCTACCTTTGCATCAAATATATTGGCAGTGTCAGACAACATCGTATAATTCAAATAGGCGTCAGCTGAGAACTCGCCATCGAGGGAAAGCTTGTTTTTCATTGGAAGGTTCAGGGAGAGTTGAGGAATATATCTCAGTCCTGTTTGCAGGGCGAATCCATCTTTATAATTTGATGTTGCCCATCCTGCAGCCTCACCGCTCAGATCCGCTTTCTGCCCTTTGAGATCGATAAGCAGAAGAAGAGATGCTATTATCAGGATTATTTTTTTCAAACAGGCATTCATTTTTTCACCTATATAAAGAGTAGATTACTATAGAAAAGAATATTGTTAATAATTTTATTTTCTTACATGGATTTTTAATGACATTTAAACATGAATTAGTTAAAAAGTCTATTCTTTTTTCTCAGGACCTTCATAATAATGTTAAAAATACTAAAAAACGTTCCGTTTCAGACACTCTTCTTACAATTAGTTCCTGAACAGGTTTAGGGATTTCAGGGTATATTTAGTAATACAAAGGTTTTCTTTTAGATTACTGTGCATTATCAATCATCGACTGGGTGATGATAATAGTTTTTGTTGAAACTGCACATGCCCCGAAGTATCCTAACGCTCCGTTATCCAGGTTCGTATTGGGGTTCGCAGGTGTCGATCCGAAAACCGGATTTGCATAAAGTACATTTGCCAGTGTGCGGTAATACCAGTATGTCTGCTGGTCAAGAGAAACAATTTCAACAATGGCGATATCGCCTGCGGTCACATGTGCCACGCTGAGTTCTGTGTACTCTCCGTTAGTGTACTGGTCATCATATAGCCAATAACTTTCATCATTGATAGTATCGTTTATAATAACCTTTATCCTGTAAAAATTTTTCTCCTCAGGATCTCGGAAAAGACAATGTAATTCAATACGGTCTCTGTTACGCGGATCTCCGCCAAAATAAAAATGTGTTGACAAATCTTTTACTAATATCAGCGAATCTACAGGTACATTACTGTGGAGTGTTGAAGACCCGGTATACTCTTTATTTTCACTTTTTACTCTCAACGTATATGTCCTTCCGGGAATTCCATGAGTCTTTGATGTAAAATAAATACCCGGTTTTGTTTCTTTCAGCGTATCAGTTGTACCGGTATTATCGGTTATTATCACTTCCGCACCGGAAACAGCAGGGAAAATCGGCTGATAGAAATAACTGCCAGATTTACTGATAGTTACTTTATATGGACCATCTCTGTCATTTATCAGACCTTCAATGACTATCTGCGGCTCTGCTTCATTCAGATCAACATTTATTACCTTCTGGCAGCCTGAGATTATTATAGTAATAAAAACAGCGATAATACTCTGAAACAGACATAATATTTTTTTTGTCATTATTAATTTCATTTCTGATATACTTTTAAAATCTGAAGTTATATGTAATGGAAGGTACTATTCTGAAAAGCGACAGTTGGACAGCCTGCATTTTTGCAGGATTGTCCGGGTCGGGCTGAAAATTAATAGCATATGCATTTTCGCGTGCATATACGTTATAAATTGAAAAATTCCAGCTTCCTTCATTCCGCTTTCTTTTTTCCCTTTGCCATGTAAGTCCAAGATCTAGCCTGTGATAGTCAGGCATACGATAACCGTTTCGTTCTGTGTAGTACGGGACAATATTACCATCGACGATATAACTACCGCTGGGAAATGTCACTGCATTACCGCTATAATATATCCAGGTGGCGGATAATGTCAGATGAGGATTGATTTCATACATACCAACAATAGAAATGTTATGAGGTCTGTCCTGTTTTGCAAGGAACGGAGTGCCATTGTTTATATCTTTGAACTGCCTTCTGGTTCTGGAAAGAGTATAACTTATCCATCCGGTCAGTTTCCCATATTTTTTTCTCACAAGAAATTCGGCGCCATAACTCCATCCTTTACCGAATACCAGTTGTGATTCAACTTTATTATTTAGGATCAGATTGGCTCCATTCCTGTAGTCAATCTGATTTTGCATGTTTTTATAATAAACTTCCACTGAGGTCTCGAACTTGTTATTCAGAAAATTTCTGAAGTATCCCAGCGTATATTGATCTGCAATTTCAGGCAGGATATTTATATTACTTGGGATCCACAGATCAAAAGGTGTGGTAGAGGTAGTATTTGATAAAAGGTGGATATACTGACGGGTTCGTGCATAAGAAGCTTTAATTGAGCTTGAATCATTTATAATATAACTCAGAAGTAACCTTGGTTCCAATCCACCGTAAGTGTTGAAAATTTTTCCTTTAGGATAAGATACTGAGTCAACAATATCCGATACCTCATCATAAGTGTAAACTGTGCCAGGACCAATTGAGCTGAAAAGGGAAAAACGAAGGCCATAGGTTGCTTTAAGATGTTTGGTTATGGTTTGTTCATTTGAAAGGTAAATCGCATTCTCAAGTGCATACCTGTTATCCATGGATTTGACGCGCAAGAAGATTGTATTGTCTACTTTGCTGGGGACGAAAGTATGAAAAATGGTATTGAAGCCAAATTTAATTGTGTTATTTGAATTCAGGTAGTAATAAAAGTCCTCTTTCAGGTTCACATCCCGGATCTCTGATTTAACTCTCATGGTTTTGCTTTCCACGGCTACGTTAAAATTATAACTGTAGAGGCTGAAAATTAATGATGTATTTGAGAAGATCTTATCACTTAAATTATGGTTCCACCTGGTTGTTGTGGTGAAATTACCCCAGTTCAGTCCAAGATTTCCGCCGAGGTTGAAATTATCCCTGCCGAGATAACATGAAAAATATAGCTGGTCCTTTTTTGTAAGTCGATAGTTGGCTTTCATGTTAAGATCATAAAAATAGAGAGTCGAGTTTTTTGCTGTGGAATCAGCTCCCCGGCCGGGAAGCAGTATCAGAAAAACATCGGCATAAGTCCTTCGTGCTGTTATCATGAATGACCCCTTGTTCTTCACAATTGGACCTTCAACTGCAAGCCGTGAAGAGATAAGACCTATGCCGCCCGACACATGAAACTCTTTATT
>Ga0315542_1000314_pt1 | contig 29633 bp, 25 predicted proteins | sample SalMarSW160120MG_FD_202541 | JGI IMG/M metagenome (GOLD analysis project Ga0315542, IMG submission 202541) | Salt marsh sediment microbial communities from the Plum Island Ecosystem LTER, Massachusetts, United States - Salt Marsh Sediment SW1601-20 ...
GATCGGGATGTGAATGCCGCCCGGATGGTGTTATTAAGGGCATTCAAGGCGCTCGGACTGAGCGTTCAAGACCTAACGTGGGCGGTTGCGCCGTGCGTGTCTTGAGAAGCCGTCGTCTTTAGGCAACGGAGTAGTCACATAACGCTTTACGTCTGGCTTATAACCTGGTAAAGCGAGAAGGTACTGCTGTAAGCGTGTTTCTGACCGCTGACGGGGTCTTTTGCGCCAAAAAGGGACAGAAAACTCCGGATGGATTTTACAACATCGAGCGTATGGTCAAGGCCCTGGCAGCGCGCTGTAGGGTGGCAACCTGAGGCTCCTGCAGTGAAGCCCGCGGGATCGGGCTGGAAGACCTGGCTGAGGGGGAACTTGGCGCTGCAGGGGGATTGGACAGTAGAGGCGGATCAAGTGCTGGTATTTTAGGAAACAGTCATTCTATTTAACCCGGAAAGATGGCCAGCCAAAGGGCTGCTTTCGGGTTTCAACCTTATTGGTATGGAAAGGTGGGCAAACGTTATGTTGGTAAAACAATTTGTGGATGAAGGGTTAGGCAATTCTTCTTATCTCATCACATCAGAGGAGACCGGCCTGGCTGCTGTCCTGGATCCCCAGCGCGATGTCGATCGTTACCTGCAGGTACCCTGAGGTTCAAGACTATGAGTGAGCATCGAATTACTCTGGGGCTGCGGGAAAACTGGAGACAATTCGCCCTGTTAGCCGTTATCAACGCCTTTGTCGGCGCAATGATCGGCTTGGAACGTACAATCGTGCCTCTGATTGCTAAAGATAAATTTGCGATTGAATCTTCTCTGATTGTCCTTTCCTTCCTGATCAGCTTTGGGGTGACCAAGGCACTGACAAACCTGTTTGCCGGCCGCCTATCGGAACACCTGGGCAGGAAAAAGATCCTGGTTGCAGGATGGGTGGTTGGCCTGGGCGTTCCATTGCTCCTGATCTTTGCAAAAAGCTGGGGATGGGTGATTGTTGCCAATATTCTCTTAGGCATCAATCAAGGCCTGTGTTGGTCAACAACTGTGATCATGAAGGTTGATCTGGTAGGGCCGAAGTGGCGCGGGGTGGCAACCGGAGTCAATGAGTTTGCCGGTTACAGCGCTGTGGCATTATCCACCTTGATGACCGGTTTTCTGGCCACGACTATGGCCCGTATCCGGTCCCTTTTTATCCGGGGGTTGTTTTTGCATTAATCGGCCTGACGCTTTCACTGTTTTTTGTGCGCGAGACGAAGGAATACGCTTCTTTTGAAGCGCAGATTTCTTCACAGCACTCGGCAAATGATTCATCTCAACCCACAGCCGACCAACCAACTTTTCTGCAGGTCTTCATCTTAACCAGTTGGAAGAACCAGTCTTTATTTGCCGCCAGCCAGGCAGGGTTAGTCAAGAACCTTAACGATGGCGTGGTGTGGGGGTTGATGCCAATTTTCCTGACCGGAAAAGGCTTGCCGATCGACCAAATCGGGATCGTTGCCGCACTTTATCCCGGCATTTTGGGGGTAAGCCAGCTTTTCACCGGCCCATTGAGCGATCGTTTAGGACGAAAATGGATGATTGCCGTAGGGATGTGGTTTCAGGCAATCGGTATTAGCCTTTTTATTGGGTTGCAAAGCTTTTATGGTTACCTGGGGGCGGCAATCGTGTTGGGATTAGGCGCAGGACTGGTGTATCCAACGCTCTTAGCGGCTGTGTCGGATGTGGCCCGCCCTGACTGGCGCGCCTCGGCTCTGGGGGTCTATCGCCTGTGGCGTGATGGGGGATATGCTGTCGGTGGACTTCTTTCCGGCATCCTGGCCGATCTATTTGGCATTCCGCTGGCTATCCTCGCTGTTGCTGCTTTGACATTCCTCTCGGGGTTAATCGTCTCGACCGTCATGTATGAGACGCTTCCGCGAAAACAGGTCCAAAACTCGCCATCTACTGACACGGTCTAATTGTTATCTTAGCTGGCACTTATCAGATACTTATTTCGAGCGAAAGAATGCCGCATCTTCCACATCTCATAAATCCGAACTTGTGGAATTCCCGGCACGCGCCTCCCGTTCATCTTCGCGAAGACCTCTCTGCCTGATGAGAAATCGAGTAAGGTGATGAACGACCAATCCAACCACAAAACCCAAGGCCATGTTGCTTAATAATGAGACAGTGATCGTCGCGCCCAAAGGCAATATTTCTTCGTTCAGACGAATGTTTTTGGCGAATTTGGTCAGTTCTATCCCCACCAGCAACATCATTGCCCCAATGATGGCTGATGGAAAGACGGCAAACAAGCCGGCAACTGAAGCGGCAAAGAATAAACCCAACGAAATCTCGATTGTCCCCTCAATGATGTTTGTCCCACCCGTGCGCGCGCCAAAGTAGTACTGTCCTGCCAGGCCGCCGGCTCCATGACACATTGGCATGCCACCTAAGAAAGGCACAACCAGGTTCATGAGTCCCTGATTGAGAGAAAGCTGCCGCTCGCTCACAGGTCTTTCAGGCCAGTATGTCTTGATTAAGGCAGCGGTGGCAATGGTGGCATTGGTCACGGTTAATGGGATTTGTGCGAAACCTGCAAGCAATAATGTCTGCCAGGCTTCCGCCAGGTTAATCTTTGTGATAGATGGCAATGTCAAAGAAGGGGGACTAAACTGATGGAGGCTTCCATTTACAAAGCTGATACCTATGCCAAGCATGATGAGCACGATGGCAGCAGGTGCATAGCGGTTCTGCCTAAGAAACAGCACAACTCCGATAGACACGATGCCCAGCATCCACCAGGTGGAGAGCAGTTTGAATGCTTCAATCGCGAGCAGGATTCCCAGTGTGACCTGGATACCCCAGATGACGGACTTGGGCGTAATCTTTGCGATCCAACCGATCAGGTTCGTCGCGGCAAGGAACAGCCAAACTACTCCCATTGCGAATCCAGATGCATAGATCATGGAAGGTGACCAATGTTGAGCAATTGCCATCACTGCCAGCACCTTCATCGGTTCTATAGGCATCGGCAGGCGATACACAAGGCCGGTGACAATGTTTGCCAGTCCCATCATCACTAAAAATCCTGCTGGATCGAGACCATTGACCACAATATACCCAATAGCCAATGGAAGGAGCGTTCCAAAATCCCCCATGGACCCGGCAAGTTCCCTCAAGTTGAACTCAAAAGACCTGAATCGCATAATACATTATCCGGAAAAGCAATGACAGTTGAAAACCGAGCTTGCATTGGGAAGACAAGGCTGCTGAGTTACGCATCCAGCAACAGATGTCATCATGATAGTAATTCTACTTCGTTTTACTCCGCAGCAGGCAACTCACAGATCCCGGTATGCTTTGTAGAACGCCAGTAAACCAATATTCAATTCAGGGCGCAACTGGAATTTCACGAGCGACAATTTATTAATAAAAGTATTACACGATTCAATCAATTTTGTGCTACACTACATTGCTTGTTAAACAGAAGTTCTGAAAAAAGTTTACCCTTTGATTTGGAACTCATGCATAACCCGGCAAATATTCTAAGAAAGGAGTTCCAAATCATGTCTAAAGAACTAGGTACGGTTAAATGGTTCAACGGCTCAAAAGGCTATGGCTTTATCCAGCGGGATGCTGGAGGTGATGTTTTCGTTCACTACAACGCGATCATCAGCGATGGCTTCAAGAACCTTGATGAAGGCCAACGAGTAGAATTCACTGTTGTGCAAGGACAAAAGGGCCCTCAGGCTCAAGACGTTGTATCTCTCTAAAACGACGGACTGAAGTAAACTAAGACAGGACAGTCGAGACCGGTTGTCCTGTCTTTATTTTTTAATCTCCTTCCAGGCCATTGATCTCTTCGGACCGGAAATACTCCTTTTTTTCTTTATTGGCTTTGCAGCTTTCCCTCTATGGTGAGGACAGCCTCGTGAGTACGCTCTTTGGCGTTGATCGTCACATGATCTCCTTCGAAGTGTATCTCCAGGGCATAAGCATCGTGGTTGGCAATTGCATCATATTCGAAGCGAAAGGTTTGCGAATCGATCCAACTGCCACGTAAGCCCATCAGAAGATTGTGCTCACCAATCGGGTACATCCTGTAAACCCCGTCCAGAGGAATGTGCAGATCCAGATCGGGTTGGTTGTAGAAAGTTGCAAACAACTGTACCTCGGCCGAGTCATCGAAATCCCAACGCATGGTCTTGAGATCCAGTGAACTGAACTCAAAGGCATAGGTCTTGCCCGAGATAGCGTACGCTGTCTCAGGTAAAGGGGCAACTGCTTGAGGTGTGGGCGGTTGAAGTATCGTTGCCAACGCGTTGCCCAGTTGTTCCACGCCCGTGGGATTCGACGAAAGTGATCCTGAAGTATCCACCATCGCTGGAACGAGCATGGGCACAATATCATTCCACTCAAAGCCGCCCCCTGTGGTTACCACGATCAAATCCAGTTCAGGAAGAACGCGGATATATTGCCCCCCGCGTCCTTCTGCAGCGAATTCTATAAATTGTGTTGGTGGAGGTACCCACCATCCATAACCATAATTATCGCCTCTACCCGTTTTTTTCTGAAATTTGGTCGCTTCCTTAACCCAATCGCTGGAAACGACTTGCTTATCCTCCCACTGACCCTGATGGAGCATGAGATAGCCTATCTTTGCCACATCGTTTGGGCTGAGATATAAACCTGCCCAACCATCACTATAACCTTGTGGGTCAGACTCCCAAATAAAATCAGTGATCCCAAGTGGCTCAAACAGGTTGAGACGGGCAAAATCTGAGGTGGCCATCCCTGTGGCTTCCTGCAAGATGGCAGAGAGAACATGCATGCCAGGACTGCAATATTCGAAATAAGTTCCGGGAATATGTTTCGCTTTGAGATCAAGTGTGAACTGAACCCAATCAGGAGCGGCTCCCATATCTGAAAGGGTTTGCTCATCATTGGCGGAGGTGCAGTCCAGCCCCGAGGTCATAGAAGTCAACTGCCTTATGCTAATTTGATTCTTCAAAAAGCCGCGATTCGCGATCGCACGATCCGGAAAAAACGAAACCATCTTATCATCCAGGCGCAATTTGCCCTGATCTGCAGCAATGCCAATCAAGGTAGTTATCACACTCTTTGTTACTGAGGCCAACTCATGGACAGTCTCACCGCTGTAGGGATATAAATATGCGTCGAGGATCACTTTATCATTATGGATGATCATCAAGCTATGAATGTTTATTTGATTATCCCGCATAGCCAACAATCCTTCGGCTAACCGAGCGGAATCAAAGCCCTGTTCCTCAGGAGTACTTGTTTGCCAGCCTTGCGTCGGCCAATAAGAGGGCTGAGGGGGGAATATTGGAGATTTGCTGGCTGAACAGGAAGGAATGAGCAACACTGCGATCATCAGAGCGAAAAAGAATGCTTTACGCATGATCCACTCTCATTTCGTTTGACGTTGTATCTTCAGTAGATTTATCGATCTACAATCATGATACAACCCACGAACATTGAAGTCCCCCCACCAGGGGAGAGTCTTACCCTGGTCAAATGGACAGGTTATCGACGTTAAGGTCTTTTCAATCTATGGCTAAACCCGCGTCAAACGAATCAGCGTTTCCAATTCTCCGTTCTAATTAAAGATGACCGCACCTCTATGGAACCACGATGATGGTCCCAGCCATATCCACATAGAACAAGCAGTGATAAGGATAATTACCGGCAGCAGTAAATTGGAATTGGTATTTCTGGCCGGGAGCAAGCGTCCCGCTATCCCATGCCCCTGTAGTACTCGTGGCGGTATGGTTTACCTGGCCCGTATTTTCCCATTCGACAATCTCACCCACATGGATGGTGAGTTCAGTAGGCTGATATGCATAATCAACGATGTTCACTTTAACAGGTGGTACCGCAGTAGTAGGATTGGGAAAAGGAGTCTGGGTATCGTTCTGAGTTGGTGTAGCAGTCGGGGTTGGTGTAGCAGTCTCCGTAGGTGTGGGAGTTTGCTCGGTTGCTGTGCCTGTCACAACAGGGGTGCTTGTGCCCGTCTCTGTAGCAGGAAAGGCATTCCAAATGATTGGCAGAAACAGGGCCGGGGATGGCACTGGCTCGGTGGGAGTGGGCGTGCCGGCTGAGTTATACTCGTAGGCACCTATATCACAGACACCATTACGGGCATAACCCCGCTGATCTGTATCCAGCAGCGCGCCATTTTGGTCGCTGCATCCGGCCGGATTAGCAGCATTGATCGCCGGGCTGTTTGCTAGCAAGGCATGTGTAAAGGTTGGTCCACCGTTATTCTGCAACAGCCCAAGCATCGCATCCTGGTTTGTGATGTTGCCGCTGTTATCACCGATGATTGTGCAGTCGGTTGTGACCTGGATCAGGTTATAGCCAACAGATGTCAAAGTGCCTGCGCAGTCGGGCCGCATGCCTCCCAACATGCTTTGATCCAGATTGTTGGCGAGGACCGTGTTTTGGAAAGTTAGCACGCCTGATCCCATGACAGCGATTCCGCCACCATCACCGACATTGTTTTGGTCACTGTCTGCCCTGTTGTTGGTGATTGTGACGTTGTACAAGTAGGCCTTACCGTAATTGGCGATACCGCCTCCATCGATATAGCTGTTATTCCCGCTGATCGTGCTGTTCGTGACCGTCAAAGTGCCGCCATTGGAGATCCCTCCGCCATTTCCAAGCTCGTTGATATTCGCGTCGATCGTGCTGTCCTGGATGGTTGTTGTGACGCCCACAGGGAGATCCAGCCCGGGCCCCATGTTCGATTCTATATGGCTGTTTAGTATCGTTAGCTTTGAGTCATTTGCTGCATAGATCCCGCTGTGAGCTGCGGCATTCATCACCCGGCTGTTGATTAAGGTTAAATGCCCATCATATAACAAGACATCACCACCCGCACCTATCCCCGGGTCGCCACCACTGATCGTGAGATCGGAAAATTGCACTGAAGCATTCCCGGTGATATGGAAGACACGATCGAGCCCGTTACCATCGATGACCGTATTGGAAACACCCGCTCCTTTTAAAGTCATGCTCGTGAAAATATCATAATCGCCAGTTAAGTTCCCCTCTTCCCCAGAGCCGCTGAGAGCGGTGGAAATAATACCATCTGGCAGGTAGACGGTATCTGTGCCGCTGCCGGCTGGGCAGCCATCGGTAGCGGTATCCATATTGGCGGCGGTGATTGCCTCGCGCAGTGAACAATCACCATCATTGTTGAGCTCATCTTCAGTGGTGTTGACTGTGATTGTCGCCGCTTGCGCAGTTCGCACAGCGACAGACGAAAATCCCAGGTAAACTACCAGAGTGATCAGAGCCGAAATGAGCATTACTTTAATGGTCCAATCTCGTTTCATCATGGGTAACCTCTCAAAAATACTCAGATTAAGCAGCGACCGTACGATCGATAAAGCTTCCAGCGAATTGGACATATTTATAAACGTCCAAAAAATTAGTTGCCACGCCCAGCGATGCCCGTAATGCGCCGGTTGTTTTCCCGTCGATCACCCGTAAAAACTGTCCGTAAGTCAGGTGATCCTTGTCCCGAAAACAGACTTCCAGGTCTTCTTGGGTAAAGCCGAGTGCGCTCTCACGCGCGCCGGGGTTGCAATGGCAACCAGCCCGCAACGAAATACGCTGCTCGTTTGCCAGCTTTTCCAGGGCATAACAGTCAAACATTTGACCATTGGGATCGAAGAAATTAACCTGGATCGTACCCCCACGCATACGCGTGTTAGGAGGACCATACAGCCGGATCAGCGGTCTCCCATTGCTATGGCGCAGCGCCAAAAGCCGGTCGATCAGCCAGCCCGTCAAACACATGACGCGCGTATGGATCAGATCAATCCCAATCGCTTCAATCCATTTAAGGCCAATTTCGACCGCAGGGATGCTCAAATAGTTGACCGTGCCATCCTCAAAACCGGCTGGACCGGGGGTCAGGTAATGATTAAATGCCACTACAGAAGAAAAGGTGATAGTGCCTCCCGAATACCAGGGACGCCGCAGTTTCTGAGCGGCGGTTTTTTTGACAATTAGACATCCTATACCGGTTGGATAGCCGATGATTTTGTAGAATGAAATCACAACGAAATCCGGGTGCCAGCGACTGAGGTCGAGGCGGTTGGTTGGAGTGAAGGAGGCCGCATCTAGCAGCACATCCCAACTGTTGGCTTGCGCCAGCTCGATCCATTCCAATGGGTGCTGCACGCCAGTGAAATTGGATTGGGCCGGGTAAGCAAACAGGTTGTGCTTATCGGGGTGAGCCGTTTTCAAGGCTTGTGTCAATTGTGATTCGTCTGCACGCAGATCGGGAAAAATAAGAGGAATGTAAGTCACCGTTGCCCCTTTGGATCGGGCGAACTCACGGATGCCATTCATTGAGTTGTGGTTATCGAAAGTTAATAAATAATTGTCCCCGGGCCCAAAAGGATATGATTCACCGATCAGCTTGAGCGCGCCGGTAGAATTTTGGGTGAAGATCACCATATATTCATCAGGGGAAGCGTTGAAGTATTCAAGCACGTAATCGCGAGCCTGCTCGACCAGTTGAGTCATCGCCAACGATGTCAGGTTCTTGGAATGAGGATTGCCGAAGATTCCCTCGTTTAGCAATGCCATGTGATCGCGCAATTGCGATTCGGCATACAGGCTGCCGCCTGTGTAATCCAGGTACACATGTCCCTGCCGATCCAGCCGGGTGTATTCGTTGGCGCGCAGTTCATCCAGCTTCCAGGTTGAATCATACGATGGGTAGGCCTGCAGGAAGGCTTCGAAGGCTGCATCCTGGTCATCCAAAACGGTATATTGATGAGATTGAGACAGTGTATGCGAAAACATGATTTCTTACTCCTTCAGGAAAGTCTGATTTCTCATCCCTTTTCCCTAAACTTAATATAAATATGGATCGAGCAGGCGCACTTCTGTGATTCGGTCCACAGGCAAATTGTTGCGCAACGCTGCCCGGCGGACAGCTTCCGGTGTAGGGGCATCATAGAGACAATATGATTTCTTCCCGTCTGTGGAAACAAAGGAATGAATCCAAACCACGCCCAGCAAGACGTTATTCTCGTTGAAAAGAAGCCGATCTCGCTCTGAATCATTCGAATTGGGAAGGTTACATTCTTCTTGAAAGGTACGCTCAACGAGATAGCGCGGCATCAATTAGGCTCCTTTCGCATTCTGTTTCCGACAAACATGATACGATAGATCCTAATAATGCGCATGGGGAAAGATTCCCTATATTTTTAGGGTAAATCCCTATTTTTTCTGGAAGTTGGGGTGGTTTTGAGCCTTGGCCGCGGCTTGCTCGCGGGAATGCACACCTAGCCTGCTCAAGATCGCAGAAACATGGTGGTCTACAGTCTTCGGTGAGATATGCAACCTGGCTGCAATCTCAGCGTTACTGAGATCTGAAATCAGCAAATTGAGAATATCATACTGGCGGTTTGTGAGCCCAAACGGGTTCTTGCGCGTAGATGGGTGCGGCCGGCGTGAGATGCCAACTGCGCCTGCAGCCCGCAGCTTTTTCCGCAGCAGGTCAGCGTCGGGCCGCGCGCCAAGCTGTTCGAAGATATGCAGACCAGCGATCTGGGCCTGGGTATCTCCATCTGCCATGGCGCGTGCCTGCTCGTAAGGGCAAGCCAGACGTGCCCATTCATCAGCCGCTGCTTGCCAGTCTCCGGCGATTTGTAACACATAGGGTTTGGCCATCCAGGGTTGAATTTCAACCATCTCACCGCTCTTCCAGCGCCAAAAGGCCAGTTCCCCAGCGAACCAGGGATGTTTCTTGCTGATGGCCAGATCATACACAACCCGAGCTTCTTCTAAAGTACGTTGTCGATCTCCGGCCAGCCAGTTTGCCTCTGACCGGGCAGCACAGACGAGCCCAAGATGTTGGAGGGTGGCTGTATTTGTCGCCAGTTGCAAAGCATCTTTCAGCGCGTCAGCCGCGCCAGGATCTCCCCGCCGGGCTCGCAAACGTCCCAGGGCGACCAACATCGGAACTCTTCGGATGGTAGATCCGATCGGGCTTTCCAAGAGTTGAGTGGTTATTTCTGCAGCTTGGTTCCAGCGGCCGAGGTGGATCAAAGTCAGAGCCTGCCAGGCCTTCATAAAGCGCACAAAGATATCCAGGCCGCGGTCGGCCACATAATCGATCCCCTCTGAAAGGTAACGCTCGGCCGATGTAAACTGGTACAGCTCTCCACAAGAAGCGCCGAGATATGCATATAAGTTGGCGATGTGAACCGCGTTACCGATTTCGTGTTCCAACACAAGGCGCGCCTCCAGATATTTGCGACCTTTTTCATAATCCAGGAACAGCCAGGCCGATCCGACGATGATATGGGCCATGGCCAGTACAAACAAATCTTGAAATTTCTCCGCATGAGCGATAGCCTTCTCCCCCCAGTAAATAGCTTCAGGATAATCGCCATTAGCCAGGCACAGCGTGGCTTGAGCCCGGTAGGCCATCGCCAATTCAACGCTGGGTGGGAGTGTCTCTAGCAGACTAATCGCTGCCTGGCTCGTCTGTTCCGCCTCGTTGTTGCTGCCATTGTTGCGCAGCATGATGGTCAAAATGGCCATGACTTCACCCTGCATCAAAGGATCTTCAAGCTTGCGACATACTTCCAGGGCCATTCGTAAGGCCCTGATCGCTTCATCAGGCTGATCAGTTAAATTGCGCTGCCTCGAGTAGGCCATCAGATGCAAGGCGTATTCGTTCAGTGACAGATGATCCGCATAGCGAAGCACCAGTGCATACAGTACGCTGGCCTCGTGATGAGCACCGGCGGCAGCGGATTGGCGCGCAGCCGCGGGAGCGAACTCGATTACAGATTCATGATCACCACTGGCCTCTGCGTGGTGCGCCAATCTGGCGAGGTCGCTTTGACCGCCTGGGGATGACTTGAGTGCAGCCAACACTGATCGATGCAAATTCTGACGACGTAGGGGGGAGATTGCTTCAAGGATCGTCTCGCGTGCCAGTTCATGCCTGAACGCCAGTTCGTCACCTTGACCTATCAGCACACCTACCGCTATGCACTCATCGATCGCAGGCCCTTCCGCGCCAGTCACTGCCACCAGCAGCCATGGCTCTACTCGCGGCCCGATCACAGCGGCAGCTTCTAAAACACCATAACCGGATGAAGACAGTCTCGCCACCCGGGCGAGGACGGCATCGCGGACCGTTCCAGGAACCTCACTCTCCGGGTTGGCCAGCACTTCAGTGATGTAAAATGGGTTGCCACCGGTGTGCTGGTGGAGCTTCTCCGCATCCATTGTGCGATTACCAACGAGTGAGCGCACCGCATCAATCGAGAGCGGCTTGAGCGCCATGCGGCGGGCAGAAGGGATAGTCGCCAAATCCCCCAACACGATTCTCAGCCTGTGGTGTGGACCAAGCTCGTCGTCGCGATAGGATATCACCAGCAAAACCGAAGTCTGGGTGATTCGCCGGCTAACGAAACGTAACAGGTCTAGGGTGGCGTCATCTGCCCAATGCACATCCTCGAAGACAACGATTGCAGGCACGCGCTGCAGCTCTTCTAGAAAGACCGAAAAGATCATTGTGCTTGAAGCGCCAGAATTGAGCAGCCCTGCTAATGCCCCACCTATTTTAGGCGCCATGTCGTATAGCGGGCCAAGTGGTCGAGGCGTGAAGAGGGCGTCGCATGCACCCCATAACACGCGCACCAGTTTACGATGCTGGTAGGTAAATTCTTCAATGAGCGACGATTTCCCGATTCCAGCCTCGCCGCTAACCAGAATCAGGCGACCCGTCCCATGGTCGGCTACCGCCAAATGGGCGTTTAGCTCAGCCAGATACGAATCGCGTTCCAAGAGGTCCATTTTTTAACTCAAAAAATTGGCAATAGAACCATCGATCCTGTAATATCACCGGTCCACCGATTTTATATTCAACTATATAGATAAGCTTTATTATAATTATTTTTCTTAAAAGTAGGGAGGCACCGAAATTAGCAAGGATATGTATCACTTTTTGATGTGATAATTGTAATATATCAATTGATACAATTGCATGGGCATGCTACAATCGAAAGGGTGCGTTCCCGTTTCAAGGACCATAACATGCTACCAGAAACTGGGAAGGTTACCATTTCCTACCTGGGCAATGCATATCCTGTAGACCTGTTGAAGCGTCCAAAATGTGGTCTGGTGATGATCCCAGAAACACCCGCTATGGGAAAGATGTAAGAGTTTGAAAAAGCATTGGAGGATAAATAAGGGACAATGAGCGGTGGATGTACAAGACTATACGAACAAGAATCATTACGCAAAGTGACAGGGGATACCATCGGGCCTGGCGGGGCGAATCTGACTGAGCGCGCTATAGCCTCTTGCTATTTATCCAGGGGAGCTAAAATCCTGGATGTAGGCTGCGGGACAGGGACTTCGGTGCAGGCGTTTAGGGAGAAGAATGGGTTCCGGGTTGTAGGGGTTGATGCATCGGAATTGATGCTGCAGGTCGGATTACAACGCTGCCCCGATCTGCCGCTGGTGCGGGGAAAAAGCCTTCACCTGCCCTTTGTAGATGACCAAATGGAAGCCATCTTTGTAGAGTGCAGCTTATCACTGATGTCTGATATCGACAGTGTTCTGCAAGAATTCTACCGAGTTTTGCGCCCAGCAGGATACTTGATCGCCAGTGATCTGTACCCACGTGAGCCGCAAGCAATCGATTTACTACGCAGCCTGACAGCAGAATGCTGCCTGAAACGTGCCAAATCCAGGCCAGAATTGTATGCGATCTTGCAGCAGCAGGGTTTTGAGATCATGGTTTGGGAAGATCATTCTGAGGATTTAAGATATTTGATCACCCAGCTCATTCAAGCAAATGGCTCCATGCAAGGATTTTGGTGCAACTCGGGATCTGGCGAAAATGACCTCTTCGAAATGCAATATGCCCTGGCGCGTGCGAAACCAGGTTACTATCTACTGGTTGCCAGGAAAATTGACACCGCCTGATAGGTGATGAACGAGCTTACGAAGTATTAGAGAGTAGAGAAAACCATGGATGATCTTGAGCGCATGCTAAATTTGAAACAGCAAGGATTTTTCTGCAGCCAGATTATGCTCATCATGGGGTTGGAATTACAAGGTAAAACCAATCCAGATCTGGTGCGCAGCATGAATGGCCTCGCAGGCGGATTAGGATTTAGCGGTGAAATCTGCGGAGCATTGACAGGTGGAGCCTGCCTGTTAGGACTCTTTGCCGGTAAAGGCGTGCTGACAGAGCCCCAAGACCTGCAGATCGATTTCATGGTCCAGGATCTAGTCATATGGTTCTCTGCGGAATACACTTCGCGTTATGGTGGCATTCGCTGTGCGGAGATTTTGAATGGTAATTTCCGGGCCCAAACCTCTCGCTGCCCACTCCTGGTTTTGGAGACCTTCCAAAAGGTGAAAGAACTGCTGTTAGAGAACGGTTATGATCTGTCCGGGACCGAACCATGATGGGCGTTGAAGATGTAGCAGTTGAAACTCGAATTCATTCACCGGTTGAGTTTGACCTGGGAAGTCGCCAACCGGAAGAAATCGCCTTAGCGATAATAGCTGAAATCATTGCTGAACGCCATGCTGCCTTACCAAAATCGGGGGTGACTTATGAGGAGTTATGCTCGATTTAAAAACTGCTTTAGGACTAAAGTCGAACTCATGCATCGCGTTTGTGGGGGCTGGTGGAAAAACAACCGCTCTTTTCCAACTTGCACGTGAATACCGTTCGCCTGTTCTGATGGCGAATACAGCTCACATGGAGTTCTGGCAATTGGCTCTGGCTGACAGTCATTTTTATCAGCCGGATCTCCAGGCCTATCAGCAAATGCATCCTTTCCAGGGTGTGACCTTGATAACTGGGACACGCAACTCTCGTTCTGTATTTGGCTTGAGCCCCGATAATATCCGCAATGTATGGGCTTTAGCTCAAGAAAATCGGATGCCCTTATTAATTGAAGCAGATGGATCAAGACGTCACCCAATCAAAGCCCCGGCAGATCATGAGCCCCCAATTCCGGATTTCGTCGATACTGTTGTGGTCACGGTCGGCTTATCAGCTCTGGGCCATCCGATCTCGACCGAATGGGTCCACCGTCCGGAAATCTTTTCAGACTTATCGCAGCAACCTCAAGGCAGCTTGATATCAACAGAATTGATTCGGCGAGTGCTTAGCCATTCTAACGGAGGCTTGAAAAATATACCCCCAGGTGCGCGTCGCATCGTTCTGTTGAATCAAGCAGATACTCAAGAACTGCGTGTGCAAGCCAGCCACCTTGCCTCGGCCCTTTTTCCTACCTACCAAGCCGTTCTCGTAACCGCATTAAAAAACGAAAATCGGATCGAAAATGCTTCCGATCCTGTCGAAGAAGTTCAGCCCAAAATTTACTCGTTTTATGAACCGGCTGGTGGAATTATTTTGGCTGCCGGAGCATCCACGCGTATGGTATAGCTCCATTGATCGCCGGAAAACAGGCTAATCCGGTACTTTTTGATCGCGCAGTATTCCCTGCCTTGCGCAATATAAACGGCGATGCCAGTGGAAGACAGAGATTTTCGGGCTACCCAATCCAATTGATCAACTGGGATGACCCCCTGCTCCTGTTGGATATTGACACGCCAAAAGACTACCAGAAATTGTACAGTAATTTTGAACCGGGTGGGTGACAGAAGCGGCGGTTTTATTCAACCCATTCAACATGCCCGCATTCGTCTATATCATAGCCCCCCAATTCATAGATCGCTTTTTGGGCGGCTGGGGTTGTCAACCATCGATATAAGCTTTGCATGGAGGGTTTTTCCCACACCTTCACGGGTATAACCAGTTCATAGCGTTCAGTGTTCAATGGAATAAAATCAAGACCAAATACCAGCGCGGCCGTTTGAACCCCCAATCCAACATTCACCTGCCCTTTTGCAATTGCACTGGCCACCTCCGAGTGAGTCATTTCCTCATCCTGGTAACCAGCAATATTTTCACAGTTCACACCTGAATATTTAAGCTGGGCGTCCAACCAGACGCGTGTCCCTGAACCTGGCTGCCGATTAATGAACCTGACTCCCGAACGGGTCAGGTCCTGGAGTCCAGAGATTTTTATAGGATTGCCCGGTGGAACAATCAGCCCTACCCGGCGTAAGGCCAGCGTCAGGACAACCATTCTTTGGCCGGGAAACAAACGTCGCACAAAAGGAATGTTGTAGGTATTGCTTTCTTCATCCCATAAATGGCAACCCGCGATGTCCGCTTCTTTCTTTGCCAGGGCAATCAAGCCCCCCAAACTACCGGAAAATTTGAGCTGCAGGATAAGCCCAGGCCGAATATCTTCCGCTCGGGCTGCGATCAAGGTGATCGCCGGATCGTGACTGCCCACAAAACGCAAGGTATTGGTAGGGCTGTCGTCAGGTGTATTACTGAAAGCACGCCAGCGATCCAGCGCCATGCGAGTGGCTTGCTCAACCTCATCTGGGGAATAGCCAGCATTCATGATTTCCAATAAATTAGCCTCGATTTGATTGTAAAGCATGGCCCGGCGAAGGGCCAATTTATCCTGATCTGCTAATTTCTGAGTAACTTTTGTGCCCTGGCCTACCCGGCTGGTCACTAATCCCTGGTGTGCTAATTCATGGTAGGCGCGCAGAACTGTCGCGTTCGCACAGCCCCATTTCTCTGTCATCTGGCGAACAGGCGGAAGTCGATCGCCGGGTTTGAGCACACCGGAAAGTATATCTTGCCGGATAGCTCTGATAATCTCCTGATAAAGATAAAGATCATCCATACATTGAGTATATTTTCATCTCAGCAATTTTGCAAGCATTCCAGAGGATGGACAATTTGCCTCAAACTAAACGTATCAGCACCAGGGTGGCGAGGCTCAAATAAATCAAATATCCCAGTGTATCGGTCAGGGTCGTTACCAGGACTGGTGAAGCCAGGGCGGGGTCAATTTTCAAGGTATCAATCCCCAATGGAACGAGCACTCCCGCGAAGCCGGCACAGATTAAGTTCAGCAAAGTTGCCGCGCCGACTACTGCACCCAACATCGGTGTTTTCTTCCACACCAGGGCGATGAATGCTACTAATATACCAACGACGATGCCATTCGCCAGGCCAATCAGCGCTTCACGCAGCAGGGCCTGCGGTCCGTTGCGCGCTTGTATTTCCCCCAGCGCCAAACCTCGCACAATAACGGTCAGTGTTTGAGTGCCGGCACTGCCGCTCACACCAGCCACAATGGGAAAGAAGGCTGCCAGCACCGCAGCCTGAGCGATGGTATTCTGGAACAGGCTGAGCACGGTAGCCGATGCCATGGCCGTACCTAAATTGAGCACCAGCCAGGGCATTCGGCTGCGCAAAGCCGAAATAAGAGTCACACCGGATACCCGATCTTGGGGAAGACCACCCAGGCGGAAGATATCCTCAGTGGCCTCTTCTTCAAGCACATCTACAAAGTCATCGTGGGTGATCACACCTAGCAGATGGCCCTCATCATCCACGACTGGCAAAGAGAGCAGATCGTAGCGAGCCATCAGGCGTGCCGCATCTTCCTTGTCTGCGGAGGCGCGCGTGTGAATCACCTCCATGTCCATCAAATCCGCAATTCGTGTCGCTGGGGGAGCCAGGACGAGCTGAGGCAACGATACCGCCCCAACCAAATGCATGTCATTATCAACAACGTAGAGATAATAAACGGTCTCCGAATCGGGAGCCACCCTTCGCAAATGGAGAATCGCTTCTGCGGCGCTGAGATCCTTGTGCAGCAAGACGTCGATTGACGTCATCAAGCCGCCCGCGCTATCGTCATGGTATTCCAGGAGAGGGCGGATTTCTTCAGCACCTGCGATCGTCGATAGAGCTGTAGCTACCCGGTCCGCGGCGATATCGCCCAACAGGTCGGCGGCTTCATCAGGTTCCATTTTGGACAGGATGCGCGCCAGTTCCTCCGGATCCAGGCGTGCAGCCACCTCAGCCGCATCCTCATCCACCAACTCTTCGAGAATGTCAGCCGAATCTTCGGGATTCAGGCGCGGCAGAAGCAGATCCTGAGCTTCGGGAGACAGTTCTTCGAATACATCAGCCTGATCTGGAGGACGCAAAGCTTCTACCAGGGCCACAGCCTGGTTCCAATCTTCTTTGGTCAATGCGTCCCGGATCTGCTCCAGGGCCATGTCAATGTTCAATGGGTTTATCATCACCACACCTCCGATAAATCAAAATGCACAGCTCACAGGTACTACAATGCAAGCTTTGGGCGCGAACAGCCGTGCAGGCAGAAACGCTCTGGACGGGTGCAACAGCGAATCCTGTGAGGTATCTATGATCAAGGGATGGATAGATGCAGGTTTTTAGACGCCTCGATACCACCCCGGCGACAAGTTTGTGGTGAAAAACACTGCGATCAAGTGATGGATTGCGGAGAGCCTGATTTTTCAGCCGTGTAACGATCTGTTGCTCATCGACAACAGGCAGGGAGATGAGCATGAGTCTGGCTTTTCTGGCTGGATCGGATTGTTCTTCAGCCGTAGCCTACGATGGCCGGGTCTACATCCCGCACTATCGTCCGCGTTCATGCGATCACCTCCTTCCCGCGCCTGGGCCGTTGGAATTTGGCCAGCAAAACCCGGCCTTGGCCCAGGTGAAATAAAAACACCTCCCATCAGCACAAACAGGAGGCATTAATACCCCACAGCCCTAAAGGGCAATCGGGCAGCCTCAACTGGTTGAGCTTTGGCACTGCGTGGCGTATTGGGACCTTCAACCGGATCCCAAAGCCGCTTTGAGTAAAGCCTTGTCCCGGCCTTACCTGTCCTACCCCTTGGTGTCTCTCGACATTTCGGGGCAGCGGCCTGTATCTCGCGCAGACGCCTCACCTAACGAGGCATTCTATTTCAGTATTGATTTTACACCTCTCCGGCAGAATGTCAATTTCTTTTTCAGATTCTTCCAGTAGAGGCCGGAGCAGGTTCACCCTGGGGCCGCAGGCAGCTCACGCGTTGATGAGGGAGCGTTTCCATAACCACAACAATGCCGTGAGGGGCAGAACAGTCGCCAAGACACCTGCCCCGCAAAACGGGGAGCCTCCAGTCGCAGGAGTGGCTGTAGCCTGAGCAGCCGGCGTTTCACGAGGCCGGCCAACGGATGGTTGTGTAGCTGACACTACAGCCCGGGTTGGTTCTACCGCAATTGTGGGCGTCAATGTGTCCGTCGCGGCTGGCGAGGTGACAGTTGGTGAAGGTGTGGATGTATCTGTGACGGGTGTTGGTGTATCCGTAGGATTTTCGGTAGGGGTGTTGGTAGATAGGGCCGGTGTGGCAGTCAAAAACAAGAAATCATAACTGCTGCCGGTTTTGCTGACGTATTTCGGGTAAGAGCCGCTGATCCAGTCCAGCTCTTCCTGGATGCGTGGCTCGTTAGGGGCCAACTGGCGGGCAATATATATCTGCTCCAGGGCAGTCTGCAGGCTGCTGAAGTCAGGCTGGTTTAGAAGATAGCCATTCCAGTAAAAGTTTTGCCAGAGCAAATCGGCATAGCCGAGGTGCCAGAGAGCATCTTTGGGCAGCAGTTCAACCGATTTCTGGTAAGCAGCTTCACTCTCACGGTATAGGTCCTGCCCACCAGGATCGGTTCGCAGGCCTTTCGGCATTTGGATAGCAGTTTTTAGCGCCTTCCCGAGCTGACCCCAGGCCTCACCGTTCTTGGGATTAGCCTGGACAGCCTGGCGCTGATCGAGCACTTTCTGGTATAGCTGGGGGATCGCCAAGGTGATTTCGATATTATCGCGCGCCGTGGGCTCGAAATTCTCAAAATGCCAACGAATTTCACGTCCGCCAAGTACTGCACCGGGCGTAGAAGCAATGTAATTAAAAGGATCTCCCAAAATGGTGTTTTCCAGGTTGGCTTCATAGGGAAGACGAACGACGATATCAGCGCTCCCGATGGTGTCTTTCCACCCGGCACCCGTCTCGAGCACGTAGCGGAAAGTCGCCAGAGGTGTATAGCCCATCCCATCACAGGTGTAAGCAACTTTGATCTCGACTTTCTTTTCCGCCGGGAAGGTCACATCAAATTCAGCCCAGGGAATCTCGGTAGTTTCGTTGCCGAAAGGACTGGCCTGGCTCACCCGGCGCGTCCGCACGGATTTTCCGTCGACAAATGCCTGGAAATCCTGGATCTCTGGGAAGCGGAAGAAACCATCGTTCTCACCGTTCCAGAAGGTGAGCGGGAAGCGCACTGCCATTTTTTCGGACTGCGCAGCGAGGTTGCGCAGCGTGAACGTTGCAGTGGTATGCGCTTTAGCAGGCGGTTGATCTACGGCAGTGCCCACGCCGCGCGGCTGCAGTTCGAGCACAACAGTTTCAGCTACGAGGCGCACTTGCGTGACTTCGCTGCCAGGGACAGGGTTGCTGCCCGGTGGGAAATCCGGCGGAGCAATATCGGCGTGCACGGGGTGGGTGAAGATCAAGGCAAAGAACAGGGTGGTGAGCAGGATGAACATCCGGGGGACCGTATTTGTTTTCATAAGAGCAGGCAACCCGTTTCTTCGATATGTGAATTGATTATGGATAGGGAAATGCTTTATGAGTCTAGCATTCGCGAGGAAGATCGTCAACCCTATCAAAGGTCAAGTTTTGACAGGTCAAATTTTGAATTGGATAAATTCTGTCCTCTATGCTATACTTAAGTGATCTTATAAATGATCACACCTGGGAGGAAAAGAAGTGAATACAGAAGAGCCACAATCTGAAGAAGAGCCCCGTGTACCCCTTGGGGGCGATTATTGGGAAGTCGATCCTGGCGTACCCCTGTGGGGGTACGCCGATTTGCATGCGCATCTGATGGCCCACCTGGCCTTTGGGGGAAAGGCTTTCTGGGGCCAGCCTTATGACGCTCAACATCCGGATTCCGAAGCCATGCAATACGCCCTCAGCTCTTGCGCCCCGATCCATGGCGGTTTGTTGAATGTCAACCCGGAATTCGGCCACCCGGCAAGTGGCGGTTGGCCTGAATTCATCGTCTGGCCGCGTTTCACCACCCTGGTGCACCAGCAGGCATATATCGATTGGCTTCAGCGCGCCTACCTGGGTGGACTGCGGCTGATCACCTGCCTGGCCGTCAATAATGAATTGTTGGCTTCCAAGTCAAACCCGGAATTGCCTCACGATGATAAGGGCGCCATCCAGGTTCAAATTGCCGGGATGAAGGCTATGGCGGCTTTCGTAGATTCCCAGAGCGGTGGAACTGGAAAGGGCTGGCTGCAAATCGTGTATTCACCGGAACAGGCTCGCAAGGTCATCGGTGAAAACCGGCTGGCTGTTATCCTGGGTGTGGAGGTCGACTCGTTAGGCAATTGGCGGAATGTCGAAGACTTGCGAGTTGCCTGCCGGGGAGACTTGAATAAAGCGAGAGAACTGATTGGCGAAGAATTGGATTGGCTGTATGGCCTGGGTGTGCGCCAGATCACCCCCATTCACCTGACCAACAACGCCTTCGGCGGCACAGCGATCTACCTGCGTTTCCTGGAAATTGCGAATGTTTTCGTAACTGGCGAGCGCTGGACTGTGGATGACGCCTGGGATACAGGGGTGCGTTACCGGCTGGATCATGATGGCGCCGACCTGGTGGACGATCTCGAACGCACAGTCGCGGTTTCCGGAAGACGCCTGCGAGCCATGCATCGCCGCACGCTCCTCGATCACATCCCCGGCATTCGCGACCTTTACGAAGCGGTCGAGGCGCCTAAAGTGCACGGCGGGCACGCCAACGCCCGCGGCCTAAACCAATTTGGAAGAATTCTGCTGGAAGAAATGATGGCACGCGGCATGATCATCGATGTGGACCATATGTCCGAAAAAAGCACCGATGAAGCCCTGACAATGGCCGAAGAGCGCCAGTACCCGGTTATCTGTTCCCACTCCTGGTTCCGCGATCTGCTCTACAGCGCTCATATCGAATTCGATCCACAGAAAGAGGAACATTATGGCACCAGCGATGTGCATAAAGTAGCTCACGAAGCGGGCAAACGTGGCGACCAGATCGAACGTATCGGCCGCCTGGGTGGAGTCGTAGCGCCGATTATCAACCAGGGGGATATCGCCGGGCTGCGAAGAACCCTACCCGAACTGGCCAAAAAGATCCCAGAACCCTGTGCAGGCTCCAGCACCTCCTGGGCCCAGGCCTATCTTTACGCGGTTGCGAAAATGGGGGGGCGCGGGGTGGCGATTGGCACAGATATTAACGGGGCGGCTGGGCTGCCTGCCCCACGCTTTGGGACGTTTGCCGCTTATGGCGCTCATAACGACGCCCGGCGGGTTTCTGAACGGCGCGCTGAAATCGAACGGCAGTCTAATGGCGTGGCCTATACCACCCCGGTAAGCGATCACCGCTGGTACCGCTTCGAATCCAGTGGACCGGGAGCCTATGATGAGGAAGAATGTGATATCTGGCAGGCGATCGCGCAATACGAGGCCGGCTTCAATCCAGCTCTCCATCAGCACCCGGCCAGCGATTTTCCCGACTCGGACTTGCGCGAAGCCCTGGAGGCGGCAAAGGTACATCACGACCAGGAGTGGGTCGATAACGTGAGCAGGGGTTTCTTTGCGGCAGGCCTAGATGCATCGCCAAATGATGAACAAATCACCAGTTGGCCTGTTGAACAGAAGGCCGCATATTTTTCAAGGAAAGGAATCCCTGAAACCTGGCAAACCCAGGATGAACATCTTCTGGATCTGATGACGAAAATTCGAGCGATCTGGAGCAAGTGGCAGCAAATGAGAGGGGTTAATCGCCCGCTGATCCGTTCGACAGCCGGCCCACGCCGTGAATTTGATATCAATCTGGACGGAATGGCCCACTATGGCATGTTACCTGATTTTCTTCAAGACATCAAGAACAGTGGAGTGACTGCCGAGGATCTTGTTCCGCTTTTCCGTTCCGCTTACGATTATATTCAGATGTGGGATCTCTGTGAGCAAAAGGCGGAGAGATAATATAGCAAAGTGCATTGATGATCACACCTGGGGGAAAATTTTTGTACATCATTGGGCAATTTTTTTTGACAAGTGTATCGCATACCAATTGGGGGTAATTTTTGGGAAAGTCAATTCTGGAATCATCGAAAGTTTTCGTCACTGCCATATACCGAATCCTGGATGACCAGGTTGATTATACGAGCATCTGTAGACGTCCAAGCCCTGGTTTTAACGATCCGGTGGCAATAATCGAGCGTCTGATTTAAATTGCGGATGGTTTGGGTATATGCCCTTCGCAAAACGGAAGACACCTGGAGCACACTACCGATCGACGCGACATTTTGGAGTCATTTTATGAATACTAAAATGAATAAAACAACCACAATTGATAGAATAAAGGAAGAGGGTGAACAAGAAGTCCGCGAAGCAGCTTTCAGTCCATTCACGGAATTACTGACTCGAATTGGTTTTGGAGCACGAGGTTTGATCTATCTGGTCATGGGCGTGATTGCAATCCAGGTCGCTCGAGGGGTGAGCAACACACCCGCTAACCAGCAGGGTGCACTCGAATTGATTGGAGCGCAGCCCCTTGGACATATCCTGTTGATCATCGTTATGGTTGGATTGGCAGGTTATGCGTTATGGTGCGTCATCCGGGCGATCTTTGACCCCCTCCACTTGGGCAGCGATGCGGAAGGTCTCCTGCAGCGTTTCTCCTTTTTTGTCAGTGCAGGGATATATGCCTCCTTGATTGTTCCCGCCTACGGTTATTTAGTTGGAGGGGCTGGAGCCACTCAAAATGGTACTCAGACTCAACAATCCGTTTCAACAATTATGGCGATGCCCTGGGGACGATGGTTAGTTGGGATCGGGGGAATCATCGTAATTGGAGTTGGCCTGGCTCAAGTGTATAAAGGGTTCAAACATAATTTCGATAAACAATTCCAGCTTTATGATCTAAATCAAAAACAGTCAATTTGGATCCGAAGAATCGGGCGTTTTGGCACTGCTTCCCGAGGTATCGTAATCGCTTTGAGTGGTATATTTCTGGCCCTGGCAGCTTACAATTTCAACCCAGCGCAAGCTCAAGGAATTAATGGAGCCCTTTTGACTCTAGTGCATCAGCCTTATGGCCCATGGTTGTTGGGCGTGGTTGCGGCAGGTTTGATCGCATTTGGAATTTATTCAATGACGGGAGCGGCCTGGTTCCGGCTCAGACGATAACCTGTGATAGAAAAAATCAAATCCCGGAGAACCACCGGTCAAGCGATCAAGAATGGACAGACCCCCTGAACGATTTCTGAAGATTGGATCGCTTTTTCACTACGGATAACAATTTCTACATCTGCAGCAAAGAGTAAATCTTCAAGGGAATGTCTGACTATTTGCGGATTATGTTCTGGAAAAGCGCCAAGCACTACCTGACGCCCATCGGTCAACTCCAAACCAACAATGACCCCCAATTTTTCACTGATGCCAGGAATATACAACGGATCGATTTCAAGCCGCTGGCCCTCCCTACCAGGATAATCTAATTTCATTACCATCTTTTTACCGGAACGCCATATACTAGAGCGGCTAACGACCAGATCCAACTTTTGAAAGAGCCCCTCGATTTCCCTCAAGCTAAACCCTAAACACCAAATCATGCCCGCGACAGCTTGAATGGTATCCTGATAAGCCTGTTTTAATTTCTGCTTCACCGGATCAGAAAACGTATGCCCACAATCTGCACAGCGGAAACGGGATATACGAATGTTGTGCCCATTGTTTAGCATGCTATGCTCGATCTTGCCCCATCGCTGCAGCCGGTCTCCACCACAAACCGGGCATTCTACCAGGGAACCCGTATGAAATTTCTTTGCATCGATTTTTGCCGAGAACCTCACCCAAACGACTGGCATGAACACTCCTATGATGTTTCGTATTCGAGAACGTGATCGCACAGCTAGTTTTTCATTATCCAACAGACATTCGTTCACAAGCCAGGATTAATTGTAATGATCATCACTTAAGAAAACGGGGTTGCACTTACACTGTTACGTATTTATTCTTTCTAATTTGTCAGCCCCCGGGATTCATTGCAAGCAGAGTTGTTTTCAAAATTGTTAGGCCTAAACCAACAAGAAATGGGACATCTATGATCGCGGTCGTATTGAATATGCTATGATGGTTACACATTAACAACTGAAAAAATTTGGCCGAGAAACGCAAACTCGTTGAAAGGCGAGGACGCAAAGCTACGGATCTAAGCGGAAAATTCACTACGAAGTGCTCCGTATGACAGCCGGGCTACCGAAACCAGTGCACGTCAGAAAAGGCAAACCTGCTGAAAAGCAGGGACGCAAAGCTACGATCTAAACGGGAATCATTGGGTAAAACCCTCCCCGCACGATGGACGGGCTGTCTCGGCGAATTTTTGCTTAAAGACAGTCCCTCCAGGTGCGGAATCCCTTGAGGGATTTTATTTTAACCTGAACGGTACCCATCTTGGAAGGGTAAGATGCATAAACCTAACAGAAGAAATAATTTATTGAACATTTTAGTCACCATGGCGATCCTTATGGGGCTGACTGGATCGGCGCTACCAGAACAGGAAGCGCCAGTTCGCATGCAAACAACCCTTCAAGAACTCGCCGAGTCTGAGCCAGATGCCCGCGTGCGCGTGATTATACAAAAATCAGGCTCAGGGGATGAGGCCGAGCGAACGGTCACAGCTCTGGGTGGGGAAATCTTGAATGAGCTAGAGCTTCTCAACGCATTCAGTGCGAAGATCGAAGCTGGAAAACTGGCCCGTTTGAGCAGTCATCCCTCAGTAGCCGGCGTGACCCTGGATGCACCGGTAAGCGCGGCAGATAGCGGCAACCCTTCACCGCATATCACGCTGCGAGCCGAATTCAACCAGGCAAATTACAACGCGGATTTAGCTTCCTGGGGCGCCGAATGGAGTGAAGTCGGCGAGGATGATGGCCCACATGACGGGCAGGTAGCAATCGAGAGCTTCTTTGCCGGTATCTACCAGGGGGTCCGCATGATGGGGATTGGGGTTGGCATCCAAACCAGCCTCGACCTCAGCAAGGCCGAACAGGCACTACTCAGCCTGGAATTCCGCAGAAAGGATTTTGAATCAGGGGATGCAATCAAAATCGAAGCTTCGCCCGATGGGAATGATTGGAGCACCCTGGATCAAATCCAAGGCTCGGGATCAGACGCTGAACTGGTTTCAACGCAGGTTGATTTAAGCGCATTGCAAGGGCAGCAAGTGAAGCTGCGTATTCTCAGCTATTTAAATCCCCAGGCACGTATGTACATCAACTTCTTGCAAATTGATTACAGTACTTCTCCAAAAGAGACGCCAGTATTCGAAAACCGGGTATTATTGCCATTCGTCGTGCGAACCGACAAGCAGGTTACCCTAAACACATTTAACGGCGCGACCTCAATGGACGCGCTTTACAGTTCCGGAACTGTGCGAGATGAATTCAACGCGATTTCATACGCCAATAACGACGGCCTGGTTTCCTGGAATGGCGAGTGGGTTGAAGATGACGTCGCCGGCCCTGGACCTTCTGCAGGAAACATCCATGTAGAAAACTATAATTATGGAAACGAATTACACCTCGCCAATTACCCCGATACCGGCGCCCACCCGAGCATCTGGCGTAGAAAGGATCTGACAGGTGGGGTAACAGGAGCGGTCTTGAGCTTCGATTTTCGCACAATTAATGCGGAAGCAATGCAAGATCAAATCCTGGTTCAGGTCTCGGGAAACGATGGCCAGACTTACCATACCCTGGAAGTGATCGAAACTTATTCCGGCTCGGTCACGGGTTCGCGGCGATACGATATTTCATCTTACACCGGCGGAGTTTCCCGGGTGCGCTTCATGGTGGGGAACGGTTACACCGATCCATCCGAATACTTCGCCATTGACAATGTTCAAATCGCATATACAACCAACGGAACCAACGAAGTTCGAGATGAGTTTCATACCCAGAGTTATGCCGGTGAGGCCGGATTGGCGACCTGGCGAGCACCCTGGGCTGAATACGATCCGTATGGTGGCTTCGGAGCTTATGGCGGCTATGTATACGTAACAAACGAACGGCTCACCTTCCATTACGTCTATGGCAACTGCGAGTACGCCCAGCGCGCAGTCAATTTACAAGGCTCCACGAATGCAACCCTGATCTTCGATTGGGACACCAGGCAACTTCAGAGCAAATACAATATTTCAGTACTGGTTTCCGCCGACGGTGGCGCGCACTTCAGCGTATTGGACACCTTTACAGGGGGGCTAAGCGGAGAGGCAAGCTATGATCTAACGCCGTTCATCTCTCAAAACACGGTCGTGCGTTTTCAAGATCGAGGCACGAACTGGGTTTACGGTGAATATGCCTATTTTGATAATATCCAGATCTCTTACAGCAGTCCATGCCCAGAGTGTATCAATTACGACAACCTGGAAAACGCATTTATCCCGGCTGTAAACGCCAATAAGTTGTGGAATGAAAGCCCAAAGATCCAGGGCCAGGGTGTGACAGTTGCAATCGTCGACAGCGGCATCGCCGAGCACACTGACTTCAAAGATGCAAGTGGTGCCTCACGCATCCTGACGCATGTTTCCTTTGCCAGTGAAAGTGACCTTCCGGACGACTTCTATGGCCACGGCACTCACATCGCCGGTTTGATCGCCGGCAATGGGGCATTGTCCGAAAACGAATACATGGGCATCGCTCCTAAGGCCAACCTTGTGGATGTCAAGGTCTTAGATGATCTGGGCAGGGGCTACACATCGGAAGTCGTCGATGGCCTGGAATGGATCTTCAATAACGCTGCAGAATACAATATCCGGGTAGTCAACCTATCGCTCAACAGTGCGAGCGCCGAGAGTTACCGCACCAACGCGCTGAGCGCAGCCCTGGAGATGCTGTGGTTCAAAGGCATCACAGTGGTGGTCGCGGCGGGCAATAACGCGGGCAGCGAACCAGGGATCCTCTACCCACCCGCGAATGACCCCTACCTGATCGCAGTCGGTGCGACTGATGATCAGGATACAGCCAGCCTCAACGATGACACACTGGCAAGTTTCTCGTCCTTTGGGGTTAGCGCCGAGGGATACTCCCGACCGGACCTGGTCGCGCCAGGCACGGATATGATCGGTCTGCTGGCATCCGACAGTAACCTGGTGATCGAGCATCCCGAAAATGTGAGGAAAGATAGGCAAGGGAACGATTTCTTCCAGATGTCCGGAACCTCGATGGCTTCGCCAGTAGTCGCTGGCGCCGCGGCGCTGCTTTTGCAGGCCGAATCTGAACTAACGCCGGACCAGGTCAAGGCTCGCTTAATCGCCACCGCCCGCCCATTCAACGCCGGGAACAACGCTGGGTACGTAGATGTATACGCGGCAGTACACACGCAGACCCCTGCTGCCCCAAATCAAGCCTATATCCCCAATAGTTTACCGGCTCAGATGGCGATGATCGCCTATTGGGCCAGCACAGAAAATGACGGGAACATCGATTGGGAGAATGTGGACTGGTCTGCTGTCAATTGGGAATCGGTCGATTGGGGGAGCGTCAACTGGGGCTCGGTAAATTGGGGCAGCGTCAACTGGGGTTCGGTGAACTGGGGGAGCGTCAATTGGGGTTCTGTAAATTGGGGTTCTGTAAATTGGGGCTCAGTGAACTGGGGCAGCGTCAACTGGGGCTCCGTAAATTGGGGTAGCGTCAACTGGGGCTCCGTAAATTGGGGTAGCGTCAATTGGGGCAACAATTATTGGGGTGATTAAGAAAATGCACACATCGAACGGGAGGTGCCTAAGCTTGAAGAGGAATATTACTCTATTCGTAATTATAAGTAATCCTATTAATCCAGCTCGGGCTGCGCTCGACATCGGTGGACAGATTGGGACGGGTTTGCAAAACCAGACATGCTGGCTCCTGGAAGTGGAATCGTCTCCTACAAGTACAAAGGAATCATAAACTATGAACAACTCTGCTTACCTAGTTCAAGAGCATCCGGACAATTCGATCATCATAAATCTGTTCAGTATGAGCGGCACGAGCATGGTGGCTGCGGAAGCATCGGGAGTTGCAGCGCTGATCCTTGAAGCCAATCCGGACTTGAGCCCAGATCAGGTCAAATACCGGATGATGCATACAGCCCGTCCAGCCTTATCAACCGAAGACGGTGAACCACAGTCAGTCTTCAATGTTTTCCGCCAGGAAGCAGACTGTATTTGGGCCTCAGATGCCGTATTCGGAGAATTTTCGAACAAAGCGGCTAATAATGGGATGGATATTACAGCAGATGGGACCTGCTCGGATGGTTACTCTTGGTCTGGTGGTTATTCGTGGGGTAGCGGTCACTCCTGGTCATGCGGTTACTCCTGGAGTGGGCGTTATTCCTGGCCGGGCGGCTATTCATGGTCTGGTGGGACCGAAAACTCTCGATGGGTAGAAAAGTAAGCCCGGAGCCTGGTTGATTGGGGGATTACCGCCCGCTCGCTACGAAAACGAGCGGGCGGTGCTGGATTGGTGGATTACGGTGTTGTAGAGTTGCCTAATGATTCTGTGAGGAATTGCAGAATAAATGTTAATTAAAATGGAACAAATGAGTCGCACAACCGAATCCATTAAACGCTATTGGATAGACATTTATGTATGGGGCATAGCATGTCTTGGCTTGATCCTCTTCATCGAATCGATTAGGCGGCTTTCTTCAGTTTGGTTGGGGGTTGGAATGCTGACTCTCCTGGCGGGGATATCCGAGCTAAGCAGTGTTGAGCTCTTCAAATCCAGCCGCAACAGTCGCGTCTCTATGTCAAGCATCGTTGCCATTGCCGGGATCATGGTTTATGGTCCTTATGCAGGAATGTTAGTGCACGGATTCAGCGGTTTGATCACCATGCTCCCTAACACACTTTTGACCGATCTCCCCAAAAAGGGGCGCGAGTCGATGGTTAAGCGTGGGCTTTTCAACATGGGCATGTTTGTTGTTTCGGCGTTTCTGGCAGGCCAAACTTACCTCCACTTAGGTGGTCAATTTAATTCAGTGATCACCATTTCCAATCTTTTGCCTTTAGTCGGTGCAGCCAGCATCGATACGCTCACCAATGTGGGCATTTTAATCGGCGTACTGATTTTGCAGACTGGCAAGCCGGCAAGGGAAATTTGGAAACATAATTTTCAATGGTCTGTGCCGCTCAGTATCCTGGGTGGGATCGTCGGGGGTGGAGCTCTGGCGATCGCGAATGAGTTAGCGGGGTTGTTAGGAGTGTTAATTTTTTTTCTGCCGGTGCTGTCGATCGGCTACTCCTTCAGGGTTTACGCGATCAACTCACGAGATTTTATCAACCAACTCGAACAGCTTAATTTGGAATTGAAGAAATCAAATGAGCAGCTTGAGAATAACAATCAAGAGTTAATGGAAACTCTAGGAGCGGTAGTGGATGCTTACGATATGTACACATATGGGCATTCTGCTAACGTTTCCGATTTTGCATTGGAGATTGCTCATGAACTTAGCTTGAACCCAGCGAAGGTGCGACAACTCGAACAGGCTGGGCTCTTGCATGATATCGGTAAAGTCGGGATCACGGATGTGATCATCCAAAAGCCGGGACCACTGACAGAAGCCGAGTTTGAGGTGGTAAGAACCCATCCCTCA